>Ga0129311_1002812_pt1 | contig 9969 bp, 9 predicted proteins | sample Go1ome_FD_94435 | JGI IMG/M metagenome (GOLD analysis project Ga0129311, IMG submission 94435) | Western lowland gorrila individual fecal microbial communities from Wisconsin, USA - Go1022B metagenome | ecosystem: Host-associated > Mammals > Digestive system > Large intestine > Fecal | place: USA... | reverse complement strand
TCCTCTCCCAACCACGACCACAGCGCAGCCGTTAGCGGCTCTGCCGCCTTACGGATGCGGCGTACCCCTTGCGGGTACTACGTTGGGTCGTGGTTGGGTTCCAGGGGGCTCCGCCCCCTATGACCCCTACGGGCGGATGATATCCGCCCCTACGGTATTTCAATATCCGTTGCCATGTAAGGGCCGCCCGTTAAGCCTTCCCCCCACAGGGGGGAAGGTGGCATCGCCGCAAGGCGATGACGGATGAGGGGGCGGATATCATCCGCCCGCGGAATACCGCCATTCCCGCCGCACACCATCCCCCCTGCCGCATAAGCTGTGATGTAAAAGCTTTTTGCGGGAGGAATATCTATGGAAGCCCACATTCTCTGCCCCTGCGGCGGCCGTATGCGCTACTGCGGCCGTCAGACCATCCCCATGGGCGGCAAGCCCTTTCTGTCCGAGCTGACCGCCACCTTACAGCCTATGGAGCTGTATCTGTGTCCCGAGTGCCGCCGCTCCGCCTTTCTGGTGCCCTGCGACCGGGACACCCCCACCACCGGCGATATCGCCGCCCTGTATGCTGCCGCCGACAGCGAGGAACTGCGTACCATCCTGAATGACGAGCTATGCACCCCCACTGTCCGGGCCGTTGCCCGGCAGATCCTACAAGAGAGAGGTTGAAATCTCATGACTACAAATGAACTGCTGCTGCGGGCCAAAGGGGCCAAGGCCGCCATGGCCGCCGCAGGAACCGACGCCAAAAACCGCGCCCTGCTCTCCATGGCCAGCGAACTGCTGGCGGAGCAGGAGGCCATCCTGTCCGCCAACGCCCTGGATCTGGAGGCCGCCCGGGGCACCGTATCCGACGTGATGCTGGACCGGCTGGCCCTGGACCCCGGCCGCATCGCCGGCATGGCGGAGGGCATCCGCCAGGTGGCCGCCCTGCCCGACCCTGTGGGAGAGGAGCTGGCCCGGGTGGAGCGGCCCAACGGGCTGGTGATCCGCCGGGTATCCGTACCCATGGGGGTCATCGCCATCATCTACGAGTCCCGGCCCAACGTGACCTCCGACGCCGCCGCCCTGGCCCTGAAGGCGGGCAGCGCCTGCGTCCTGCGCTGCGGGAAGGAGGCCCACCGCTCCGCCGCCGCCATCGTCTCCGCCCTGAAGAAGGGGCTGGAGGAGGCCGGCCTGCCGGCGGACGCGATCCAGCTGGTGGAGGACACCAGCCGGGCCAGCGCCAACGAGCTGATGTGCGCCCGGGGGCTGGTGGACCTGCTCATCCCCCGGGGGGGCGCGGGACTGATCCGCTCCTGCGTGGACAACGCCACCGTCCCCGTGCTGGAGACGGGCACCGGCGTGTGCCACATCTATGTGGATAAGGCCGCCGACTTCCACATGGCCCTGAACATCATCGAAAATGCCAAATGCTCCCGCCCCAGCGTGTGCAACGCCGCCGAGGTCTGTCTGGTGCATCAGGACATCGCCCCCGCCTTCCTGCCCCTTCTGAAGGAGCGGCTGGTGGACCGGCGGGCGGAAAAGGGCCTGCCCCCGGTGGAGCTGCATCTGGACAGCCGCTCCGCCGCCCTGATCCCCGGCACCCCCGCCGGCGGGGACGACTTCTGCCGGGAGTATCTGGACTACGTCATGGCCGTGGGGGTGGTGGACGGTCTGGACGCCGCCATGGCCCACATCGCCGCCCACTCCACGGGGCACTCCGACTGCATCGTCACCCAGGACGCGGACGCCGCCGCCCGGTTCCAGCTGGGGGTGGACTCCGCCGCCGTGTACTGGAACGCCTCCACCCGCTTCACCGACGGCGGGGAGTTCGGTCTGGGCTGCGAGATGGGGATCTCCACCCAGAAGCTCCACGCCCGGGGCCCTCTGGGTCTGCGGGAGCTTTGCTCCACCAAATATCTGATTGTCGGCAACGGACAAACCCGTTAAAAAAATCACTTTCCCGGGACAGATCCCTTCTGTCCCGGGAAACTTTTGAAGCCCGCTATGCAAAACTGCGGCAATTTACACATAATGTGCTGTTTTTTCCCATGTATTTTCCCCTCAAATACAGAATTGGCGGAATTTTTTCGTTTTTCCCCTTGAATGGTGACGCGACCCCTGCTATTATTCTATATGTAAAGAATGTGGGGCTGTTTGCGCTCCAAAGACATTCGGCAAAATAAATGGGCCGACCGGTTGGGAAGGGCCGGACCGGTTCAAAAAAATGAGAGGAAGATTTTATTTATGATCGCACATGGGAAGGACATCAAGGTGTTCACCGGCAACTCAAATCCCCAGCTTGCCAAGGACATCTGCAAGGAACTGGGCGTCTCCCTGGGCAACTCTGAGGTAGGCGCTTTCTCCGATGGCGAGAACTTTGCCTCTTTCTACGAGACGGTGCGCGGCTCCGATGTGTTCGTGGTCCAGTCCACCTGCTCCTTTGTGAAAGACGGCAGACTGCACAGCGTCAACGACTCCCTGATGGAGCTGCTCATCATGATCGACGCCCTGAAGCGCGCCTCCGCCGGCCGCATCACCGCCGTCATCCCCTATTTCGGCTATGCCCGTCAGGACCGCAAGACCAAGCCCCGCGATCCTATCTCCGCCAAGCTGGTGGCCAACCTGATCACCGAGGCCGGCGCCGACCGTGTGCTGACCATGGACCTGCACGCCAACCAGATCCAGGGCTTCTTCGACATCCCCGTGGATAACCTGCTGGGCTCCCCCATCTTTGTGGATCACTTCTTCCGTAAGTTCGCCCCCGTCCACGCAGACACCATCGTGGTCTCCCCCGACGTAGGCTCCGTGGCCCGCGCCCGCGCCTTCGCCCAGAAGCTGGATATGCCCATGGCTATCGTGGACAAGCGCCGTCAGAAGGCCAACTCCTCCGAGGTCATGAACATCATCGGCGACGTAAAGGACAAGCACGTCATCCTTCTGGACGACATGGTGGACACCGGCGGGTCTCTGTGCCACGCCGCTAAGGCGCTGGTGGACATCGGCGGCGCCAAGGACGTCACCGCCTGCGCCTCTCACGGTGTTCTGTCCGGTCCCGCCCTCCAGCGTATCACCGACAGCGTGCTGGACGAGGTCGTCTTCCTGGACACCATCCCTCCCAAGCCCGACATGAACTGCCCCAAGATCAAGTATATCTCTGTCGCCCATATGTTTGCCGAGGCCATCAGCCACATCTACATGGAGACCTCCGTGTCCCCTCTGTTCACCTGAGTTTATTTTACCGATTCCGGGGCGGGCAAGTTGCCCGCCCCGGTACTCTTTATAGGAGGGACCACACATGTTCTTTAAAAGCTCCGGCGGTGCGGCCTGGCTTCTGGTCTGTCTTGGCAACCCCGGCGAAAAATATGAAAACACCCGGCACAATGTGGGCTACATGGTGGCCGACGAGATCGGCGAGCGCTGCCGCGCCCCCATTCAAAAGCTGCGCTTCAAGGCCCTCACCGACCTGGTGACCATCAGCGGGCAGAAGGTGCTGGTGATGAAGCCGGTGACCTTTATGAACTTGTCGGGAGAGGCCGTCCGCCCCGCCGCCGACTTCTATAAGATCCCTCCGGACCATGTGCTGGTCATCTCCGACGACACCGCCCTGGCCCCCGGCCGGCTGCGCATCCGCAAGGGGGGCTCCGCCGGCGGACACAACGGTTTGAAAAATATTATCCAGCATCTGGGCACCGACCAGTTTCCCCGCATCCGGGTGGGGGTGGGCCAGAAGCCCCACCCCGATTACGATCTGGCCGACTGGGTGCTGGGCAAGTTCGTGGGCGAGGACAAGAAAACCATGGACGCCGCCATCAAGCGGGCGGCGGACGCGGTGGAGTGTCTGCTGGCCGACGGCCCGGACGCCGCCATGAACCGCTTTAACGGCTGAGGGCACCGCCATGGAAGTTCTGACCATTGTGGACATCATCGAGGAGGACTTCGGCTGTGAGGGCCGCCCCGCCGGGCAGGAGCCCAAGGTCACCGTGGTGGCCGCGGACGCCGCAGGGCGGGAGCACCGCTTTGTCATGGCCGACCGGTTGGCCTACGCCCGCGATCTGGATCTGGGGGACCGGGTCCTCCCCGATTCGGAGGGCGGCCTGGTCAGGGCGCCGGAGGCGGGCGCCATGACGGAAGGGGACAAGGCCCTGGCCGGGCTGGAGTTCATCCGGGGCGACCCGGAGCTGAAGCGGCGGCGGGACCGGGCGGAGCAGCTGTGCTACGAGCTGAACACCACCCCGCCCCAGAACGCCGCCCGGAAGCAGGAGCTTCTCCGCCGGCTGCTCCCCCACGCCAAAGGGGAGTTCTGCGTCAAGTCCCCCTTCCTCTGTGAATACGGGGATTTCATCACTCTGGGGAACAACTTTTTCGCCAACTACAACTGCAAGCTGGTGGACGGGGGCCGGATCACCTTCGGCGACGACGTTCTGGTGGGCCCCGACTGCACCTTTGTCACCGCCGTCCATCCCACCGACCCGGAGCGCCGCAGAGCGGGCTATCAGATCTTCAAGCCCATCTCCGTGGGCAGCAACGTGTGGTTCGGGACCGGGGTGGTGGTCTGCCCCGGCGTCACCATCGGCGACAACTGCGTCATCGGCGCGGGCAGCGTGGTGGTAAAGGACATCCCCGCCAACACCGTGGCGGCGGGCAGCCCATGCAAAGTCATTCGTAAAATATAAACATACAGAAGCAGGCCCCGGCATCCGTTGGATGCCGGGGCCTGCTGCTTTTTGCAGATGGGAGATCCGCAAATCAAGGAAGGAAGTTGGGGATAGGATCAGGAGAAGTAACAGGGTCAGAGTACTTCTCTTTGGGGGTGTAGGTGGTGTGCAGCAGTTTGTGGGCCAGGTGGGAGTTGGGCTCACCCAGATAATCCTTATACAGCTGCATGATCTGGGGGTTATTGTGGGACTGACGCAGCACCTGCCGCTCGTCCTCGCGGTACAGGGCCCGGGCGCGCTTCTGGAGATAGGTGTCCAGAATATCCCGATCCTCGTGGGGCAGGAAGCAGGGGCGCACGATGGGCTGGCCGCCGCCGTTGATGCAGCCGCCGGGGCAACCCATGATCTCGATAAAGTGGTACTTGGAGGTACCCGCCCGGATCTCGTCCAGCAACACCTTGGCGTTCTTCATGCCGTGGGCAATGGCCACGTTCACCGTCAGGTCGTTGATCTTGATGGAGGCCTCGCGCACGCCCTCGAAGCCGCGGACGGACTCGAAGGTGATGGCCTCCCGCTCCTTGCCGGTGAGGATGTGGTAGACCGTACGCAGAGCAGCTTCCATGACGCCGCCGGTGACGCCGAACAGGTCGCCCGCGCCGGAGTACTCGCCGATGATGTCGTTGTCGAAGTCCTCGTCGGGCAGCTTTTCAAACTGGATGCCCGCCCGGCGGATGATGGAGCCCAGCTCCCGGGTGGTCAGCACGGCGTCCACGTCACGGATGCCGTCCACCTCCAGCTCCGGCCGCTCCTTCTCAAACTTCTTGGCGGTACAGGGCATGATGGAGACCATAAAGATGTTCTTGGGGTCGATGCCGTTCTTCTCGGCATAGTAGGACTTGATGATGGCGCCCTGCATCTGCTGGGGGGACTTGCAGCTGGACAGATGGGGCAGCAGGTCGGGGTAGTTATACTCGGCGTAGTTGATCCAGCCGGGGGAGCAGGAGGTGATCATGGGCAGCACGCCGCCATTCTGGATGCGGCCCAGCAGCTCGGTGCCCTCCTCCATAATGGTCAGGTCGGCGGCAAAGTTGGTGTCGTACACCTTGTGGAAGCCCAGACGGTGCAGGGCGGCCACCATCTTGCCGGTGACGGGGGTGCCGATGGGCATCCCGAACTCCTCGCCCAAGGCGGCCCGGACGGCGGGGGCGGTCTGTACCACCACGAACTTGTTCTGGGCGAAGGCCTCGTCCACCTTGCGGATCTCGGGCTTGGTCATCAGGGCGCCGGTGGGGCACACGCTGACGCACTGGCCGCACATGATACAGGGGGAGTTGGCCAGAGAGCGGTTTTCGGGAGGCGCCACGATGGTCTGGAAGCCGCGGTTTTCAAAGCCGATGATGCTCATGCCGTGGGCGCTCTGGCACCGGGCGATGCAGCGGCCGCACAGGATACACTTAGAGGTATCCCGGATGATGGAGGGGGTCAGCTGGTCCACAGTGGCAGGGGTCCGCTCACCCTGGAACTTGTTGGCCCGGGCGCCGGTGATATTGGCCACATGGAGCAGCTCGCACTGGCCGTTCTTGCGGCACTGCTGGCAGTTGGGGTTGTGGTTGGACAGCAACAGCTCCACAGAGGCCCGGCGGGCCTTGGTCGCCTTCTCGGAGGAGATGCTGATCTTCATCCCCTCGCTTACCGGGTAGACACAGGATGCCACCAGTCCCTTGGTGCCGCTGGCCTCTACCAGACAGACGCGGCAGGAACCGGAGGAGCACTCACCGTGGTTGAAGGAGCACAGAGAGGGGATCTCGTAGCCGCACTGCTTGGCAGCCTCCATAATGGTGATGCCGTCCTCTACCTGGTAGGGGAAGCCTTCGATCTTAATATTGATTTTTGCCATGATGACATCTCCCTCCCTTAAACTTTCTCGATGGCGTGGAACTTACAGCCGGCCTGACAGGCGCCGCACTTCACGCACTTGCTGGCGTCGATCTCCATGGCGGGCAGCTTCTTGCACGGGGCGATGTAATCCGTACGGAAGATCGCGCCGGCGGGGCACTGCTTGGCGCACATTCCGCAGCCCACGCACTTGGTGCGCACGATGTGGTACTGCATCAGGTTCTTACAGACCTTAGCCGGGCAGTTGCGGTCCACGATGTGGGAGATATACTCCTCGCGGAAGTGCTTCAGGGTAGACACCACGGGGTTGGCGGAGGTCTGACCCAGAGCGCACAGGGAGTTGCTCTTTACGATGCCCGCCAGCTCCTCCAGCTCGTCCAGGTCGTGCATGGTGCCGTTGCCCTCGGTGATGCGGGTGAGGATCTCCAGCATCCGCTTGGTGCCGATGCGGCAGGGGGTGCACTTGCCGCAGGACTCGTCGCAGATGAAGTCCAGATAGAACCGGGCCACGTCCACCATACAGTTGTCTTCGTCCATGACGATGGCGCCGCCGGAGCCCATCATGGAGCCCTTGGACACCAGAGTATCAAAGTCGATGGGCTCGTCCAGGAACTCCTCGGTCAGACAGCCGCCGGAGGGGCCGCCGGTCTGGATGGCCTTGAACTTCTTGCCGCCGGGGATGCCGCCGCCGATGTCATAGATCAGCTCCCGCAGGGTGGTGCCCATGGGGATCTCCACCAGACCCACGTTGTTGATCTTGCCGCCCAGGGCGAACACCTTGGTGCCCTTGGACTTCTCGGTGCCGTACTTATTGAACGCGCCGGCCCCCTCCCGCAGGATGTAGGGCACGCTGGCCAGAGTCTCTACGTTGTTGACGATGGTGGGCTTCTGCCACAGACCCTTCACCGCAGGGAAGGGAGGACGGGGACGGGGCTGGCCCCGCTTGCCCTCGATGGAGTTCAGCAGAGCGGTCTCCTCGCCGCAGACAAAGGCGCCTGCGCCCAGACGGATATGTACGTCGAAATCAAAGCCGGTATCCAGAATGTTCTTGCCCAGCATGCCGGCCTCCTTCGCCTGAGCAATGGCGATCTTCAGACGCTCCACGGCCACGGGGTACTCTGCGCGGATGTAGAAGTAGCCCTCGTGGGCGCCGATGGCGTAGCCGGCGATCATCATGCCTTCGATCACGGCCAGGGGGTTGCCCTCAAAGATGGAGCGGTCCATGAACGCGCCGGGGTCGCCCTCGTCGCCGTTACACACCACATACTTCTCGTCCCCGGGGGAATTGTGGGCAAACTGCCACTTCTTGCCCGTGGGGAAGCCGCCGCCGCCGCGGCCGCGCAGGCCGGAGGCCAGGATCTCGTCAATGACCTCCTGCGGGGTCATGGTCAGGGCCTTCTGCAGACCCTTGAAGGCGCCGAAGCCCAGGGCCTCTTCAAAATTCTCGGGGTTGATGATGCCGCTGGCCGCCAGGGCGATACGGTGCTGCTTCTTATAGAAGTTGATCTCGTCCTGCTTGACCACCTTCTCGCCGGTGGCGGGGTCTACATACAGCAGGCGCTCCACGATCTTGCCGCCCAGCAGGTCGGACTCCACGATCTCGTCCACGTCTTCGATCCGCACCATGCGGTACAGGGTGTCCTCGGGGTAGATCTTCACGAAGGGGCCCTGAGAGCAGTAGCCGAAGCAGCCCACCTGGTTGACGGTGACCTTATCGCTCAGGCCCTTTTCCTCTACCAGCTGTTCAAAGCGGTGGAGGATATCCGCGGAGTTGGAGGACAGGCAGCCCGTGCCGCCGCACAGCACCACGGCGCGCTTGCCGTTGGAGCCGTCCAGCTTGGCCTTCAGTGCCTCCGTACACGTGCAGGATTGAGCGTTCAATTCTTCAAAATTCCGGATCATTGGGCTAAACCCTCCTTCAGCGCGTACTCCCGGATCACCTCAGGCACCTTTTCCGGGGTCATTTTGGGATACACTTTTCCGTTGATGGAAACCGCAGGGGCGATGCCGCAGGCGCCGATGCACCGCAGGGCATCCAGGGTAAACATACCATCGCCGGTGGTTTCGCCGGGCTTAATGCCCAACATGTCAGAGAATTTGTCGATCACCCGCTGTGCACCCTTCACATAACAGGCAGTGCCCAGGCAGCAGCCGATCACATACTTGCCCTTGGGCTTCAGGGAGAAGAACGAGTAGAACGTAACGACGCCGAAAATCTCGGCTACGGAAATGCCAGTGCGCTGAGAGACGATCTCCTGCACTTCCAGAGGGATGTAACCGTACTCCGTCTGGATGTCGCTGAGGATCATCATCAACGGTGTTCTTTCATTGGTGTAGCGGTCGCAGATCTCATTGATCTTTTTAGCGCCGGCTTCACTGATGTGTACCATATGTTGCTCCTTCCTTTTCCTCTTGTTTTGACCCTGTGGAGATTTTATTCCGCAGTAGCGGTTGCTGTTAAAAAGCTTAGCACACCTTAAATTTTTAGTCAACAAACTGTCGATGGTTTTCCCCCAAAATTTGAAATATTTTTTTCGAATCCTGCAAAAGTGAATGAAACATCCCCCATTTTTTCATCTTTCCCTTGACAGATGACAGATTTGCCGCTATATTTGTATCGAGCGAGACAAAAGGAGAATCGATATGACAGGCACAGCAATTCAAAAAAGCATGGACATTTTGTCCACCTGCCCCCTTTTTAACGGGATGTCACCCATGGAGATCGGCCATTTGCTGTCTCAGGAGGGCTGCCGCCTGGTCCACTATCCGGCCGGCAGTACGATCCCCTCGGAGCGGGGCATGATGATGCTGCTCACGGGCAGTGTTCTCATTGAAAAGCAGTCAGCGGACGGCCGCTACCTCCGGATGCGGGAGGTCTGGCCCCCCCAGGCCATCAACGTCTCCGCCCTGCTGGCCCAGCCCCCCAGAGAGGTCAGCCGTCTGTCCACCCCCGACGGGTGCCGCGCCGTGGAGCTCTCCCGCGCCCTGGTCACCCAGGCCCTGATGGAAGGGGGCACCTTCAGCGTAAATCTGGTGGAGTTTCTTTTGGGGCGCGTGGTGTTCCTGAATAAAAAAATCACCGCTCTGTCCGGCCACACCGCCGCCAGCCGTCTGGAGCTCTATCTGGCGGAAAACGCCGTCCAGAAGGACGGGGTCAGTCAGGTGCAGCTGCCCTTCAGCCTATCCGAATTCGCCGAGCACCTGTGCGTGGGCCGCGCCTCCCTCTACCGCACCCTGGACACCATGGAGCAGCAGGGCCGCATCCGCCGGAAGGGGCGGACCATCTATCTGTCCGGAGAGAACTTTTGACCCCGGCCAGCCAATGCCATTCAGTTAAGGGCTTTGTCATTGCGAGCCAGTCCGCAGACTGGCGCGGCAATCCGTTTTCTCTGACGTTTTGAATACGGATTCCCACGGCAGTGACATCGGTCACTGCCTC
>Ga0129311_1002810_pt1 | contig 9973 bp, 10 predicted proteins | sample Go1ome_FD_94435 | JGI IMG/M metagenome (GOLD analysis project Ga0129311, IMG submission 94435) | Western lowland gorrila individual fecal microbial communities from Wisconsin, USA - Go1022B metagenome | ecosystem: Host-associated > Mammals > Digestive system > Large intestine > Fecal | place... | reverse complement strand
GATGATCAATCAGATATCCCTCTTTTGTGAAATAGGTCAGATCATTGGCATCCAACCGGATCACGTCCGTTCGGCATAAATTCTTGATTTTCATCTTTCCTCCATCAAAAATTGCAACAAAAAAAGAGCCTGAACACATTTCTGTGTCTAAGCTCTTTTTCGAATGCCCTATGTACTCGTGGTACATGGGCGATAGCAGAAAACGCTACTGACCACAAAGATCAGTGACGTTCCAGAACATCAACCTGCAACCTGGCAGGCGATTACCATATTAATTATCTCGGAATCTCGTTATTCGTCATCTTCGTCATCTTCATCTTCCATAGCTTCTCTTGCCGGCCAATTCGGATGCTCCTTCTCCAGCTTCTCCAGTTCTTCATCTGATGCTCGGAATTTCGCCCAGAAAGGATTCTCATCATCAAAGATCCATTTCTGTTCAGGAGATAATTTTTCCGGATAATCCGGCCAGTAATTAAAAATAGTCTTTTTGTCAAAGCTAAACAACATAGGACCTAATTCCCGGTTAATATTTCCATCTTCGTCAATTTCAAATTCATCTACCCACCAAACTTTATCTCCGTCGTGCTCTTTATAAAAATCTAACATCTTCGTTCCCTCATCTCCCCTTGTCGCAGCACTAAAATGACAGATCTTTTTAGAGAATAGCTAAGCAATATGACCTTCTCCACTCTTCCTTTCTTGTCCTTCGGCAGTATTCAAGTATCCAAGCAATTTCCGAAACTCATCACTTTTCCCTAAAGACTCAATATCTACCATTCTTGCGGTTTCTTTGTGGTCCATCACTTTATTTATTCTTTTGCTTTCACATTTGAAGCGCTCTCCTAATGTTTTCTTGATTGTGCCAAACTCTTTCATGGAATGCCATCCATTTTTATAAACTTTATATCTATAAGTACCAGGTGACTGTAGCTCCAAATACATAGGCACTCCATTTTCTTTCTTAACGATCGCCGCATGTCTTCCTGCTGCTAATACATATTGCTTGCCTTCCTGCATTTTACCGAGTAATCGAATTGTTGCATCTTTTTCATTCCAATCCGACTCTTCTTGGTACCCTTTTCCAAGTTTAAGGATAGCTTTGTTGTTATCCACCATTGAAAAAATATATCTGGATGTTCCACCTCTGAAATCTCGAACTTCAAATCCTGCTTTATTTCCAACATAGGCAAATGCTGTCGATGCGCAACTTCCTCCAGTTTTATCTCCTCCAGATATAAAATCTATGATTCCTTTCTCAGATATTGCGGACTCTCGTTTTTTTACCGGCCTGTTTTCAACCCCGTTCTCTTCCAGGTAGTGTCTAGCTATATTTTTCTGTTCCCAACCTTTACTCTCAGCATAACTGTTTGCAATCCCAAACGCCGCAGAATGATCGTTTCCGTGTGCCAGTTGTCCATCTTCATTTTTATATGCCCAATATCCATTTTCAAGTTTGACATAAGCATGCCCCTTGTCATCTGTATAGATTGAACCAACGGGTAGACCGCCTATATTCTGACTTGCACTTGCCTGAACATCATCAACGTCTTTACCTGAAGAGAATGCAGAATTCAGCTTTTCATTCTGACTGAGACCACTGTATTTGCTTTCTGTAAAATCACTCTCGTGTCCGTTCTCGATTCGCGTCTGGACATCCTTGTTTGTAAACATGGACCCATTTTCAATACTCACCCATGTATCATCGTCCAATTTGATGAGATTCATCGGCTTGGCGCCACCACTCCATGCTACTGTGTCGCCTTTTTCTGCCTTTTCAACATCTTCTGGAGTAATTTTCCCGCTTTTCAGCGATTTTGTAAATGCAGATACCTTCACTTCCTGCTTCTTTTCAGGCTCTTCCTTCTTTGCCGGTTCACTTCCGCCTACAACCGTCTTGTTCTTGTCTCTCTGTTTGTTCTCTTTATATGCACCAACAAGGCCTGTGTATCCACCAGTTGGAGTTGTAAGACGATAGGCAGCACCTCCGCCCGCTCCTGATCCTCCTCTGATCCCAGGTCTTCCAGCGTGGCCCCAATTTCCCGAGCCAGGGCCTCCGTCCAGACGTTCCATGTACCACTTCTGTGCCGCCACAAGATCAGATGAATCCCCTTTGAATTCATTTTCTGCATATACTGCATTTAGATCCAGCGGCCAACCGTTCCGGTCATACCACTGCTTCTGCGCATCGACTAAATTCATTTCCATCATTTGCTCCTATCATCGTCCTCAAGCGGAAGATTAAGCGTGTCTTTATCAAAAACAGGGATTCCCACACATCTGCAATTAAAATCTTCCCCAGGATTGCATCGTCTTCCGGTATTTACCCAATACCCTCCATGCTTATTCTGCCTCCACTCCATAATCTCCGGAGGATTGTTGTATTCAAAAATCTTTCCGTCTAAGATCGAATGTCCAGGACGAACTCGTTCATCATCGGATGTGCTCCACTTATATCTTGAAACGCCGGCATCCTCATGTTCTTTTCGTGTTATGTTCGCGCTCAGCTTTGCCATCTGATCCCTTGCTATGAATTTTGCATGCCGCTTGCTCATACTGTAGTTCTGCTGAATTAAGGAACCGATATCCGATGCTGAAAGTCCTTTGCTGTATCCGTATTCAATGGTTTCCTTCATCTTTCCCAGCATGTCGTTCGGCACAGTTTTTATCAGATCGGCATTATCGGAAACCCATTGTCTAAGTTCTTCCTCAAAGAAATCTCCGTTGTAATAGTCCTTTGAGAGATCCACGTTCAGGGTTTTCCTGACCATCCTTCTCCACTCTGAGATTTCTGTTTTCTTGGTGATCGCACCAATTTTAAAAAGCTGAGTCAACAGGCGTTGTGTGGCGCCCATCGTGCTCAGCTTCTCATTGATTCTGTCAAAAAAATCCGTAATAAAAGCATGCAGATCAAAAATGCCATCCATCCGGATCTCGTCATTTAACTGTCTCCGGTATTCCTCTTTCAGTCCAGGCATTTCTTTTTCAATCACAAGCTTCACGGCCTTCATGTACTGATTGACTGCTCTGATATATTCTCTTTCAGCCGATTCCGGAAACCTGTGAGTACTTTTTCCTACGATGCTTGAATTTGTGCCAAATTTGGCCTCCAGTTGACTTTTAACGCTTTCAGAGTAGAAATACTTCTGCATCAGCATACCCCCTCTAAATGAGCCAATTTGGAACAAAATAAAGGAGCCTTCATATCAAGGCTCCTGGACTCTATCTTTCAATATCTGTTTTTTACTTGTTTTTGCAGCGGAGAAGTCTCGCTTCTACTCTTTTATATTTCTCCACCCGCGCCAGATCCTTATCTGTCGGATTCTGGATTCTGGAAAGATCCATGTTGTTATGAAGATCAGCCAACTTCACATCGATTGCCAAAGGATTTGTGCAAACACGATCAATATAGGAATCGTAGCTCTCACCTTTTCTGTGAGTCAGACAATCAAGTGCATCCGCAATCGTGTTTCCAAACTCATTTCGGATGTCGTCATTGGTTACATTCGTATCCTCGACCGTATCATGCAGCAGTGCAAGGATTTTTTCCTTTTCATCCGTCACCTGTTTTGCAACCGCAATAGGATGCAGGATATAAGGACTTCCACCCTTGTCGTACTGCCCATCATGTGCTCTAACTGCCAACTGAAGTGCTTCATACTCTTTGTCGCCCATGGACACCTCCCTAGAAGATTAAGAATTTGACGCCCGCTTCTCATCCAGCTCTTTCATGATTTTCTTGGCTTCACTCTCAGAAATATCCTGTGATGTGTACCACCCATTCATAACATCCTCTGCAAACCGGCTTTTTTGCCATTTTCCATTTCTACAATAAACTTCGCACACATCTACAAAGTCAAATTCCGGATCAATAGATGCTCTATACAGATCAAACCCACAATCATCACATGTCTTGTAAATGTATTTCATGCCATCACCTCCCTGCAGCACTATAATATCGCGCCATTTCTAACATGTCAGCTTATTTGTTACTTCTTCCATGTCTTTACAGAAGAAATATCTTTTGGCATATCAAGTGTTGCGGAGATATCCTTCATTTCCAATTTGAGTGCATTCTTCAGCCGTCCGCTACTTTCTCTTGACACATCATACATAGGATGGATCGTCTCCTTTACCTTCATCGACTGTTTGGAGTGAATCTGAAGCTCAATCTGCTGTCCAGAAGGCGATACGGCACCAATGTGAACCCCTTTGTAATCTGATCTCGGATTATTGTACTTATTATCAACCTCATTGACGGTGTATCCTTTCTTTTTAAGCTGATCCACCGTGCTTTTCGTTGCAGCCGCGATATTGTTATGATCTGTAAGCTGTGTGTATCTGACCAGATCACCCATGCTCTTTACTATCTGTTCATCAGATTCATTCGCATGTTCAGGATCAGCTTTCTTTCTCGCAATCTTGCTTGCTATAGATTTTCCTGTCTTCACAGAAAAGTCAAGTCCATACATCTCTGAGCCGCTCTGTCCTGCAATTTCAATCATGTCCTTTGAAATCTGCGGTTCCTTTGCTCTGATTGCATCATATGCCGCCTGTGCTTCTTTGGATGCTCCAGGAATTGTATGATCCTTGGCTGCTGCGGTTGCTGTCACTGGCTGTTTTCCCTCTGCAACCGCTTTAGAAGCCTTGTCCCAGGTCTCTTTATTTGATGCATAGGTGTCATTCAGATTCTTGACCGCTTTCTTGGAATCTTCATTTGCCTTGCTGAAGAGTTTCTTTTCATCCGAAGACATCGCACTGACCATCTTTGAAATCTTATCCTGATTGGTCATCTTGGATCCACCACCGCCTCCGGAACCTCCGCGCATCCCAGGTCTTCCCGAATGCCCCCAGTTACCGGAACCAGCACCTCCGTCCGCTCTTCCTTTGATGCAATCTTCCAGGAGGGAAATCGAATCATCAAATGCCGGATACAGAAGACCACCTCTCTGCTCCAGATCAGAAATATCGTTGAATCCGAAATACTCATCCACCATTTCAGTTCCGTCTGCCTTTGGCTCTCCCTCAAAATCTGTGCAGAGAAAGACCATAGTAGGAAAATATGCTCCATCAGGACTCTTCAAACATCCGATCATCTTCAGATCTTTTGGAGTAACGCCAAATTCCTCTCTGGTCTCTCTGATCGCTGCATCCCTTGGATCCTCATCTTTTTCAACATGTCCACCAGGACCGCAGATCTCTCCTGTATCGGACCTCAAGCCGCAAAGGAATTTTCCATCCTTTACTACCAGAACTCCAACGCCATATGGGATGTCCTTATCTTTCATTTCTTTTCCCCTTTTCTGCATACAAAAAGAGTCACCGACTATGGATTCCCGGTGACTCCTTCGAATTGCCATTCTACGCGTGGCAGATGGCCATTTTATAGTAAGATGTTTAGTTGCTCATAAGTACTTAGAAGAACATTCCAGCATTATAAGACGCTGTTGATACACATGCCTGTAAATGTGCTTCAGCCGTCATACCTTCGCTAAACATCCCAGATGTGTATTCTTCGTAACCACCCTCAATGCAGTCTTTTGCATCCTCATCATTGTCGAGATATTCGTTAATCTCCTCGATCGGTCTATATCCTCTATAATCCCTGCGAAAATCCTCTTTTACCAGTCTTTCAAACTCTTCAAACGGAACCATCTTCATGTTTCCCCTTTCACTAATGCATCTCTTGCAGCCATTGCTTCGTCATAGCTTGCACTCGGTGCCACTGTGGCCAAAAAACCATTTGCCGCTTTTTCCGCTGTACATCTACCGGTGTATCTGTAAAAGATAACTGGTTCTGGATGGTCTATTCCTTTTCTCCATCCAGGCGGTGCGTATTGCTCATCAAATTTTACCCAACTGACCGGCTCAAAGCCACACTTTGTGTAAAATGCATGGTTCCCAGAGTATGAGTCTAAAACCATGCCGCCATGCTCAACAGCCGCTTTCATCATGGCTCTTCCGGACTCATCTTGGCTTCCATCTTTTCTCGCACTCACCGCAACAATATCCTTAGTGTCATTGTCAACAGCAATCGTGTTACCACCTGGAGACATAAGAAGCTGTGCATTCGGATGGTTCTCTGTAAGCTCCTGCGGAGACTGTGTGTCTACGCGCCATTGTTTCTTAGGATCTATCATCCCTTTGTTCTGTGAAAGAGCATCGCAGAACTTTGCACTGCCAGAATCCCTTACACTCGCCGCCTTTTGACCATCCCACTTACTTTGAGCCTCAGGGTTGTCCTTACCGTGATATGATCCGGGCGCTCCTGTACCGCTTCCAGTGGAAGCAGAACCACCACGTTTTCCCGGTCTGCCGACATGGTTAAAGTTTCCACTTCCTTTACCACCATCCAAATTCATCATACCATCTTGCTGTAAATTGTCAGCGCTTTTCTGCACATTTTCTTCCCCCTGAGGATCACTGATCTTGTTCAGCTCAGCCTGTTGCTTGCGAAGATCAAAGGCTTCGTCAGGAATTTCGAGATTATCATTTTCAACAATCCCCTGGATCTGATACTCATTGGAATCAGCAAGACCCTTACGGACTTCGGACGGATCCAATGCCTGCATATCCACATAAATCTGTGCCGTGGAAGCCTTCGTCTGCTCTGTTCCAGCTTTAATGCTGTCCACATTCGCCTGTTCTTCTTCAGAAAGCTGTTTCAGCGGTTTGAATCGCACCTCGTAATCAGGAATATCCACCTTCTTTTTGGCCTCTATCTCTTTTAAAACAGCTCTGATGACCTTTTCTGCTGCACCATGGTACGAATTCGCCTGAATCCTGTTCAATAACTGGAAATAATTATCTCTGTCATTGTCACCGGTTGAATCTTCTCCAGCCGGATCCTTTCCGAAGAGAATTGTCTGAGGAATGTCCGTGACAGCGGAAAGCATATTGCATGTCCGGTCGATCAGGTCGGATGCTCCGGACATCGATGCATTGATATACTGGTAATCCTCTCCATCATTATCAATCGCCATGGAATTGATGATGTTCCGTGCCATGTCGATTACCTGTAATCTCTGGATTACCTTGTCTTCTCCTTCCTCAGTTGCAAGAAGCTGAGAAAGGTTTTTCATCTTATATACGCCGAGAACAGAACGCTCCAATAGTTTTGTGCCGTCATGATGCGACGTAACGGCCTCTCTAAGGGCTTCTCTGATCTTCATATAGACAGGAATACCCCAATGCTTGTAAATCACGCTGTTGGCGCTCTCAGGCACCCTGCCGTTGCGGAATACAAGACACCTTGAATAGTGAACGCGGAAAGATCCATACTGTGAATACACATCATAAAACTCAGGATCTCCAAATTTCCGTTCTCTGTCTTCGCGGTCGATATCATGAAAGTAGCTAAAGTCCAATGTATCTGCCTGAACAATCGGTCTTTCGAAAGTAATCAACTCTTCGATGCTTTTTACATTTTTCCAATTCAAAGGCTCATCAAGGCCTCTTCCATCGTCTACCAGCATGACCACCAGCGCCCCGCCGTAAAGTCTGCTCCACTTTTCCGCAGTAGACAGTGTATCGGTAAAATCCAGCTTAACAAGCTTCTTCAGAACTTCTTTTTCAAGCTCATCACCCAGGTCAGAAAGATCCAGGCCTTTTGCGATTGCATCCTCTGCCGGCCGATCAATGATTTTTGCGAACAGACCATTTCCGATATACAGTGACGATAGCTTCGCATCCGAAGAAATTGCATCTGCACTATATTCCCATGCGGTAGAATTATCCTTCATGGTTCCAACTTTTGTCAGCATGTTCATGTATCCGTCACTGCGATACTCGCTGACAGCCTGATTATATCGGCTGATTTCCTCTATCCGCTGAAGCGGATTGATTTGTACGCCCATTACAGATAACTCCTTCCATATCTTTTCATAAATGCTTCTCTGGCCGGATCTGAGTCTCCGTGTTCGCCTGATCTATATTTGTAATACTGCTTTTCCCAGGCGAGCTGTCCGATCATCTTTGACATTGCTTCCGCCATGCTGTTTCCGTGAATGATCAGTGTGCCGTTCTTTTTATTTCCATTCTTCGGAATATGACCCATGTTGTGACAGGCATTTGTCACAGGGATCACCAGACCATCCTCATCTGCTTTCTCGCGGTTGATTCCGAAAATCAAATGATGTACCGCCTCAGAAGGACGGCCCGTAAAAGCACACACGTCCATATAATCTGTCACTATGCTCTTTTTCATTCCGTCCCTCTTTCCTATAGCATCGAATCTATGTTGAACATTCCATAGTTTGCCAGCTCATCAAATGCGGATGACGTAGCATCCACCATGTCCTTAAACTTTGAATCCGGAAAACTCTCAAGCTGTGAGAAGTAATCGTCATTCCATTCGCCCTGCACAACATCAAAGAACCCATGCTGCCATTGCGCAGCTACAGGCGTTGCCCGGAACGTCTTATCTCCTGTCTCTGTCCGTGCAGAAACATCAAATCCGGCAAGTTCAGACACAAAAAAAGCCGCCTGACTCTTTCCGGCTTGTCCGGGGTCCTGCGGAATTCTGACTTTCACATATCCATATGATGCTCTATCCGAAATTGCTGTGTTTTTAATCAGCGATAATACTTCTCCTGCAGCAAGCCTCATGTTTATTACATCAAGGATTGCGTATCTGTTATTTTTCAACACCGCCATGAGAACGCCTGCTGTATATGCCGGCTCTCCCTTTTCATCCTCTGAAGTGGCCGCCAGATCCCATCCACGACACATCGCAATAATGTCGTCCTTGCGGATCTGTTCCTTTTGAATCAGCTTGACCTGTCCCCTCTGGAACATTAACCCTGCATGATTCCGGATCTTCCAGTTTCCATTCAGAAGACGTTCTCTCTCTACCATCGGAAGGTTGAGAAGGTTCGTCATATACTGAGGATTCGTCCTCAGCAGCTCTTTATTGTCCTGGACAGAAGAAGGTATGAATGTAACTGATTTTGCGACAAACGGAAGAAGATCCTCTGTCACTCCATCTTCCCTTGCATACAGGATTGCATCGTCTTTATTATCAAACCAGTGAATTACGCCCTTTAACCGGACCATCCACCGGATTACTCCAGCTCTTTCTTTAATCGGATATCCGGAATCCTGATCTATCCACCATGAAATAAATTTCGCCACCCAGGAATCAGAATCCGGATTGCATGTTGCCCTGATATACGGCTGAACACCACATATAGAACGGTTTCTGGACAGCATATAGAAGAACTGATACTCGCTGAAGTGACATAGCTCATCAAACTCTATCAGACATATCTGAGATCCCTGCCACTGCTCACAATCTTCATTTCTGGCCAAGTGTGCAAACGTGATCGATGCTCCAGACTGAAATGTCCAATGCATCTTCGGTGTCTTTCCGGGATGCGCTCCTTTAATAAACGGATATATTTCTCTTGCTGAGTCCCAAAGGCCTCCAGGAGCCGTAATCTGTGTATATGCATGTCGAAGGATCAGCACATTGAACTTGGGATTATCAATATGCCTTAACGGTTCGAGAAGCTCTGCAAACGTCTTCCCGCCTCCCGCCGCTCCTAACCGCCATAGATCACAATGTCTGCGCTTGCCGCCATAAATTGTTCCTGCGGCCCCGCTTGAGGCTTGAAAATCATAGGCATGGCATCACCCCCTTCCGTCACCACATACTCATTCTGCGTCCGGTCTTCCGTTATCGGGGATGTAGATCTGCACTCCCTGCTCTGATGTAACACCAAGCCTTACATCGTCTTTTTGTCCCAGGTACTGCTTTCCGAGGAATATTGCCATGGATGCTGACTTGTCTGCCAGCTTCCACTGCTTTCTTCTCAGTGAGATTTTGCCAGCCGCCCGGTATTCCGCAAAAACATCCGCAAAACTCCTGTGATATGTTCTCTTGCACCATCGCTCAATTGTGTCTGTCGAACACTTGAACCAGCATGCTATTTCTTCCAATGTGCACTGTAAACTACATAGGTTTTCGAACACTCCT
>Ga0129311_1002809_pt1 | contig 9974 bp, 6 predicted proteins | sample Go1ome_FD_94435 | JGI IMG/M metagenome (GOLD analysis project Ga0129311, IMG submission 94435) | Western lowland gorrila individual fecal microbial communities from Wisconsin, USA - Go1022B metagenome | ecosystem: Host-associated > Mammals > Digestive system > Large intestine > Fecal | place: USA... | reverse complement strand
ATTTACAGATTTTAAGGTTTTTTCTAATTTCTTCTGTTATACAAGTGCAACTGTCTCTCTTGCGATTGCAAGTTCTTCGTTTGTCGGAACTACAAGAACTTTCACTTTGGAATCCGGTGTAGAGATTACGATCTCTTCTCCACGTTTTGCATTTGCTTCTTCGTCGATTGTAATTCCAAGGTAACCAAGGTAGCTGCATACTGCTGTTCTTACAGTACCTGCATTTTCTCCGATACCAGCTGTAAATACGATGTTATCTACACCGTTCATAGCTGCTGTGTAAGCACCAACATATTTTGCTACTCTGTAAGCAAATACGTCAAGTGCAAGTCTTGCACGTTTGTTTCCTGCATTTGCTGCTTCTTCAAGATCACGGAAGTCGCTGGATACACCGGATACACCTTCCACACCTGATTTCTTGTTCAGGACATTCATGATTCCTGCAATGTCAAGGTTTTCTTTCTTGGCAATGAATTCCATGATCGCCGGGTCAATATCTCCGGAACGTGTTCCCATTACAAGACCTTCCAGCGGAGTAAGTCCCATAGAGGTATCTACTGATTCTCCGTTAAGCACTGCTGAAATAGATGCTCCATTACCAAGGTGGCATACGATCGTCTTTGTTGCATTGTATGGTTTTCCAACGATCTCAGCTACTCTCTTAGATACAAAGCTGTGGCTTGTTCCGTGGAATCCGTAACGTCTTACTTTGTATTTTTCATAATATTCATATGGAAGTCCGTACATATAAGCTTTTTCAGGCATTGTCTGATGGAAAGCAGTATCAAATACAACAACCTGTGGTGTTCCCGGCATCAGGCTTTCACAAGCTTCGATTCCGATTAAGTTTGCCGGGTTGTGAAGTGGTGCAAGGTCATTGCACTCTGCGATCGCAGCTTTTACTTCTGGTGTTACAACTACAGATTTTGCAAATTTTTCTCCGCCATGAACAACACGATGTCCGACTGCTCCGATTTCGTCAAGACTCTTAACAACACCTGTATCTGCATCTGTCAGCGCGTCGATTACGAACTGGATTGCTTCTGTATGTGTAGGCATAGCCTTTTCAGATACATTCTTCTCTCCACCTGCCGGCTGATAGGTAAGTCTTCCGTCAATACCGATTCTTTCGCAAAGACCTTTTGCGAGAACCGCCTCCGATTCTGAGTTGATGAGCTGGAACTTCAGTGATGAACTTCCGCAGTTGATTACTAATACATTCATTGATGTTTCTCCCTTCTGGTACTAGAATTTTCTTTATTAGAACTCACACTCTGTTTTTAATTATACTCCTTGCACACATTGTATACAAGCAATGTTATTTTTTTCACGTAATATTTTCCAGTACAATGTTACACTGCCAGATGGAAAATATGGGTTGCAATTGTAAAATATACCAGTGTTGTACCGGTATCTACCAGTGTCGTGATCAGCGGTGCCGCCATGATCGCCGGATCCAGTCCGATCTTCTTCGCTGCAAGTGGCAGGATACAGCCAATCAATTTCGCCATTGCCACCGTACACATTAAAGTAAGTCCCAGTGTAAATGCAAGCAGAACCGGATTATCGGTCTTCCCCTGATACATCAGCACGACACGGATTCCATTCACAACCGCAAGGAAAAGTCCGACAAGAAGTGCCACACGGAGCTCTTTAAAAATAACTTTGAAAATATCCCGGAACTGCACTTCTCCTACCGTCAGGCCGCGGATGATCAGTGTCGAACTCTGGGAGCCGCAGTTGCCGCCGGTTCCGGTCAGCATCGGAACAAACGTATTCAGCACCGGCATCGCCACGATCACCGGCGAAAAATGATCCAGAACCATACCGCTGAAAGTTGCGGAAAGCATCAGAAACAGAAGCCAGACACTTCGGTTTTTCGCATGCTGGAATGTACTGGTTCCAAAATAGGTATCTTCATTCGGTGTCACACCTGCCATAATACTGATATCTTCGGTTGCCTCTTCTTTTAAGACTTCCATCGCATCGTCAACCGTTACGATCCCGACCATGCAAAGCTCCCTGTCCACGATCGGAATTGCCACAAGACCATACTTGCGGATGGTCGATGCCACCGTCTCCTGGTCATCCGTAGTGTGCGCATACAGAATATTGGTATCCATGATCTCTTCCATCATACGGCTTTCGCTGCTGGTCAGCAGATCTTTGATATCCACTACACCGATCAGCTTTCGTTTCTCTGTCACATAACAGGTATAGATGGTTTCTTTGTTGATTCCGACCTGCCGGATCTTTAAAATGGCATCCGCAACCGTCATATCCGGACGAAGGGCGATGTATTCTACATTCATCACACTTCCTGCGCTGTCCTCCGGATATTTGAGCAGACTGTTGATCTGTTTTCTGGTATCTTCATCCGTCATCATCAGAAGACGGTCTACCACATTTGCCGGCATCTCTTCAATCACGTCTACGGTATCATCCAGATACATCTCGTCCATGACTTCTTTTAATTCGGAATCTGTAAGTGCGCCGATCAGTATCTCACGCATATCACTGTTCATATAGGTAAATGTCTCAGCCGCCTCTTCCTTCCCCAGCAAACGGAAAATAAGCAACATCTGCTTTTCATCTACATCCTCCAGAATTTCAGCAATATCAACCGGATACAAATTTCCCAACTCTTCTTTTAATTCCTTGTACTCTCTCTTCTCCAGAAGATCAAGAAGCTTGTCTTTATCCATCTTGTCTCTTCCTCCTTTTCGTCCCCCAAAAAAGCACAGAATATGGGATGTATTTTGCATAAAAACTTTTTTTATAGTATAATCTTTTCACAAACAATGCACAAGGAGATTTTAGTTAAAAGTATGAAAACAGTCGGTATCATTGCAGAATATAATCCATTTCACAACGGACATCAGTATCATATAGAAGAGGCACTCAGAAAAACAGGTGCAGACGCAGCCGTCATCCTTATGAGTGGTGACTTCGTCCAGCGTGGCGCCTCCGCTATCGCACCAAAGCATTTGCGGGCAAAAGCTGCCCTGCTTGGCGGTGCATCCCTCATTCTGGAGCTCCCGGTTCTTTTTGCCTGTGGAAGCGCAGAACTGTTTGCCCGGGGCGCTGTTTCCATTTTCAATAGCCTTGGCTGTATCTCTTCCCTCTGTTTTGGCAGCGAGTGTGGCGATATCCGGAAGCTTACGCAGATCGCCCGGATCCTTTCTGACGAGCCAGAAACGTACCGCCAGATCCTGCAGGACGAACTAAGAAAAGGCAGACCATTTCCACAGGCGCGTCAGACTGCCCTAAGTGTCTATACAAAGGATCCGTCCCTCGCCGAAATCCTGTCCTTGCCAAACAATACCCTGGGGATTGAATACTTAAAAGCGCTCCGGTATTTCAAAAGTCCGATCCAGCCTTTCACGATTTCCCGCGAGGGATCCGACTACCACGATACTGCCCTCTGCAAAACCTTCAGTTCCGCAACTGCGATCCGCAGCCGGATTCTGAATCCATCTTTACCAGAAGATGCTTTTTCATCCGTCATAGGACAACTGCCACCCGCTTCTTCAGATCTGCTGCGAAAGAATTACCAGTCCTCACTTCCGGTTACCCAGGATGATTTTTCGCTCCTGCTAAAGTATCGACTGCTCTGTGAGAACGCTTCCTCGCTGACCAATTACCTTGATGTCAGCAACGACCTCGCCAACCGCATCATCAACCGGAGGAATGATTTTGCCACCTGGAGTTCCTTCTGTGATCTTCTGAAAACCAGAGAACTCACCTACACCCGGATCAGCCGCGCCCTGCTGCACATCCTGCTCGGCATAAAAAAAGACACCTTCCGGCACGACCCCCCTTTCTGTTTCACAGCAGATTCCACCACAATTTCCTGCGAAGCACAAAAAGAACAGTCTGCCCTGTACGCCCGTGTCCTCGGTTTTCAAAAAAAAGATGCACAAATCCTGAAAGAAATCAAACAACATGCCAACATCCCTCTGATCACCAAACTCGCAGACACCAAAGCTCTCACCTGTGCCGCCCAGACTCTCCTGAACCTGGACATTTTTTCCTCCGACCTCTATGAATCCGTAATTACCGAGAGATTTGGCACACCATTTAAAAATGAATACCAGAAGCAGCTACAAATCATTTAAGACTTACCTTCTCGCTTCCAACTCCCCTGCCTTTTGTCAAAAGCATTATCACTACCTTTTGGACAAACAAACCTCTCAGTGATTCAACACCTGCTTCTTTCGCCAATAAAGTCATCTGGAAGCAGGATACAAATAAATACCGGCAAATCCTTATCTTGCGCAATGGAGATGAAACTCAAAAATTATGGAAGCCTTTGCTGACATAATTTTCGCATTCAGAGGTTCATCGGAATGCCCTTGCGCAACTTGGATTTTCCGGTATTTATTTGTATCCTGCTCCCTCATCTTTATTCAAAAAGAAGAGACTCTTTGCCTCACATATGTTTGCGCAAAAAGCCTCTCCCATTCATTTAGTTCACATGAAGAATCTTCGTCAGTGTCACAGCTCTCGCCCCAGGTCCGATATGGCATGCCACACTCAACGACAGCGGATCCATCCGGATTTCAAACTCCGGAAATGCTTCATGAAGCTCATCCAGCCATTCCTGTGCATCCTCACGGTCTCCTGTGTAAGCCGCATCCAGATACAGATCTTTTTCTCCATCACAATCTCCAAATTCAGAAGTACGAATCTCATTAATCGTCTTGATCATCGTCTTCTTCGCGCTCTTCCATCCTCTTGACTTTGCAAAAGCGTCCAGCTTCTCCCCTTTAAGACGGAGAACCGGCTTCAGGTTCAGAACCGTTCCGATCGCTGCAGCTGCCGGTGTAAGTCTGCCACCTTTCTTCAGGTATTTTAACGTATCTACTGTAATATAGATATCACTGTCCCACTGGGTCGCTTCTAACAATTCTTTAATTTCTGCCGCGCTCCTTCCAGCATCTGCAAGCTTTTTCGCCTCTTCCACCGATCTTCGCTGTGTAACAGAAATCCGGTGATTATTTACGACCTGTACTTTTCCATCATAGTCCTGAGAAAGCATGATTGCAGTATCACAGGAACTGCTAAGACCGGCTGACATCGGAATATGTACGATCTCATCATATTCCTCCAGCGCCTTGTCCCACATATCCATTACATCTCCAGGAGCCGGCTGGGAAGTTTTAATATCTGCATCTCCTGCCAGCTTTTCATAAAATTCCTCCTGCGTGAGCGTGATATCCTCGAAAAACAGCTCCTCATTGATATAGAATGGCATCGGAAGTACGTAAATTCCCATCTTTTTTCCTTCTGCCTGTGTAATTCCACTGTTACTATCTGTTACAATCGCAACTTTCCCCATGCTTTCTTTACCTCTTTCTAATTTTTAAAACTATGTATCGGTGCAGGAATTCTTCCCTTTCGATTCACAAATGCACTGCAGTCAAATTCATTGACCGGCATGATCGGCGCATATCCCAAAAGACCGCCAAACTCTGCCATATCTCCAACATCCTTTCCAACTACAGGTATCACACGAACCGCCGTCGTCTTCTGATTGACCATTCCGATCGCCATCTCATCCGCAATGATTCCGGAAATCGTGGTAGCTTTCGTCTTACCCGGAATAGCGATCATATCAAGCCCTACCGAGCAGACACAAGTCATCGCCTCCAGCTTTTCTATACAAAGTGATCCGGCATTGACTGCATCGATCATTCCTTGATCCTCACTGACCGGAATAAAAGCTCCGCTTAAACCTCCCACATAAGAAGAGGCCATAACGCCGCCCTTTTTCACCTGATCGTTCAGCATCGCAAGTGCTGCTGTTGTTCCTGGTGCACCAACTCTCTCGAGGCCGATTTCTTCCAGAATCTCCGCTACCGAATCGCCGACAGCCGGTGTCGGTGCCAGTGACAGGTCAATGATCCCGAACGGAATACCAAGCCTTTTGGAAGCTTCTCCGGCTACAAGCTGACCAACCCTTGTCACCTTAAATGCCGTCTTCTTAATCGTATCACAAAGCTCCTGAAAGCCCTTACCACGACATTTTTCAATCGCTCTTTTTACAACGCCAGGCCCACTGACACCGACATTGATCACAGCATCTCCTTCGGTAACACCTAAAAATGCCCCTGCCATAAACGGGTTATCATCCGGTGCATTACACAAAACTACAAATTTTGCACAGCCAATCGAATCCTTATCCTTTGTCATCTCTGCTGTCTCTTTTACAATCTCACCACAAAGACGGACTGCATCCATATCAATACCAGTCTTTGTCGAACCTACATTGACCGAACTGCACACACGCTCTGTCTTTGCCATTGCCATCGGAATAGAACGGATCAGGAGTTCATCGCTTTTTGTCATTCCCTTGGATACGATTGCCGAGTATCCTCCGATAAAGTTTACTCTGACTTCCTTTGCCGCTTTATCCAGCGTCTCTGCGATCGTCACAAAATCCTCTGGTTTTTTGCAGGCTGAACCGCCGACAAGTGCAACCGGTGTAATGGAAATCCGCTTATTAACGATTGGAATTCCAAATTCACTTTCAATCTTCTCTCCTGTCGATACAAGATCCTTTGCAAGTGTTGTGATTTTTTTATATATCTTTTCATTCAGTCTGTCCAGATCTGAGTCAATACAGTCCATCAGACTGATACCAAGTGTGATTGTTCTTACATCCAGATTTTCTTCTTCGATCATCTGGTTGGTTTCTACTACTTCGTAAAAGTTAATCATAGCTCTCTCCTTACAGTCTGTGCATTTTTTCAAAAATCTCTTCTCTCTGACAATGAATATTGACACCGAGCTGTAAGCCGATATCACGAAGTTCTACCGCTACGATATCCAGTTCTTTTTTTGAATTTTCCACATCTGCAATCGCCATCATATTAAAATACCCATCCACGATCGTCTGGGAAATATTTAAAATATTGATATTGGTCTCTGCCAGGTATGTACACACTTTCGCAATAATTCCGACCGAATCTTTACCGACTACTGTAATAATGCATTTCTTCATTCTACCTGTCCTCCTGAATCCAATCCTGCATACTTTCTTTTTCTAAACCTCGATCACTGCAGACACCTGATCCCTTTTTGCAACTGCGATCGGTATCTCATCCCCCTTATACGGGTTCTGCCCCAAAGTGACCTCCAGCTTGACAGTCTCATATGCAAGTTCTTCGTAATTATTCTCCTTGCTCAAATGCCCCAGCAATACACTCTGCAAGTTATTGTGTAGTATATCACAAAGAAGCCGTCCTGACAATTCATTTGATAAATGTCCTCTGTCCCCAAGAACTCTCTGCTTCAGGTAGTACGGATAAGGACCGACTTCCAGCATATGTATATCATGGTTAGATTCCAGCAGGACCGCATTTAAATCCTTCAGGTTCTCTACCGTATATTCATCGTATTTTCCAAGATCCGTCGCTACCGCGATCTTCTTTCCATCCTGCTCAAAGCGGTAACCGCTCGGTTCATTTGCATCATGGGAAATAGCAAATGGATGCACGTCAATATCTCCCAGCTTAAATCCTTTATCTACCTGGATTTCATGGTAAAGTCCTTCCGGCATTTTCCCAAGATTTTTATAATCACGGATCCCCCGAATCGTTCCCGGTGTTCCATAGATCGGGATCTCATATTTTCTGCTGAATACACCAAGTCCCTGAATATGATCTGCATGTTCATGGGTAATCAGGATTCCATCCAGCTCTTCCCCTTTTATTTCAAGTTCCTTTAAGCCTTCCTCAATTCGTTTTTTGCTGATTCCTGTATCTACAAGCAGATGCGTGTGATCGCTCCCCACATAAATACAGTTTCCGCTGCTGCCACTGGCAATACTGCATAATCTCATCTTGTTTCTTCTCCCTGTTCTTAGCCTCTTCCCAGTGCCAAGTCTATCTGTTTTTCCGTTTCTTCAAAGGTTCCACCATTTTCGATCACAAGATCCGAAACCGCTGTAAATGTCTCTTCCGACGGCTGATTTGCAAACACCGCATACATTTTTTCATCTGAATATCCGCGTGAACTTCTCAATCTCTCCATCCGGATCTCCTGTGGCACATGAATATACCAGATTTCATCCAGCATCTCACGATATACCGGTTCCGTAAGGAGTGCAGCTTCCAGAACAAAAAGCTCTTTTCCCTCTTTCTGCGCCTTCTGCATTTCCTCCCGGATCTTTTCATTGACCGCCGGATGCACGATCGCATTCAGCTTTTTCAGTTTCTCTGTCTGGTCAAACACAATTCTGCCAAGAATTTTCCGGTCAATCGTTCCGTCAGGATTTAAAATTTCTTTTCCAAACGTCTCCACGACCTTCTGATAACATTTTTCTCCCGGAAGCTGTACCTGATGTGCCACCAGATCTGACTGACAGATCACCGCACCGCACGCTTCACTTAAATAGTCGAGTACCTTGCTCTTCCCGGAACCGATGCCTCCTGTTATTCCTATTTTTCTCATATCTGTTTCCTTCTATTTTGCCTCATACCAGTTTTTTCCACTATGCATGTCAATCTCAAGCGGAACAGAAAGATCTGCCGCATGCATCATACCTTCTTTCAGGATCTCCCTCACTTCCTCTTCCTCTTCCTTCCATGTCTCGATCAGAAGTTCATCGTGTACCTGCAGAACCAGTCTGGATTTCATGTTTCTCATGCGAAGTTCTTTGTCCACAGTGATCATTGCAATTTTCATGATATCTGCAGCCGTTCCCTGGATCGGAGAATTCATTGCCACACGTTCCCCGAATTGTCTCTGCATGAAATTGCTGGAAGACAGCTCCGGAACCGGTCTTCTTCTGCCAAACAAGGTCACAACATATCCCTGTTCTTTTGCATGAGCAACTGCATCATCCAGAAATTTCTTAATACCCGGATAGGTTTCAAAATAACGGTCAATATATTCGGCCGCTTCTTTTCTCGTAATACTTAAGTCCTGGCTCAGTCCGAAAGAACTGATTCCATAAACAATACCAAAGTTGACTGCTTTTGCATTTCGTCTCTGCAGATCGGTCACTTCATCAAACGGAGTATGGAACACCTGAGAAGCTGTGATCCGGTGAATGTCCTTTGCCTCCCGGTATGCTTCGATCAGTGCTGCATCTCCGGAACAATGTGCCAGCACACGCAGTTCTATCTGTGAATAATCAGCATCTACAAACACATATCCCTCTTCCGGCACAAATACTTTACGGATCAGCCGTCCAAGTTCTACCCTCGCCGGGATATTCTGCAGGTTTGGCTCTGTACTGCTGATACGTCCGGTCGCTGTGACTGTCTGGTTGAATTTTCCATGGATCCGGTGATCATCTTCATGAATAAACACGGCAAGCCCATCTGCATAAGTCGATTTCAACTTGGCAAGCTGACGATATTCCAGGATTTTTGCCACGATCGGATAATCCGGTGCCAGCTTATCCAGTACATCTGCTGCCGTCGAATATCCCGTTTTCGTCTTCTTTCCATTCGGAAGGGACAGATGTTCAAAAAGGACCACGCCCAGCTGCTTTGGCGAATTGATATTGAATTCTTCCCCGGCAAGCTCATAGATTTCCTTTTCCAGCTGTACGATTTTTCCGCCAAGCTGTTCTCCATAGCTTTTCAGTTCTTCGGCTTCTACACGCACCCCGTTTTGCTCCATGTGGAACAGGGTAAATACAAGCGGCATCTCTATTTCTGTAAAAAGCTTCCACATTTCCTCTTTTTTCAGCTTTTCTTCCAAAACTTCCGATGACGCAAATGCTGCATAGGCTTCATAACAGACCATTTTTTCCAGTTCTGTCTTCGGATCGATCATCAATCCAAGATGCTCCTGCGCCACATCTTCAAATCCATAATCATTTTTCAACGGATTCAGGAGATAAGCTGCTACAATACTGTCAAAACACTTCTCCTCTGCCGCTCCTTCTAACCCTTTCAGATAAGGCAGGGATGACTTCAGATCAAACACCGCAAATCGTCCGGCATGCTTTGCCACAT
>Ga0129311_1002808_pt1 | contig 9975 bp, 11 predicted proteins | sample Go1ome_FD_94435 | JGI IMG/M metagenome (GOLD analysis project Ga0129311, IMG submission 94435) | Western lowland gorrila individual fecal microbial communities from Wisconsin, USA - Go1022B metagenome | ecosystem: Host-associated > Mammals > Digestive system > Large intestine > Fecal | place... | reverse complement strand
AGGGCTACGAGGCCATCGAAACCCAGTAACCCATCCGGGAACAACAGCAGAATATCCTCCCGGCAAAACTCTTGCCGGGGGATTTTCTGCAAACAGAAAATAACAGGAGGTCAATTCCATGCTGGATGCTCTCATGGTATCTATCCCCGAATACTTTGCTTCTCTGAAATTTACTGCGCTGCTTCGTGCCCTCCCCGGGGGCGTGGCCCAGGGACTTATCTGGGGCGTACTGGCTCTGGGCGTGTTTCTTACCTTCCGGATGCTGGGGGTGTCCGACCTGACGGTGGACGGAAGCATGGCCACCGGCGGCGCTGTCTGCATCATGCTGGTGCTGGCGGGGGTCAATCCCCAGTTGGCGCTGCTGGCCTCCTTCCTGGCAGGGATGGCAGCGGGGGTTATTACCGGCTTCCTGCACACCAGGCTGGGTATCCCGGATATTCTGGCAGGTATTCTCACCCAGATTTCCCTGTACTCCGTCAATCTGAACATTATGGGCAAGGCTAACCAGGCGGTAAACGTCAACAAGGTCGCCTTCCTCTTTTCCTCCAATGCCAAGCTGCTGACCCGCACCATCTGGGTTGTGCTGGGGGTATGCGTGGCGCTGGTGGTGGCACTGTACCTGTATCTGGGCACGGAGCACGGCTCCGCTCTGCGGGCCACCGGCATCAACGGCAATATGGCCCGGGCCCAGGGCATCAACACCAATCGGATGAAGGTCATCGGTCTGGCACTGAGCAATGGTCTGGTGGCTCTGTCCGGCGGCATCATGTCCCAGTATCAGGGCTTTGCCGATGTGAAAATGGGCACCGGTGCCATTGTTATCGGCCTGGCTGCCGTAATCATCGGCGAGGTGCTGGGCGAGGCCCTGGTGGGCAGACATATGAACTTTATGGTTCGTCTGGCCTTTGTGGTGCTGGGCAGCGTGATTTACTATGTGGTGTATGTATTCGTCCTCTGGCTGAAATTCCCGCCGGATGATATGAAGCTCCTCACCGCAGTTGTTGTGGCCATTTTCCTGGCAGTGCCCAATTTGCGGGCAGCAAAGCGGAATTCCTTTGGCCGGATTGCCAAGCAGAACGCCAAGGCCGCCAGACACAGTCAGGAGGGATAAGCCATGCTGGAAATCAAGAACGTATACAAGACCTTCAATGCCGGCACCATCAACGAAAAGAAGGCACTGAAAAATTTGAACCTGACCCTGCAAACCGGTGAGTTCTGCACCGTCATCGGGGGCAACGGGGCCGGTAAGTCCACCATGCTCAATGCCGTGTCCGGGGTGTGGCCGGTGGACTCCGGGGCTATCCTCATTGACGGGCAGGATATCTCCGGCCTGTGCGAATACAAGCGTGCCCCCTTCCTGGGACGGGTCTTCCAGGACCCCATGAACGGCACCGCCGCCGATATGCAGATTGTGGAGAATCTGGCTCTGGCCGCCCGCCGGGGAGAGAGGCGCCGGGTGTTCCGCTGGGGTGTACCCAAGGCGGACACGGAAAAATACCGGGATATGCTCCGCACCCTGGATCTGGGCCTGGAGGACCGGCTTACCACCAAGGTGGGGCTGCTCTCCGGCGGCCAGCGCCAGGCGCTGACATTGCTGATGGCCACCTTGCAGAAGCCCCAGCTGTTGCTCCTGGATGAGCACACCGCCGCCCTGGACCCCAAAACCGCTTCCAAGGTACTGGATGCCACCCAGCGCATCGTGGAGCAGGACCACCTGACCACCCTGATGATTACCCATAATATGCGTGATGCCATTGCCTATGGCAACCGCCTGGTGATGATGTATGACGGCCACATTGTGGTGGACGTCTCCGGCGAGGAGAAAAAGCGCCTCACCGTGGAGCAGCTCCTGGAGCTGTTCAGCAAGGCCTCCGGTTCGGACGAGGCCGACGACAAATTGATTCTCTCCTAATTTCCCCCAAAATGAAAATCCCAGCCAGGAAAACTCCGGCTGGGATTTTCATTTGGTAAGATTACATTTGGAAGATGTTGCCCAGCACAGCGCCGTCCTGGGGCTGCTTGGGGCACAGACTGTCATAGAACAGGGCATAGGTTACGGCAATGCGGTTGCTGAAGAAATACCGCAGGGCAAAATCCGCCGCCAGATAGGCAAGCACAATGGCGAAGAAATAAGCCACCGGGGACAGGGGGAGGCTGACACCAAAAATAGCCAGCAGAAGGTCCAGATATATCAGGCAGCTCACCAGCCACTGCAAAACATAATACCACCATAAGCTGATATCCACCCGGAACATCATTTTCATATTCCCATGCATCATCCGGCGGCTCTCCCGCAGAACGCCGAAGGCACCCAGCTGGGGCCGGTCAATCAGCAGATAGTCCACCATCCGATAGGTGCAGGAATAGAGCCACGTCATGGGAATCAGCAGCACCAGATAAATTATCAGCAGGGGCAGCATGGCCGTGTACGCCGTGTCCAGCAGGGAGAGCATGGCTTCGGCGCTCATGGTGCCCCCTTCGGTCAGGGGCAGGGTGGCAACCAGCAGCCGGTTGGCAAAGGGCGTAAGGAAATAGAGGTTGACGGTGAGGAAGCCCAGGGCCAGGGTAATGGCAATGAAAATTGCCGCTTGCAGCAGCCTGGTGCGCAGCAGCACCCACACCCGCTCAACCCCGGCCTTCAGAGTACTCTGGGAGGCGTACTGCCCCCGGGCAATCCGGAGCATGGCGGCGGTGTAGCCCAGGGTCAGGCACATCACCAGCAGCATCTGGGCAATGGTCAGGGCGGTGCTGGTGGTGGACAGCAGGGAGCGGGTGCTGATGCCCTGCAAACCGCCGGTCTGGGAAATCTGCCCGTCCAGCAGATACTTCACGGCATTGACAACCAGGGAGGAACCGGCCAGAATCCCCGCATAGATCAGAACCAGCTTTTTTGCCTCCTTATTGCCCTCCAGCCGGTTGCCGGCCTTTTTCTTAAGATACTTTGCAGATGGAATACTCATGGATACTCTCCTATGTTTCTTTTTCTATCTAAAGTTATAAAGCATTTTGGGGAAAATAGCAAATGAATTTTTCTGGAATTGTGGAAATAATTTGCCTGGTGTGGTAAAATGGCCGCAAGAACAGCCGGGGGGTGGAAAGATGGAATTGGGCGAGCGGCTGCGCCGGGCCAGGCTGGCCGCCGGCCTCAGCCAGAGGCAGCTGGTGGGGGATCGCATTACCCGCAATATGCTCTCGCAAATCGAGCATGGCACGGCGGCACCCTCCATGGAGACCCTGCGCTATCTGGCAGAGCGGCTGGGCAGACCCGTGAGCTATTTCCTGGACCAGGGGGAGGCGGACTTCCTGGAAAGAGCCTGGTCTTCTTTCGACTCCGGGGACGATGCCGGGGCCTTGCAGCTATTGGAGCAGCTCCGGGAGCAGACCCGGGAATCCCGCCTTCTGAAATCTCTGGCCCTGCTGCGGCTGGCCCAGACCACGGCAGAGCAGGGCAGAGATGTGTATGCCCGGAAGCTGCTGGATCAGGCCCAGGAGCTGGAGGGGGAGATCCCCTGGCTGCCGGAGCTGAAAATCCGGCGGCTGCAAATTTCAGCCCGGCTCCATCTGGCGGTGGACCCTGCGGCCCTTCCCAGTCTGGACCAGCAGCTGTATCTCCATGCCTATGTGTGTATGCGCTCCAATGCCCCGGAGCAGGCGGCAGCCTACCTGGATGCCTGCCAGGACCGCACCGCATCCCCCTGGCGGCTGCTCCGGGCCAGAACATACATGGCCCAGCGGGAATATACCCCCGCCGCCCAGCTGCTTCAGCAGGAGGAAAAACGCTGCCCCGAAGAGGCAATCCCACTGCTGGAGCAATGCTTCCGGGAGCTGGGGGACTTCCAGCAGGCTTACCACTACGCCTGCTTGCAGCGCAAATAGCCCCGGCGGCGATACCACAATGCCCCAATGTAATTTGACGAAATCGCTGAATTTGCCCTGCTCTTCTTGACATTGCCGGGCTTTTCTTCGATAATACAACCGGAAACCCAAAAATAAAACGGAGGTTTTACTTATGAACGGCAGTATGCGTGTGGCAATTATGGAAGGAATCGGCAAGATGGGCTTCACCCAGCGTCCCATCCCCACCCCCAAGGAGGATGAGGTCCTGGTTAAGCTGGAATATGTAGGCATCTGCGGTTCCGATATGCATTATTACGAGACCGGGGCCATCGGCGATTTCGTGGTGGAGCCCCCCTTCGTCCTGGGCCATGAGCCGGGCGGCACGGTGGTGGAGGTGGGCAGCAAGGTGACCCACCTGAAGGTGGGCGACCGTGTGGCTCTGGAGCCGGGGAAGACCTGCGGCCATTGCCGCTACTGCCGGGAGGGAAAATACAACCTGTGCCCGGATGTGGTGTTCTTTGCCACGCCTCCGGTGGACGGTGTGTTTCAGGAGTATGTGGCTCATGAGGCGGATCTGTGCTTCAAGCTCCCCGATAATGTGAGCACACTAGAGGGCGCTTTGATCGAGCCTTTGGCTGTCGGCTTCCACGCTGCCATCCAGGGGGATGCCCACCTGGGGCAGAAGGCCGTGGTCATGGGTGCCGGCTGCATCGGCCTGGTGAGCATGATGGCTTTGAAGGCCCGGGGGGTTCAGGATGTTTATGTGGTGGATGTGATGGACAAGCGCCTGGAGAAAGCCATGGAGCTGGGGGCCACTGCTGTTATCAACGGCAAGAAGGAAGATGTGGTGGCCCGGCTGAACCAGCTCACCGGCGGCCTGGGCACGGATCTGGCCATCGATACCGCAGGCAGCGAATTCACCGTCCGACAGGCCATCATGGCCGCTGCCAAGGGCAGCACCATCGTCCTGGTGGGCTACAGCCGGACAGGCGAGATGAACATGCCCACCGACTTCATCCTGAACAAGGAGCTGACGTTGAAGTCCGTCTTCCGCTATCGCCACATCTACCCCATTGCCATCGAGGCTGTGGCCTCCGGCAAGGTGAATCTGAAGGGGATTGTCTCCAACATCTTCCCCCTGTCGGATATCCAGAACGCCATGGACGAAAGCATCCGCAACAAGGCGGACATCGTCAAATCCGTAATTAAAATCGACTGATTTTTCCCAAAAGGGGAAGCAAACGGTAAGAATCTGCCCCGGGCATCTTCTGCCCGGGGTGGCGCTTTACCGGTGGAGGTATTTTTGCCTGGTGGCCATTCCGCCCCGGATGTGGCGCTCCTGCTTGTTTTTGTCCAGGACAGCCCTGGCCTGGGCGTAAAGCTGGGCATTGCAGCGCCGCAGCCGAAAGGTGATATCCTTGTGGACGGTGGATTTGGAGATGCCGAAGTGCTGCGCAGCGGAGCGCACAGTGGCACCGGTTTCAACGATGTACACAGCCAGTTCACAGGCTCGCTTCTCAATTTGCTCTGTCATTTCCTGACCTCCGATGCTGTGTGCTGTCTTAGCGTATTCTGCTTCGGGGGCAATTATGAGCGTTGGAAATGCCGGGCATCCGAATAAAATGCTCCCGTAGGGCGGGAGAAAACGTGAGGGAACAAGCCATGAAAATGGCCCAAAGGCGGCTGGCAGCTTTGCTGCTCTGCCATGCGTTGCCGCTGTGGCCCAGGGGCCGGACAAGGACTTGGAGCGGCTGCTTCACCAGGCAGATGACAATATGTACCAAATCAAAAAGGAAATGAAGGAGCAGAAAAGTGATTTACTTTAACAATGACTACAGCGAGGGCTGCCACGAAAAGGTGCTGCAGGCCCTGAACGCCACCAATATGGAGCAGACCATGGGCTATGGCGAGGATGCATACTGCGCCGCCGCAGCGGCCAAAATCCGGGAAAAATGCGGCCGGGAGGATATCGCCGTCCATTTCCTGGTGGGCGGCACCCAGGCAAACCTGACAGTGATTGACGCTGCTCTGCGCCCCCACCAGGGGGCACTGGGGGCGGACACGGCCCACATCCATGTCCACGAAACCGGTGCCGTGGAGGCCACCGGTCACAAGGTGCTGTGGGTGCCCCATCACCAGGGGAAAATCACGGCGCAGCAGGTGCGGCAAACCATCCGGGAGCACTACGCCAGCAGCTCCTTTGAGCACACCGTCCAGCCCAAGCTGGTGTATATTTCCCAGCCCACGGAGCTGGGCACCCTCTACACGCTCCGGGAGCTGGAGGATTTGTCCGCCGCCTGCCGGGAGCTGGGGCTGTATCTGTTTGTGGACGGGGCACGGCTGGGCTACGGCCTGTCGGCCCGGGGCAATGACGTGACCATGCAGGATTTGGCAAGGCTGTGCGATGTATTCTACATTGGCGGTACCAAGGTTGGGGCACTTTTCGGCGAGGCCGTGGTAATCTGTCATCCCGCCCTGCAAGAGGACTTCCGTTACCTTATCAAGCAGCACGGCGGCATGCTGGCCAAAGGACGTCTGCTGGGAGTGCAGTTCGGTGTGCTGATGGACAATGACCTCTACGAGCAAATCGCCGCCCGGGCTGACCGCCTGGCCGACCGCCTGCGGGCGGTGCTTCATGCCCTGGATGTTCCCTTCCTGGTAGAGAGCACCACCAACCAGCTTTTCCCCATCCTGCCGGATACCGTGCTGGAGGAACTGGCCAAGACTTATGTTTTCAGTGAGCAGGAGCGGGTGGACGAAGCCCACCGGGCCGTCCGCTTCTGCACCAGCTGGGCAACCCGGCCGGAAAATGTTGAGCAGCTGTGTGCCGACTTGCAGCGGCTGCTGGGATAATCCCCCAAAACCAACAGGACTGCCTCCCGCAAAGGGAAGCAGTCCTGCTTTCATCTCATCAAATCGGCAATGGTCACACTGTCCAGGTATTCGTTCACCCGGCGGTTCAGCTCCACCCACAGGGGGAGCGTGCGGCACTCGGCGGTGCGGTGGCATGCATCTGCGCCGCATTCCAGGCAGGCCACCGGGGCCAAATCCCCCTCGGTCAGCCGCAGAATGTCGCGGATGCGGTATTCCTCCGGCTTCCTGGTGAGGCGGTAGCCCCCGCCCTTGCCGTGGATGCCCTCAATGAGCTTGGCACTGACCAGAATGGGGAGGATGCGCTCCAGGTATTTCAGGGAAATATCCTGCCGCTGGGCCACCTCCTTCATGGGAAGATAGGCCCCGTCGTTGTGCTCTGCCAGGTCAATCATCACCCGCAGGGCGTATCGGCCCCGGGAGGAAATCAGCATATGGCACCCTCCCTGACTTGGTTACTCCACATGGCAGTGGGCGCAGTCCTCTTCCTGGGGGAAGAGGCTGGGGTCGTATTGGATGCCGTGGCGGTCATAGTAGTCCTTCAGTGCCTTCTTGATGGCCTCCTCTGCCAGCACGGAGCAGTGCAGCTTGTGGGCGGGCAGCCCGTCCAGAGCTTCGGTGACGGCTTTGTTGGTAATTTGCAGGGCCTGGGCAATGGGCTTGCCCTTAATCATCTCCGTGGCCATGGAGCTGGAGGCAATGGCGCTGCCGCAGCCGAAGGTTTCGAATTTCACATCGGTAATCACATCGTTGTCGATTTTCAGGTAGATTTTCATAATGTCGCCGCAGACGGGATTGCCCACCTCGCCTACGCCGTCGGCGTTCTCAATGATGCCCACATTCCGGGGATTGCGGAAGTGATCCATAACTTTTTCACTGTATAGTGCCATTTTTTATTTCTCCTTATTCTGCAAAAACGTGGGGCCGCTTGCCGTTGACCAAATCCCGCCAGAAGGGGGATATGCTGCGAAGGTAGCGCACAACCTCGGTGACGGCCTGGATGATATAGTCCACCTGCTCCTGGGTAATGGTGTCGTCCAGGGACAGCCGCAGGGAACCGTGGGCCACCTCGTGGGGGCGGCCAATGGCCAGCAGCACATGGCTGGGATCCAGGCTGCCGGAGGTACAGGCGGAGCCGGAGGAGGCGCATACCCCCTTGTCGTCCAGCAGAAGCAGCAGCGCTTCCCCCTCAATGCCTTCAAAGCAGAAGTTCACGGTGGCGGGCAGCCTTTGCTCCCGGTCGCCGTTAAGCTCGCTGTAGGGTATCTTGTCCAATCCGGCAATCAGCCTGTCCCGCAGGGGAGTGAGCTTGGCGGCATAGGCATCCAGATTTGCTGTGGCCTGCTCCAAAGCCGCTGCCATGCCCACAATGGCGGGCAGGTTTTCGGTACCGGCCCGCTTGCCCCGCTCCTGGGCCCCGCCGTGAATCAGGCTGTCCAGGGGAATGCCCCGCTTGGCGTACAGTACGCCGATGCCCTTGGGGCCGTGGAACTTGTGGGCAGAGAGGGAGAGCATGTCGATATTCTGCCGGGCCACATTCACCGGAATATGGCCCACCGCCTGCACGGCATCGGTGTGGAACAGAACACCCCGCTCCCGGCAGACTTTCCCGATTTCGGCAATGGGCTGAATGGTGCCGATTTCATTGTTGGCGAACATTACCGTTACCAGGCAGGTGTCCTCCCGGATGGCATCCTGCACCTGCTGGGCGGTGACCACGCCGTTTTCGTGGACATCCAGCAGGGTGATATCGAAGCCCTGCTGCTTCAGTGTATCCAGGGTGTGGAGCACGGCGTGGTGCTCAAAGGCGGTGGAGATAATGTGCTTCTTGCCCTTCCGGGCCCCCAGCTTGGCGGCGGAGAAGATGGCCTGGTTGTCGGCCTCGCTGCCGCCGGAGGTGAAGGTAATTTCTCTGGGGGTGCAGCCCAGGCAGGCGGCGATTCGCTCCCGGGCATCCTCCAATGCCTCCCGGGCCTGCTGCCCGAAGGCATACAGGCTGGAGGGGTTTCCGTAATTTTCTTCCATACAGGTTGCCATGGCCTGGATGGCTGCCGGGCACATCTTGGTGGTGGCGGCGTTATCTGCGTAAATCATTGCGGGCTCCTTTTTCTGTATTATTCTGCAAACATGGGGCTGGAAAGGTAGCGGTCGCCGGTGTCGGGGAGCAGGACGACAATGGTCTTGCCTGCATTTTCCGGCCGCCGGGCCAACTCCAGGGCGGCGTGGATGGCAGCGCCGGAGGAAATGCCCACCAGGATACCCTCGGTGCGGCCCATTTCTCTGCCTGCGGCAAAGGCATCTTCGTTGGTGACGGGGATGATTTCGTCATAGATGCCGGTGTCCAGCACCTTGGGCACGAACCCTGCGCCGATGCCCTGAATCTTGTGGGGCCCACCATGGCCCTGGGACAGGACAGGGGAGGCGGCAGGCTCCACAGCCACCACTTGCACATTCTTCTTTTGGGATTTCAGGTACTGCCCAACGCCGGTGATGGTACCGCCGGTGCCCACCCCCGCCACAAAAATGTCCACATTGCCATCGGTATCTTCCCAAATCTCGGGGCCGGTGGTGGTAAAGTGGGCTTTGGGGTTGGAGGGATTGGTGAACTGGGAGGGGATGAAGCTGTTGGGAATCTCCTTGGCCAGCTCCTCGGCCTTGGCAATGGCGCCGCTCATACCCTGGGCACCGGGGGTCAGCACCAGCTGGGCACCGTAGGCCTTCATCAGCTGGCGGCGCTCCACGCTCATGGTATCGGGCATGACGATGATGATTTTGTAGCCCCGGGCGGCGGCCAGGGAGGCAAGGCCGATGCCGGTATTGCCGCTGGTGGGCTCAATGATGGTGGAGTCGGGCTTCAGAATCCCGGCGGCCTCCGCATCGTCCAGCATTTCCTTGGCCACCCGGTCCTTGACGGAACCGGCGGGGTTGAAGTATTCCACCTTGGCCAGAATCCGGGCCTTCAGGCCGTGTTTCTTTTCGGTATTGGTCAGCTCCAGCAGAGGCGTATGGCCAATCAGCTGATCGGCAGAGGTGTAAATTCCAGACATAATAAGCACTCCCTTCGGATGTCTTCATTTTATTTACCGACCACATTAGTAGGTAATTACGTTATACCACACCTTACACGCCCTGTCAAGGGCTATTTGCTAGGGAAGCTCTGATTAAATCGGCAAGAGCTGGCGGCGAGAGATTTTGTTTCCAGGCAAGGTATGGAAAGTGAGGGAATACTTTGTGTACCCGCAAGGGGTATGCCGCATCCGTAAGCCT
>Ga0129311_1002807_pt1 | contig 9977 bp, 7 predicted proteins | sample Go1ome_FD_94435 | JGI IMG/M metagenome (GOLD analysis project Ga0129311, IMG submission 94435) | Western lowland gorrila individual fecal microbial communities from Wisconsin, USA - Go1022B metagenome | ecosystem: Host-associated > Mammals > Digestive system > Large intestine > Fecal | place: USA... | reverse complement strand
CGGGCAAAAGACATTCTGCAAGGAGTCTATACTTTTCCATATTTATCCGTTCTTTGACTTTATAAACGGACAATATAGTGTTTTTATTGTACTACGATATCCACACACTTTTTCCAGTGGTCCTATTTTTATCATAACCTTCCATTTAAGGAAGGTGTGGAGCCTGATTGGCTATTACGCATGGAGGATTATAGTAGGGTAAATAGCCTTAGAGTGTATTTACTTAAATATCCTGTTGTGGATTCAGGGCATGAAGAATACGAAAAACATTTTCTCCTATTAGCACCAGGTTTCCAACTTTGTATAGTGAAAGAGCCAGATACAGATGATTTTGAGGACTACGAAGAAGATATTAAAGGTGATATAAGATATCTCTATCAGAAATATGAATATCGCTCAAAGATGGGCCTATATTCTAAAGTGGAAAAAGATCTGATAACATCTAAAGAGTTGGGAGATTTTGCAAATGTTGCAGGGTTAATGGATAAGTTGAGACTAACTGATCCATTATTGAAGCGTAAGTCTGAACTCTTGGTGTCTCTTTGTATCGGTAGTGTTAATGAGATATCTAGGGTTGGTGTTGAAGTTCCAGAAACCTTGGTTGAGAAAGTCCGTCATAAGATTCAATTATTCGATGGCGATCAATCAAGATTTATTTATGATAAGCGTCAGCAGAAAGTAATTAAAATACAAGGACTATCAGGTACAGGTAAAACGGAGTTATTACTTCATAAGCTAAAGGAATTATATTCATCTTCTGATGATGTTAAAATATTTTTTACTTGTCATAACCGAATACTTGCTAGCACATTAAAAATAAGAATCCAGCAATTCTTTAATTACATGAAGGTGCAGAAGCAGATTGATTGGGACGAAAGGCTGTGGTGTGCTAATGCATGGGGGCGAGGATTTGATTCTAATTCCGGACTATATCGTTTTATTTGTGAACATTATGGCTTGACTTTTCATAGTTATAGTTTTTTGACGTCATTTGATCAGATATGCAAATTAGCTCTGAAGGAACTAAGAAGTCAAGGGGAAATAAAACCTGTTTTTGATTATATTATAGTGGATGAAAGTCAAGACTTTGATCAAAATTTCGAGGAACTTTGTAAGATCGTGACATCTAAACAGGTGTTTATGGCTGGTGATGTTTTTCAATCCATTTTTGCAGAGCATATTGCCAAAGCGTATAATGCAGATTATTTATTAGGTAAATGTTATAGAACTGCTCCTGATACATTGATGTTTGCTCATGCTATGGGGCTAGGACTTTTCGAGAATAAACGTTATAGATGGCTTAATGAGAATGACTGGAAAACCTGTGGTTATTCAATAAAGAAAGAAGGGGATAGAATGACTTTAACAAGAGAACCGAACAAGAGATTTGATGGTGATGATATCTCTTATGAAAGTGTAAAGGTCTATAAGCGTAATGCTGCTACAACAATTCCTGAAAAAGTATGCCAATTGATTACCGAGATGAATAAAGAGAATAATGGCACGCTGACTCCTAATGATGTTGCTGTTATTTTTGTTGATGAGAAAACCAGTAATTATAATTTGGCCAATCAGATATGTATCGCTATTGGAAATGAATTCAATTGGGAAACCAATAAAGCATATGAAACAAAAAAACCTATCGCTAATTCTGTTTTGGTAAGTAATAGAAATAATGTGAAGGGACTTGAATATCCATATGTAATTTGTATAACAGAGAATATTGCAGATAATCATCAATATAGAAATGCTCTATATACTATGCTTACACGCTCCTTTATTCGTAGTTACTTGTTGATTACTGATCCTAATTATTCTGTTCCTCAGGAAATAAAAGATGGTCTACGGCAAATAAAAACGACGCATGCTATGAATATTAAGTGTGCTGATGCAGAAGAGATTTCGGAAATTGGTATGCGTTTTGAACAGGCAAAGCGTGCGTTATCGCTTAAAGAGTTGGTGGAGCAATATGTTAAGGACAATAATATCGATACAGTATATGTGGAAAAGATACTTGACATGTTGCGTATGATTGACATTACTGGTCTAGAAGAAGATGATCTTCTTGAGAAAATAGAAAAAATGGCTGATCTTTTAATTTCTAAATAGTATGAGATATGCACATTCACTTGGTAGTATGTCAAGTGCTAAAATGGATGGTAAACTTAAGAAACCATTAGATTATATAAACATTGCCTTACAAATAGTCGAGCATATTTTATCGTGGTCAGGACCAGAAAGTGAAGCCGTATTAAAGATGCCATATCTTGTAATAGAATCTAACAAGAAGAATCAAAGAGCATTTATCGTAAAAGATAATCAAATTGTAACTTTTGCATTCCCATTTGTCGTAGATGCCAAAACTGACAGAACTATGGGAACTTATGCGTGGCATGTAAGATATAGGGATATTGACATTACTTCTACTATATTGAGTAATAGTAGAGGACTGTATAGTGATTATAATACCTACAAAGACAAAAAGTCTTTCCGAGAAATAGCTTCAGCTCAGAATCTGTCAGATACTGACATGCTTAAGGCTATTCGACTATTTGAAATGTTGATGTTAACAGAACCTGCTTATGTAAGGTATGACTTTGCCCCCAAAGAAGCCAATGGACTAAAACATCCTTTATGTCATTTTGACCACAACTTTAATGAGGCATATCATTATAAGGTAGGATTGCATGGCCGTATCAATTTGTCGCAGGTTGAGGATATGATGAACAAAGACACTGATAGTTGGTATATTGCAAAATACAAAGAATCTATACGAGAACAACAACAACGGCTAAAAAAGAGATTGTCTAATGTGAAGAAAAAGAAACGTAGTAAAAAATAATCATTAATTTTAGTTTGCAAGACTGCTATATGATAAATTCTTGTATATAATTACAGGGGCAGGTGATAAGAACGCCTGGTTTTAAGGGATTTATACTGAATTGGATGCTTACTTAAGAGTTATATTCTTTTGATATTGAAAAAATATCGCTAACGATACATAGATTAACTAACCATTTATGAATTTGGTCAATAAGAACTGGAAGCAAAAAGCATTGACACCTATTGTATTAAAGGATACGGACGAATCTTTCAATACAGTAAATGATTTACTTAATGCTATTGCGAACGATGACATCCTTAATATAGCAGTTACCGGTCCATACGGTTCTGGAAAAAGCTCTGTAATAAAGACTTTCAAAGAACAAGTAAATAAGGATGTTAAAATCTTGGACATTTCGCTTGCTACACTTGATGCTGACGCCTCACTATACGCGGCGGAAAATACTACGACAGCAGGAGACCCAGAAAGGGATAAACAACAACCGACCATTACTGCCAAGCAGAAGGAAATACTGAACAGAAAGATAGAATTCAGCATTCTGCAGCAATTGGTTTATAGAAAGACCCTTGAAACGTTGCCTTTTAGTAGGTTGAGAAAGATACGTCATTTCTCAAAGCATACGATCCAAACGATGGCAATGTATGTAGTTGGGGCTGCCGTACTAATCGCATTCGCTTTGCAATTGGATTTTATGCAGATACCATTGTTTTACAAGACATTTGATGTCCCTGTTACAGCACAGCATGTTATCCGCCTCTTATCGATAATTCTCTTGCTAACGATGATGTATGAAACAGTTGCTTACATCATCAAGAACTATGGTGGATTACGTCTGCAAAGAATCTCTGTTGGTGGAAATGAAATTGACATACATGATGACGGATCTATATTTAATCGTTATCTGGATGAAATACTTTATTTCTTTCAATGTACAGACTATAATGTGGTAATCATTGAAGACTTGGACAGATTCAACACTACTGACATATTCTTGAAACTAAGAGAGCTGAATTATCTCATCAATAAGTCGGAAATGATAGGACGTACCATTAAGTTCATCTATGCGGTGAAAGACGATATGTTTAAAGATTCCTCTCGATCAAAATTCTTTGATTACATTACAACTGTTATTCCTGTTATCACGACCACTAATTCAAAGGATATGTTAAAGCGTGCGTTGAGAGAACTTGGACATGACAAAGAGGTGGGGGATGATGATATTCGTGACATCGCTTTTCATATAGACGATATGCGTCTGCTTTACAATATTGTAAATGAATACCACCAATATACGCAACGTTTGGATAAGAGCGGCCAGCTTTTAGAATCAAAGAAAATGCTGGCAATGATGACAGTGAAGAACTATTATCCTCATGATTTTTCTGAATTGCATAATCGAAGGGGAAAATTGTACAAGGTACTTTGTGCACAGACAAAAAGAAAATTTGTTGATATCGCAATTAATAAAAGACTTGCAGAAAGGGAAAAACATGCTGAGGAACAACTTGCAATTTATAATGCGACTTGTCATCTTCAAGAGAAAGAGCTAAGACTTGCATATTTAGTAGCGATCTATGAGAAACTTCCTGTTGGAACATTTGCTATTATAGTGGATGGTACTGATTATACCCTATCGCAGATAGCAGATGATGCGGGTCTTTTTGAAAAACTGATTTCGAAAGACAATATACACTACAAATACAGCAATCGCTATTACAATAATACAATAGATAATCAAAATATTGATTTTCATGATATAGAGAAGACAGTAAACGAACATTTTACCTACCATCAGCGTGTGGAGCAAATAGGCAGAGATAGAGACAGACTTGAAAATGAAGTACAAAACACGAAGTTGGAGAAGCAACGTATCGGCACGTATACAATAAGTGAACTTTTGGAAATGTTCAACTTATATGAAGATGAATGTTTCAAAGGTATCGGTCTTTCAGATATGGAGGAGGACTTTGTTAGGCATGGATTCATTGCAGAAGATTACAATGATTATATCGCATATTTCTATCCTGACATTATGTCGTTGGCAGACCATCAATTGTGCTTGGACATGAAACTGAACAGGAAGCCACCTTATGACTCAAGCATTGATAATATAGAACTATTTCTAAAAGAACTACCTGAGACAGCATTGCGGTATGAAAGTGTATGGAACTTTCATATTCTTGACTACATTGTCATGCATCCTTTGTCGTGGGATAAAACATTGCGCTTAATAATAGAGGCGCTTGTATTGAAGAATTCTGCAAATTTTCTCTATCAATATTCTCAATATAATGAGAATGGTGCAAATGCGATTGTTGGACTTTGCATGAAAAACGATTGGGAAAGCATGTGGGAGAAATTCTATTCTACGAAAGAGGAAGAAAAAAGAACTCTGCTTTCCCTGTGGTTACGAAATTGCAAAACAGAATATATAGATGAACCACGACATATGTGGTTGAAACAAAATTACGATTTCATTGCTTCAATATATACTTTGTTACCTAAGGAGACGCAAGTTTATGTAACGACAAAGGTTGATTACGATGAACTGACTAACAAGGATCCAAAGATGTTAGAATTGGTCATTGAGAATGGTTGTTACGTGTTGAATGAACATAATATGACGATTGTTGTGAATAAAAAGCATGCCAAAGACGACATTACGAAGTTGGAGGGTTTGGAAGAAATGAAATTGGCTGTACAACTTGAGCTTGTTACTATTTCTTGGCATAATGTTTACAATTTCTTTAAAGAAAGTGACAATGCAGTCAGTGATGAGTTGATTAAATGGATTGAAAACAATATTCAGGAACTCTGTAAAGACGATAATTATAAAATTGACAGCTATTCAGACTTATTCCAATCGTTGTATGAAGTAAGCAATTTTTCTGATGCGGTGTACAAAAAGTTGTGCAAACTTGAATATTGGTCTGTGGATTTAACGAATGCGGTTCTTGATCTCCCAATTTCTAAACTTAGAATGCTCGTTCAATTTGGAGCGTTTGAATATAATTTGGACACATTGAAATCGCTTCATGAGAAAGACGCTATATTATCATGTGAATACATGTTCTTTTACAAGAAGGATCATTTGTCAGAAATGCTTAAGGTGGGTATCATTAACTCTTCACTTGCAGAGGCTTTGTTGATTCATACGGGTTTTGATACACAAGAATATGAAATGATTGTTGGAGCATTGACATATGATGATGTTCCTGTAACTAGAGTCATCGCTAATAAAATATGTGCTTTGCAAGCCACCCAGTTTAGCGTATGTGATGAAGATATATTGTACGATGCTATCAATCTGTGTGAAGACGAACATGATGCCGTTTTCACTGCAGGACGTTTGATTACTGAAAAGGGAGATGATGAGTCTGAGATAAATACCATAATTTCTAACTTACCTGATGTCTATCATGCTTTATCTGAAAGGGACAAACAAATCAAACTAAGAAATACTGATTACAATAGGTTCTTAGTACAAACGTTGAATGATGCTGATTATATTTCATCATATTCTACCAATAAGGAACATATTATTGTAACCACTAAGCAAGAAGACTAAATCAATCCAATATGAACTATATTTATTTTCTAATTTTCTTTCTGCTGGTAGTGGCAGAACTGGGGTATTTCCGCATTGCGGATAAGTTTAACATCATTGATAAACCTAACGAGAGGTCTAGCCACTCAAGTATTGTACTTCGTGGAGGTGGTATAATCTTCACTATAGGAATGTGGGTGTGGTCAATTGCTTTTGGATTCCCTTATCCATGGGTGTTAGCAGCTGTTACATTAGCTGCTGGCATTAGTTTTATTGATGATATCCACTCTCTGCCTGATTCATTAAGGCTGGTAGTACAGTTTACTGCAATGATTCTAATGATTCAGGAAATTGGTTTCCTGCAGTTGGATTTATGGTGGCTTGTAATAATAGCGCTTATCGTTTTTGTTGGTGCTATGAACATCTTCAACTTTATGGATGGCGTGAATGGAATTACAGGAGGATATGCACTTGCAATGCTTATACCGATGTTGATGCTTGTGGAGAGTGGTGTTGATTTCATTGATTCTTCATTCTTACTGGTTATGCTTTTGGCGGTACTTGTTTTCTGTATATTCAATTTCCGTCCAAAAGGAAAAGCAAAGTGCTTTGCAGGTGATGTGGGGAGTATCGGTATGGCAATGATCTTACTTTTCTGTACAGGAATGTTGATTGCAGAGACTGGGGATTTTGCTTGGTTCCCAATCTTATGGATGGTATATGGAGTAGATGGTGTATTAACAATCTGCCATCGTGTCATGCTCCATGAAAATCTTGGTCAGGCACATAGAAAGCACGCATATCAGTTGATGGCAAATGAGTTAAAGATAGGACATGTGAAGGTGTCTTCTTTGTATATGGTTATGCAATTAGCTGTATCTCTGGGGGCTGTCTTCCTCGTTCCTAACGAACAAGTATATCATTGGATATATGCTTTGATAGTAGCAGTAGTATTGGCTATTGCCTATGTGCTCTTTAAGAAGAAGTACTATCATCTTCATGAGGAGTATTTGGCTTCGCTGAGTTAAGGGTTTAGGGTTTAGGGTTTAGAGTAATTCGCTTCGCTGAGCTTAATGATTATAAAACGATTTAGGATGGAAGTGTTTGACTATAGAAAATTGATAGTGTATCAGAAAGCTAAGGACGTGGTTAAGCAAACTTACCTGCTACTTAAGAAATTCCCTATAGAAGAACGATATGCTCTGTGTGACTAAATTGAGAAGGGTTTCTCTATCACATCGAATACTCCACTAAAACCACAAAACATTAAAAAGTTATGATTCAAATTGATAAATCCCTGATTGATTCTCTCTTTGAAAAGGCAAAGGAGAATCCTCGTCTTCGTCAGAACTATGACATGCGTACCTCTAATGAGGATCATTCTCAGCAAATGCTCAATGCTTTGCTGCCTGGTACAGAAGTGCCCATACATCGGCATCCTAATTCGGTGGAGAATGTGTTATTATTAACTGGTCGCATGGATGAGGTGATATACGAGGAGGTGGTGGAGTATCATCAGGATGGTGACTCTCGACTGATTGATGTTGCTCGTAAGGTGGCATTACGGGAAGTCAAACGTATTCATCTTTGTCCAGCTGAAGGTAAATTCGGATGTCAGGTGCCAAAGGGTATGTGGCATACGGTAGAGGTATATGAACCTAGCGTTATCTTTGAGGCGAAAGATGGGAAGTATGGGATGGATGGAAGTGAAAGTTTTCGACTTTCTGAAGGATGAGGAGTGACACGGATCATCGGAATTTAAACGGAATTTAAACGGTCATACGAATTCCACAAGAAACAGGGGATAACTCCCTGTTTCACTTTCACAATATCTTCCAGACTTGAAATTCTTTTAAACTCCACAGTGGGGAAAAGGCATAACAAAGAATGATAAACAATCCAGTAACCTTTTCTATTGATTACCTAGCTGATGCATCAAAGGATATTCCTAACATGGTGGTTCAGCTATCATTCTTGGTGATGAGTGGCATCATCGTTATGGTGTTCGCTTTCGCTAAGGATCTGAATCAAGCAAGGAAGGGGGTGATGACGACAGTACTGATAGAGTATATGTTTCTCATCCTTGGCTCTTGTGTTATTTATCGAGCAGCTGGTGATGTGATGAAATACGAGCTCACACCATTCTGGAGTTATGTGGCTATTGATGCTGGGCAGACAGAATTGATAGAAGAGAATTTGATGAATATTGCTCTTGGTATTCCTGTCGGTTTCTTGTTGAGTTTCATCTTTACACATCGTTCATGGTGGAAGGCTGCATTGGTTGGATTTCTATTCTCCAGTGTCATAGAGTTAAGTCAGTTAGTTCTTAAGCGTGGCCTCTGTGAATTCGATGATGTTTTCCACAATACCCTCGGTTGCGTTATCGGCTATGGTGTAGGTGTGATGATGCTGTGGGGGATTGGGAAGGTGATAACAAAGAATGATTAATGGGTTATAGGTTATAGGTTATGGGTTATAGGTTATGGAAGATAGGAAGTTTTCGTTTGAAGGGTTAGAGGTGTATCAGGAAGCAAGGAATCTGGTAAAAGAGGTGTATTTGTTGCAGAGCAAGTTCCCTAAAACTGAAATTTTTGCTCTGGGCGATCAAGTAAGACGTTCTGCTTCTTCTGTGACTTCGAACATCGCTGAAGGGAGTGGACGAAGCTCGAAAAAGGAGAAGGTACACTATATCGAGATAGCGTATGGCTCACTGATGGAGGCATTCAGTCAGTTGCAGATAGCCCAGGATCTAGGGTATATTACAGAAGGTGATATTGATTCTATAAGACCATTGTTCATTAGCGTGGCTAAGATGCTATCAGGATTGAATGGTTATTTCAAAAAGATATAGGTTATGGGTTATAGAGGATAGGAGGTTTTCGTTTGAAGGGTTAGATGGGTGAAACAGAAACCTGACCCTGTGTTTCTCATGCCAATAGTTAATATATGAGTAAAAAAATAATATCGTGGCACAGGATGTATTATAGAAGTAAAAGTAATAAGGAAAGTACATATATAGAAGATATATAAAGGATTGCTTATTAATGACGGCAGAATTACAGCATAAGATATACGACTTGCTTAAGGTATATGCGTTGCCCAAAGTGAGATATGATAACGACTTGATGAACATCTTGTCATTAATCTGGAATGTATATCAACAAAAGGCAACTGATGAAGATTTTAGATATAAAGTGCTGGGAGATGAAATAGAGAAGCACTATATAATGAATGACGATTGGGTTGATGACAAACTGTTTATTGGAATATTAAACATCTTTGATGATGGCGATAAATTTAACCAGTTCGTTGAGCAGGTTATTGTAATGCTCCGGTCGGAAGATGGATTTGAAAAGTTTAAAGGTGAACTCTCTACTTTATTAGGTGAAGAGAATCTTGTCCTGTACGAAGAACAGGATAATCAGGGATGTCTTGTTTTTCGGATAAGAGAAAAAGGACATACCGCAGAATTACCGAAAGGAGCTCTCAAATTTTATGTGTGTAGTTCGGTAGTGTATAATGCGGTTAGTTTTTATGAAAGGAACGTTAAATGGCCAGAGGACCAAAATTGTTTTGTATTGACGT
>Ga0129311_1002806_pt1 | contig 9980 bp, 8 predicted proteins | sample Go1ome_FD_94435 | JGI IMG/M metagenome (GOLD analysis project Ga0129311, IMG submission 94435) | Western lowland gorrila individual fecal microbial communities from Wisconsin, USA - Go1022B metagenome | ecosystem: Host-associated > Mammals > Digestive system > Large intestine > Fecal | place: USA... | reverse complement strand
TGTCTGCCACTGTCTAACCATTCCAAGCACATGATTGTTGATTACAACCTGAATAATAGGTATATTATATCTTGCAGCAGTTGCAATCTCATTCATGTTCATTCTGAAGCATCCGTCACCTGCTATATTGACAGTGATGTTCTCTGGCATTCCAACCTTGGCACCTATACATGCTCCTACACCAAATCCCATTGTTCCAAGTCCGCCTGATGAGAGGAACTGTCTTGGCTTAGTGTACTTGTAGTACTGTGCAGCCCACATCTGGTGCTGTCCTACGTCAGTTGTAATTGTTGCCTTGCCATCTGTAACCTCATATATCTTGTTAATGATAGCCGGGCCTGTCAAATGCTCAAGGTCTCCATGGTCAGGATACTCAGCACGAAGCTCATATATCTCTGCCATCCAGTCCTTATGCTCCATAGACTTGATTCTTGTGGCAATCATCTTAAGAACTTCCTTTGCGTCTCCTATAACGCTGCAATCAACAGTTATGTTCTTATTTATCTCTGCTGCATCTACATCTATATGTATAATCTTGGCATTGTTCGCAAACTTAGACGCGTTACCTATAACTCTGTCTGAGAATCTTGCACCTATAACAATAAGCAAATCTGCCTTATTAACTCCAAAGTTAGATACCTTAGTACCATGCATACCAATCATGCCTGTGTATCTAGGTGATGTTCCATCAAATGCACCCTTGCCCATAAGAGTATCGCATATAGGAGCATCTATCTTTTCAACAAATTTTTTAAGCTCCGGTGAAGCACCTGCTGTAATCACACCGCCACCTGCTATAACAAATGGTCTATCGGCATTCTCTATCATAAGAATAGCCTTATCAAGGTCATCAGCCTTAATTGTTGATGTAACTCTCTCGATTGGTTCTGGTGCCTTAGGCTCATAATCTGCTACATTGGCAGTTACATCCTTAGTTATATCAACAAGTACAGGACCAGGTCTTCCACTCTGTGCAATCTTAAATGCTCTTCTTATTGTATCTGCAAGCTCATGTACATTCTTGACGATGAAGCTGTGCTTAGTGATAGGCATTACAACACCTGCAATATCTATCTCCTGAAAGCTGTCCTTACCAAGTAATGATACTCCAACATTAGCTGTTATTGCTACAACCGGTATGGAATCCATATACGCTGTAGCTATACCTGTTACAAGGTTAGTTGCACCAGGACCTGAGGTAGCCATACACACACCAACCTTACCTGTGGCACGTGCATATCCATCTGCAGCATGTGCAGCTCCCTGCTCATGCGATGTCAATATATGATGTATCTCATCCTGATGCTTGTAGAGTGCATCATATACATTAAGGATAGTTCCACCTGGATACCCAAATACAGTATCTACACCCTGCTCCTTCAGGCACTCGATTATAATCTCTGAACCTGTTAACTGTTTCATATTTTTTCTCCTTTTAACGAAATCCTAACATTCATAAAGCTTAGAATAGCACATTATAATGCATTATTCAACATTTTTCCATATATCCTAAAGTTCAAGGACAGCTCCGCGGTTACCAGATGTAACCATCTTTGCATATCTTGCAAGATATCCTGTAGTTACCTTTGGCTCTCTAGGTGTCCATGCTGCCTTTCTCTTGGCAAGCTCTTCATCAGATACCTTAAGTGTAAGGCTGCATGCATCTATATCTATACTTATGATATCTCCCTCTTCAACAAGTGCTATAGGTCCTCCCACAGCTGCCTCAGGCGATACATGACCGATTGATGCTCCACGGCTTGCTCCCGAGAATCTTCCATCTGTTATAAGAGCAACTGATGAACCAAGTCCCATACCTGCTATTGCTGATGTAGGATTAAGCATCTCTCTCATTCCAGGGCCACCCTTAGGTCCCTCATAACGGATAACAACAACGTCACCCTCTACAATCTTTCCGCCCTTTATTGCTGCAATAGCGTCCTCCTCACATTCAAATACTCTTGCAGGACCTTCATGCTTCATCATCTCAGGTACAACTGCTGAACGTTTAACTACTGAACCATCCGGTGCGAGATTTCCCTTAAGAACTGCAAGTCCGCCAGTCTTACTGTATGGATTGTCAAGTGTTCTTATTACCTCTGGGTTCTTATTTGCAACACCATCTACAGCCTCACCTATAGTCTTACCTGTTACAGTCATGCAGTTCTCATTTAAGAGTCCTGCTTCCTTTAACTCGTTCATAACTGCGTATACACCGCCAGCCTCATTTAAGTCCTCCATGTATGTAGGACCTGCCGGTGCAAGGTGGCAAAGGTTAGGTGTCTTTGCACTTATCTCATTTGCCATTGATATATCAAAGTCAAATCCTATCTCATGTGCTATAGCAGGAATATGAAGCATTGAGTTTGTTGAACATCCAAGTGCCATATCAACTGTAAGTGCATTTAATATTGCATCCTTGGTGATTATATCTCTTGGTCTTATGTTCTTTCTATACATGTCCATAACAGCCATACCTGCATGCTTGGCAAGCTTTAATCTCTCTGAATATACAGCAGGGATTGTTCCATTTCCAGGAAGTCCCATACCGAGAGCCTCTGTGAGACAATTCATTGAGTTAGCTGTGTACATACCTGAACATGAACCACATGTAGGACATGCTTTACACTCAAATTCATTCACATCATCTGCTGACATAGTACCTGCAGCATATGAACCAACTGCCTCAAACATTGATGAAAGGCTTGTCTTGTGTCCCTTAACATGCCCTGCGAGCATAGGACCGCCTGATACAAATACAGTAGGTACATTTACTCTTGCAGCAGCCATAAGAAGTCCGGGAACATTCTTATCGCAGTTTGGAATCATTACAAGTGCATCAAACTGATGTGCTATAGCCATACATTCTGTTGAGTCAGCTATAAGGTCTCTTGTTACAAGTGAATATTTCATGCCTATATGTCCCATTGCAATTCCGTCACATACAGCAATCGCAGGGAACATAACAGGTGTACCGCCTGCTGCTGCAACGCCAAGCTTTACAGCCTGTGCTATCTTATCAAGGTTCATGTGGCCAGGGACTATCTCATTGTATGAGCATACAATACCAACAAGTGGCTTAGCCATCTCTTCCTCTGTCATACCAAGTGCATTAAACAGGCTTCTGTGTGGTGCCTGCTGCATACCAACCTTTACATTATCACTCTTCATAGCTTCTTAACTCCTTTTTACTCTATTTTATATAACCGTTATATTCTTTCAACAATAAGGTCTCCCATCTTATTGCAGCCGACAAGCTCAGTACCCTCTGATATGATATCACATGTTCTGTAGCCATCAACTAATACCTGCTTTACAGCAGCCTCTATAGCATCAGCCTCCTTATCAAGGTCAAATGTATATCTGAGCATCATAGCTGCTGACAGTATAGTTGCTATAGGGTTTGCCTTATCCTGTCCTGCTATATCAGGTGCAGAACCGCCACTTGGCTCATACATACCGAATTTTGTTTCATTAAGAGATGCAGATGCAAGCATTCCTATTGAACCTGTTATCATAGATGCCTCGTCTGACAGGATATCTCCAAACATATTCTCTGTGAGTACCACATCAAATTGTGCAGGATCCTTTACGAGCTGCATAGCACAGTTATCAACAAGCATATGCTCATATGTAACCTCAGGATAATCCTTAGCTACCTCCTCAACTATCTTTCTCCACAATCTTGATGAGTCAAGGACATTTGCCTTATCAACACTTGTCACTTTCTTACGACGCTTCATAGCTATATCAAAGCCCTTTATAGCGATACGTCTTATCTCATTCTCATTGTATGTAAGTGTATCAACGGCTGTCATAACTCCGTCAACTTCCTCAGTCTTTCTTGCCCCGAAATAAAGACCGCCTGTGAGCTCACGCATTATCATCATGTCAAAGCCCCTGTCTGCTATCTCCTCCTTAAGAGGGCAGGCACCCTTTAACTGCTCATACAAAAGTGCTGGTCTTAAATTAGCGAAAAGTCCAAGCTCCTTACGAATCTTTAGCAGACCAGCCTCAGGTCTCTTCTCAGGCGGAAGCTTATACCAAGGGGAGGTTGTTGTATTTCCTCCTATTGAGCCAAGCAATACTGCATCACTAGCCTTTGCACGCTCTACAGCTTCATCTGTAAGAGGTACACCTGTTGCATCTATGGAGCATCCTCCCATAAGAAGCTGCTCATAGTTAAATGTATGTCCGTACTTCTTACCAACCGCATCTAGAACCTTCATTGCCTGCGTTACTACCTCAGGACCTATTCCGTCGCCCTTTATGACTGCTATATTACAATTCATTTTTTATCCTCCGTTTTTAATTAATTTACAAATAAATGCTTTCTCTTTTTGAAGTAAATAATATTTAAAACTAAAAGTGTCAGGTTTGTTACTAATGTGATAAATGTATCTCCGGAAATTGATACATCTGGACTCACTGATGACACAATAAAATAAAAAGCTGCAATATATATAAATCCTATAACTATATTTGCAATAAGCAAACCTATATACATTGATGGTCCGCATTTCTTATATCCGGAAAGCATGAATCTGGTTATTAACGCTAACACACCTAGTACCACAATACATATACCAATACACACATCAAGCATTTTAAGTCCATCAAAATGATTATATATATAATCTAACTGTCTTGATGTAACTCCATAATGTAAACCTGTACTTATACGGAAACCATTAATAATATTTACCAATGCGCTAAAAAACAATTGGAAGTATATTACAAATTTAAACCATTTCATTCCAAGCTCTGGCTGTACACCCTGTTGTGTATACTGTATATTATTCTGGTACATCTGTCCTGCATTATTAAATGAATTATTCTGCATATTATTCTGATAATACCCTTGCTGCATATTCTGATTAGGAGCATTATATGTCTGCCCAGTACTTCCAACATAAGCACCGCAATTAGGACATGTATACTGTCCATCTGGAACTAAGCCTCCGCAATTACTACAATACATTTTTACCCTCCAATTTTAATATATAAAAATATTTATTCTCTATTTGTACTACTTATCTGATATCTATTTATTCTTGCTGTTAATGTTATTAATCAGACCACCGTTCTTAATAATTTCCTGCATAAAAGGAGGGAATGCCTGACCTTTGAATTCTGTTCCCTTAGTTTTGTTATATATCATACCGCTGTCAAAATCTACCTCTACCATATCGCCTGCCTCGATTCCCTTAGCAGCCTCCGGACATTCTATAATAGGAAGTCCTATATTGATGGCATTTCTGTAGAATATTCTTGCAAAGGTCTCCGCAATAACACAGCTTATTCCTGATGCCTTTATAGCGATAGGAGCATGCTCTCTCGATGAGCCACATCCAAAGTTCTTATTTGCAACCATTATATCGCCAGGCTTTACACGATTTACAAAGTCTGCATCTATATCCTCCATACATTTCTTGGCAAGCTCAGCCGGATCTGAAGAATTAAGATATCTTGCAGGAATAATAACATCTGTATCTACGTTATCCCCATATTTATGTACTGTTCCGTATGCTTTCATAACTTATACCTCCTATAATCCAAGGTCGCTTGGACCGCTTATCTTACCTGTTATAGCTGATGCCGCAGCTACCGCCGGGCTTGCAAGATATACCTCAGAATCAACGTGTCCCATACGTCCTACAAAGTTTCTGTTTGTTGTTGAAACTGCTCTCTCTCCGGCAGCCATAACACCCATATGTCCTCCAAGACAAGGTCCGCATGTAGGAGTTGAAACAATTGCTCCAGCCTCTATAAATATCTTTGTAAGTCCCTCGTCAAGCATCTGTAAATACACTTCCTGTGTTCCAGGTATTACGATAACCCTGAGTCCCTTTGCAACATGTCTGCCCTTGATTATCTCAGCGGCAATTCTCATATCTGATATTCTTCCGTTTGTACATGAACCGATAACAACCTGATCAATCTTAATATCGCCAACCTCATCGATAGTCTTTGTATTCTCAGGAAGATGTGGAAATGCAACTGTAGGCTTTAATGTTGAGAGGTCGATTGTGTACTCCTCATCATACTCTGCGTCTGCATCTGCCTCATACTTTGTATATGATTTTGTTGAATGTTCCTTCATGTATTCCTCTGTAAGCTCATCTACAGGGAATATACCATTCTTGGCACCGGCCTCGATAGCCATATTAGCTATGGTGAATCTGTCATCCATAGTAAGGTTCTTAATTCCCTCACCGACAAACTCCATTGACTTATAAAGTGCTCCGTCAACACCAATCATGCCTATAATGTGAAGTATTACATCCTTACCGCTTACCCATGGTGCCTTCTCACCAACTATATTGAACTTGATTGCTGATGGAACCTTAAACCATGCCTTACCTGTAACCATTCCGGCTGCCATGTCTGTACTTCCTACACCTGTTGAAAATGCACCAAGTGCACCATATGTACATGTATGTGAATCTGCACCGATACAGGTCTCACCTGCAACTATAAGTCCTTTTTCAGGAAGAAGTGCATGCTCTATACCCATCTCTCCAACGTCAAAGAAATTCTTTATTTCATTTGCACATGAAAACTGTCTTACACATTTGCAGTGTTCAGCACTCTTGATATCCTTGTTAGGAGTAAAATGATCCATAACAAGTGCTATCTTCTCCTTATCAAATACTTCCTTCTTATTAAATTTGTCCATCTCATGAATGGCAACAGGAGTTGTTACATCGTTGCCAAGAACCAAATCCAAATCTGCCTCAATCAACTGTCCTGCTGAAACAGTCGGAAGTCCTGCATGCTTAGCAAGAATCTTCTGCGTCATTGTCATTCCCATATCGGTTACCTCCATATCTCTTGTTTAAATATTTGATATATTTTATCACATCATAAATTATAATAAAAATATATATTTTTAATGTTTTATATAACTTGAAGTTATATCTTCACCATGCTATTATAATACTGATTTTGATATCAGGCAATATGGAGGTTTAAAAGCTTATGTACGATAATTTAAATAATTACAAGGTATTTTACACGGTTGCAAACATGGGCAGTATAAGCAAGGCTGCCGATGCACTATTTATAAGCCAGCCTGCCATAAGCAAATCTATTGCCAAGCTGGAGGATGGAATTAAAAGCAAACTTTTTATCCGTACTTCAAAGGGTGCTAAATTGACGGACGAGGGAAGAATCCTGTACCAGCACATCGAGAAAGCATTTGACTGTATCAATCAGGGTGAGGATGAAATCAAGAGAATAAATGAGCTTGGCATAGGTCAGCTAAGAATAGGTGTAAGCACCTCCCTGTGCAAGCACATTTTGCTTGATTATCTTCAGGATTACATAGTACAAAATCCACATATCAAGGTTACAATAGACTGCCACTCTACCGTTAATACAATTAAGCTTTTGCAGGACGATAAAATTGATATAGGTCTTATATGTGAAACAGATATACCTCATGGCTATAAATATTCAAAGGTTACAGATATTCATGATATATTTGTTGCAAGTGATGTATATATAGAAAATCTTCATCTTAGAGAACACGAGGAGGAAGCTGCACCTATAAATCCATTGCTCTTATCAGGAAACCTTACCCTGCTGGCAAACTCATTTCCGGATAATGACGAAGGTGATGTACACGGACTTACCATCAAGGAAATACTTGAAAAATCTAACCTTATGCTTCTTGAGAAAAACAATATCACAAGAACACATATTGATGAGTATCTGTCAAGAGAACACATAAATCCTAATCAGATTCTTGAAATTAACAACATGGATCTGCTTATTGATTTTGCTTCTATCGGTATGGGAGTTGCGAGCGTAGTAAGAGAATTTGCGACTGATTATCTGAAAAGCGGTCAAATACTGGAGCTTCCTCTTGAGACAGAAATACCAAAAAGAACTGTAGGCTTTGTATTTGCTGACACAAAAGAAAAACCCGCAGTTCTCTCACATTTTATAGACTTCTGTAATTTGAAATAATTGTATAACAAAAATGTTCATATATTTTTGTTATTTTATATCTGAATTCATAAATACATAATTAGCAGCATGGGGATATGGCGGAGCATAAGAGCATATTACAGCAGGTATTCATGCACATATCTCCTGAATTCATATCAGGCATACCATATCCTGTTCCCCTGCTCACATACCAGTCACTTCCACCTTGTAGCTTAGACTTCATCTGCTTATACTCATAATTGTCAGGCTCCATGGCAATAGCCCTGTCAATATGCTCCATTGCTGTAGCCTGATTACCTGAACCCATATTGGCAACAGCACTAAGATAGTACCATCTTCCATTCCTGTCATCTATGTCATTAAGTGTTCTAAGTGCCTCTGCGAACATTCCATTCATTATGAAATTCTGGGCTGCCGCAAGCCTTGATTCCTCCCTGCTTGTACCGCCACCCTCATTTCTGGCACGTCTCCACGCCTCAGCACTTGCCCCGAAACCTCCAAAGCCTCCAAAGTCTCCGTAACTGTTTGCACTGCCCCCGGTATTGCCATCCATAATACTCTTATAGGCAGCCTGCACCTCTTTGAACTTCTCCAGTGCCTTATCCTTGTCAGGATTATTTATATTTGCATCAGGATGGTACTTCCTGCTAAGTGTCCTATATGCTTTTTTTACTTCTTCCTCTGTAGCTCCATGTTTTAGCCCCAGAACCTCATATGGATCTCTCATACTGTCTGTTCCTTCCCGACAGCCTTGCTGTCATCAAAAAATCTAGTCCAAATTCCTGAATATATAACATTTCTTAATATTGAAACCTCCTCAACTATCGGAAGCTTCTCATACGCCTTAGCCATATCCGCAGCCACAAGCATAAGCAGTTGTCTGACATAACCCTTAAATTGTTCAATCTGCATTGATTTATATTTATCCGTAAATGGATTGAACTTATCCTTTGTTACATCCTCTTTTATATCATCATAAGCGTCAAGGATATATATAAATTTTCCAAGATAAAAGCCAAACTCACCGAGCTTTTCTGACCAGTCCTCTTTATATATATTACTGTCAGCTTCACTTTTACCCTTAAGCTCATTTGGTGAAACTGCAAATATCTCACGCATTATATCACCGAAGCAGCCTGCCAACACATCAATATTAGTGTTTCTTACCTTTTCGTATGAGGAAAGCTCTCTTATCTTTTTTCTGATAACTACTGCCTTGTGTCTATATGTTTTCGCTGTTTTCTTTACTTTATTCCTTATCACACCGCTGTATGACAGTTTGACAAGATTCCTGTCATCCTCCCAGTCATCTAAGCATTTGTAATACGAAAGGAGGATATTCATATCTGCCATATAATCAATAGCTGAATTTCTAAGATAATTCTTCCGGCTCATAGGATGTACCATACATCTGCACACACAGTCAGATGTGTCCGGCTCATAAAGTGCTGTTAAGAGCACAGCCGCAAATGTGGAATCATAGGTGAGCGATATCTGTCCTGTCATTCCATACCTTTTCCTTAGTGACTGACAAAGTCCACAGTAATACATTCTATAGCGTTCAAAATCCTTAACCTTCATCTCAGGCTTATTAATGGTTACATAACCAAACATCCACACTAACTCCTTTTAACAAATTCATTTCTGCACTTAGGACATGTAATTGCTATCTTCCCTCTGCCTCTTGGCACCTTTACATTCTGTCCGCATTTCGGACATCTGTATATATGGTGTGTTTTCCTTATCTGTGCTCTGTCTCTCTGCTTTAAGAAATATCTTCTCATACCATATGTCTTGTTTAAAAACCATGTATTCTCTGAGCTTCTCTTAGATATGTTTCTCGAAAACATTCTATAATAGGCATAAATAAATATTACAAGTCCTGTCAGACTTAATACGCTGTTCTTCATAAATATATTTAAAAATATAATCACGCATGCCGCGCCCATAAGAAAATTAGAGAACTTATCTACTCCATATCTTCCACGCATAAAACTAATCATTCTCTGTCTCATATGCCTGCC
>Ga0129311_1002805_pt1 | contig 9980 bp, 10 predicted proteins | sample Go1ome_FD_94435 | JGI IMG/M metagenome (GOLD analysis project Ga0129311, IMG submission 94435) | Western lowland gorrila individual fecal microbial communities from Wisconsin, USA - Go1022B metagenome | ecosystem: Host-associated > Mammals > Digestive system > Large intestine > Fecal | place... | reverse complement strand
TCAGCGCCGCATAGGGCATCAGCAGCACCAGCACCAGCAGCAGGACCACCGCATGGACCATACCCGCCACCGGGGAACGGCCGCCGTTCTTCACGTTGGCCGCCGTCCGGGCGATGGCCCCCGTGGCGGGAATGCCGCCGAACAGCGCGGAGGCCGCGTTGCCCACGCCCTGGGCCACCAGCTCCATGTTGGAATTGTGGTGGGCGTCGATCATGTCGTCTGCCACCACGGCGGACAGCAGCGACTCGATGGCCGCCAGGATGGCGATGGTAAAGGCATCGGGCAGCACCGAGGAGATCACGTCATAGGAAAACACCGGCAGCCGGAATGCAGGCGGCGCGCTGGAGATGGTATACAGGTCGCCGATGGTATTCACCGGCAGCTTCGCCAGCTTTACCACCGCCGCCGTGACCAGCACCGCCACCAGCGAGGCGGGGATCTTCTGCAGCTTCTTGGGCCAGAAGATGAGAATGGCCAGGGCCAGACAGCCCACCAGCACGGCGTATCCGTTCACCGTTCCGATGCAGGTCACCACCTGCTCCAGCTTCTCCATGGTCTCCACCGGGCTTTTTTCAAAGGTCAGACCCATAAAGTCCTTGAGCTGACCGATGAGGATGGTCACGGCGATACCGGCGGTAAACCCGGTGGTGATGGTATACGGAATAAATTTGATCATGCTGCCCATCCGCAGCAGACCCATGAGCACCAGCAGGATACCGGCCAGCACCGTAGCCACCGCCAGGCCCTCCATGCCGTTCCGGGCCACAATGCCGGCCACGATGGTGGCAAAGGCCGCCGTGGGGCCTGCGATCTGCACCTTGCTCCCGCCCAAGGCCGAGATCACAAAGCCGGCCACAATGGCCGTGTACAGGCCCTGCTCCGGCGACACGCCGGAAGCCAGTGCCAGCGCAATGGACAGGGGCAGCGCAATGATCGCCACGATTACGCCCGCCACCAGGTCCTGAGTAAAATTCTTACCAGAATACCGCTTCAGTGATAACAACAGCTGAGGTTTCAATTCCCGCAACTTGGTCTCCTCCTTTTTCTCTTTCACACTCTTTTTCTGCAAGGAACAAGGCTCCCCGTTGGTCGGCGGAGAGCCTTTTAGTCGCAGTGTGTTCTATGATACCCGACCCGGCCGCCGATTGCAAGTGTTTTTTCCAATTTTCGGGCGGTCTGCACCATATTCTACCGGGCGAATAGGATGGGGTAAACGGAGGTGCGCTATGCCTATTATCTATCTCTCCCCTTCCACCCAGGAAAACAACTACTTCGTCAACGGCGGCACGGAGGAAGAATACATGAACCGCCTGGCCGACCGGATGGTCCCGCTCCTGGACGCCTCCGGCATCCGCTACGTCCGCAATACGCCGGACATGACAGCGGCCTCGTCCATTGCCGCCTCCAACGCCGGGAATTATGACCTGCACCTGGCGCTGCACTCCAATGCTGCGCCGGAGGGGCTGTCCGGAACGGTTCGCGGCTCGTTGATTTTCTATTTCCCGGGCAGCGTCCAGGGGCAGCGGGCGGCGGAGCTGGTGGCCGACGGACTCAAGGCCATCTACCCCTACCCCAACCTGGTCCAGGCCCAGCCCACCACCGCCATCGGCGAGGTCCGCCGGGTCCGGGCCCCCGCCGTCTTTGTGGAGCTGGCATTCCACGACAACGAGGCGGACGCCGTCTGGATCAAGGAACATCTGGACGCGGTGGCCCGCAGTTTGGTGCTGTCGCTGACGGAATACTTCCAGATCCCCTTCTTCCAGCAGAGCTTCGACCGCTCCGCCCGGGTGGATGTGGAGTGGGGCGTGCTGAATCTTCGGGCCCGGCCTGCGGCGGACGCGCCTGTCCTGGCCCAGGCGCCGGACGGCGCGGCCCTGACCGTGCGGAACGAGAGCCAGGGCTGGTATCTGGTGCAGTACGGCGACCTGCTGGCCTACGCCAGCGGGGAATTTATCACGCTGGACTATCCCGGGGAAAAATAAGTCCGGGAAATCCCACGGTTTTTCTTGCGGTTTTCTGCCGGACGCTTTATAATGGGACCCGCAGTCCGGCCGGTGGGCCGGGCGCTGGATCGTATACAAAGGAGGACATGATCATGTCAATTTCTGTTGGTTTGAAGGGCCGCGCCGAGGCGGTCGTCTCTGCGGACAACACCGCCCAGGCCGCCTGCTCCGGCGCGCTGCCCGTGTTCGGCACGCCCTTTATGTGCGCTCTGATGGAGAAGGCCTCCTGGACCTCCATCGCCCCCCATCTGGCCGAAGGCGAGAGCACCGTGGGTACCAAGCTGGCTATCTCCCACGTCTCCGCCTCCCCCGTGGGCATCAAGGTCTGGGCCGAGAGCGAGGTCACCCTGGTGGACGGCAAGCGCATCGAGCTGAAGGTCTCCGCCTACGACGAGAAGGGTCTCATCGGCGAGGGCACCCACGAGCGCTTCATCATCACCGACGACCGCTTCCTGGCCAAGGCCGCCCGCAAGCTGGAGAGCTGAGTATGTCCATCCAGCGGGTGCGTGACTACCTCCGTCCCCTGGGACGGGAGGGCGACATTCTGGAGTTTCCCGTGTCCAGCGCCACGGTGGAGCTGGCCGCCCAGGCGGTGGGAGTCATTCCGGCGCGGATCGCCAAGACCCTCTCCTTTCTGGTGGATGGGGCCTGTGTGCTGATCGTCGCCGCTGGTGACGCCAAGATCGACAACCACAAGTATAAGGACTTCTTCCACACCAAGGCCAAAATGCTCTCCCCCCAGCAGGTCGCGGAGTTCACCGGCCACGCCGTGGGCGGCGTGTGCCCCTTCGCCAATCCAGAGGGGGTCCGGACCTATCTGGACGTCTCTCTCCGGCGCTTCGATACGGTCTATCCGGCGGCGGGCAGCGCCAATTCCGCCATCGAGCTGACCTGTGACGAGCTGGCCCGGTACTCCGCCAGTCAGGGCTGGATCGACGTCTGCAAGGGCTGGCAGGCTCCGACCGAGGGCTAAGACATTCCCAAATAGAAAAATCAGGACGTTCCGCCTTTTTTTCGGCGGAACGTCCTGATTTTTCAGGCCAGCAGCACCGCCGCCGAGGCCCGCAGCAGGGGCGGGGCCGCGCTGTACTCCACCAACGCGCTGCCCAGCAGCAGGGGCACCGACAGGGCCAGGCGGGGGCGGAGCGGGACCGGCTCCGGCATGGGGCCGCCCCGGCACAGGCGAAGCAGTCCCGCCGATTGCCGCACCCCGGCGCAGCCCGTCAGCAGCAGGGCCGGAACCCAGAACAGAGCCGGCAGACCGAACAGTGCAAAGGCGGGAAACAGCCCCCGCCATCCGAACAGCAGACAGAAGCAGGCGGAGGAAAAGGCATAGAAAAACCCGCACCCGCCGCACAGAAGCGGCAGTCCCGCCAGCCCCAGGCCGGAGCAGCCCAGCACCAGCGCCGCCCCCAGGGGCCACAGCCGGGACCACAGCAGCTGGGGCAGCGCCCGGGGCACCTCCCCGGTCTCCGCCAGGCGGAGATACCCCTCCAGATAGTCTGACAGCCCCGCCACCTCCTCCGCCGGCATCCCCCGGGCAAAGAGACAGCCCAGCACACCGCCCAGCAGAAAGGCCGCCGCCAGCAATATGGCCGGACCCACCCGGTACAGGGGCAGCGCATAAGCGCCGCGCAGACGCTTGCCCATCCGCTGCATGGGCCTCAGCCCTCCCGCCGGGCGCGGGCGGCGGGCTTTTTCCGCTTTTTCTTCCGGGGTGCTCCTAATATCCCCGCCATGACCCCGCCGCAGAGGCAGGCGCACAGGTGCCTGGCCTGGTCAAAGCCCAGAGCCGGTCTGCCCCAGGCCAGTCCTCCCGCCAGAAGCAGCAGGGCGCTCAGAATTCCGCCCACGCCCAGCCCCGCCGCCAGCGGGCGGTTGGGCAGACGGCTCACGCTGTACAATCCGCCGCAGAGGCTGCTGAACACGCACACGGCGGACACAACGCCCCCCGCCCACTCCTCCCGAAGCACCCCGGCGGACAGGAGGAAGGCGCTCCCCAGCAGCAGAAGCACCGCCGCGCCACCGGCCATAATGCCCCCCTTCAGCAGCGCGCAGAGGGGCGTTCCCCAAGATCTCGCCGTCAGCGCAGGTCGTTCTCCCTTATCATTCATAAAAAAACACCCTCTCCCAAGCTTTTACTCCAAGCTATGCGGAGAAGGTGTTCTTTATGTCAGACTGTCAAAAAACTCGCTTCGGCCAAAGGGTTCGGAGGGAGGGATAGTTTGAAAGGGGACCGTCAGGGTCCCCTTTTTCTTAAATCAATAACATTTTAACGCAGTTAAAATGTTTGCAGCTTGTCAAAAAAGTGGTAAAACCACTTTTTTGACAAGCTGCTTTATGTGTGTGCTCAGGCCTCGGCCGTGGTCTGCACGCTCTTGCTGGAAACGGCCCACTTGGTCAGCTCCAGACGGACGCGGTCGGCGCCGGACTCGATGACGATGGTGTTCTCCTTCACGGCGCAGACGGTACCGGTGATCCCGCCAATGCTGGTGACCACGTCGCCCACGGCCAGGGAGTCCCGCAGATTCTGGGCCTCCTTCTTCCGCTTATTCTCCGGTCGGATCATGAAGAAATAAAGCAAGGCGAACATGGCAACCAACATGATAATGCTGTAATAATTGCTGTTCAAAACGATTCCCTCCAAAATTGATCTGTCCACTTTTCTTGTGCGATTCTTTCGCACAGCAAACTGGTTCTATTATAGCGGCTGACGCCACGATTGACAAGTCTTTTTTTCAAATTTTCGCGATTCTGCCGGAAATCGCCCCATTACTCCTGACAGGGGCGGTCCAGCATCCCGGAGTACTGCCGGCGGAATTCCTCAAACCGGCCCTCGTCCAGCGCCTGGCGGATCCGGACCATGAGTTCATTGTAAAAATGAAGATTGTGCAGCACCGCCAGCCGCATGGCCAGCATCTCCCCCGCCGTCAGCAGATGCCGCACATAGGCCCGGGAGAAGGACGCGCAGGCGGGACAGGTACAGGTGGGGTCGATGGGCCGGGGGTCCAGCTTGAACTTTTCGTTCTTGATGTTGATGGTCCCCTTCCAGGTGTACAGCTTGCCGTGCCGGGCGTTCCGGGCGGGCATCACGCAGTCGAAAAAGTCCACGCCCCGGGCCACGCCCTCAATGATGTTCGAGGGGGTGCCCACGCCCATCAGATAGCGGGGCTTGCCGCTGGGCATATGGGGCTCCACGGCGTCGATGATCTCATACATGGTCTCGGTGGGCTCGCCCACGGCCAGGCCGCCGATGGCGTAGCCGTCGCAGTCCAGCTGGGCGATCTGGTCCATGTGCCAGGTGCGGATGTCCGCATAAGTCCCTCCCTGGTTGATGCCGAACAGCATCTGGCCGGGGTTGACGCAGTCGGGCTGGGCGTTCAGCCGCTTGTGCTCTGCCACGCAGCGCTCCAGCCAGCGGGTGGTGCGCTCGCAGGACTGCTGCACATACTCCCGGGGGGAGGGATTTTCCACGCACTCGTCAAAGGCCATGGCAATGTCGCTGCCCAGGTTAGACTGGATCTGCATGGACTCCTCTGGCCCCATAAAGATTTTTCGTCCGTCGATGTGAGAGGCGAAGGTCACGCCCTCCTCCTTGATTTTCCGCAGGCCCGCAAGGGAAAACACTTGAAAGCCGCCGCTGTCGGTGAGCATGGGACCCTCCCAGCCCATAAAGCGGTGCAGACCGCCCATCTCCCGGACGATTTTGTCCCCGGGGCGCAGGTGCAGGTGGTAGGTGTTGGACAGCTCCACCTGGCAGCCGATGTCCTTCAGATCGTGGGCGGACACGGCGCCCTTGATCGCGCCCTGGGTGCCCACATTCATAAATACCGGGGTCTGTACCGTCCCGTGGGGGCAGGTAAACACGCCGCGGCGGGCCTTGCCCTCTTGCTTCAGAACTTCAAACACAACAAAACTCCCTTAATGTCCTTCTCCCAGTTTCATTTCAGCTCCAAGGAACTCCTGGATCCTCCGCCCCGGTCGGGCGGAGGATCCGAAAAAGAATTGGGAGTATGTCTTTTTTTGCTCTTTAGTGGCAGCCCTCGCACTCCTCGCAGCCGCTGTGGTCTGCGGCGGGCAGCTCGCCCATACCGGCGGAGATGGCGTTCAGGGCGATGGCGCACTCCAGGCGCTTCCGCTCCATCTCGCAGGCCACCTCGTTGGACTGGCTGATGTTGCCGTTGACCAGCAGGTTCGAGGCGGAGCAGCCGCCGCTGCAATAGAAGCGGGCCCAGCACTCCCGGCAGGCGGGACGGGTATAGACGTTCTGATCGGCGAACTTGCTGGAGATGTCCATGTCAAAGGAACCATCGAACACGTTGCCCATGCAGTACTCCTCCTTGCCCACAAACTGGTGGCAGGGATAAATATCGCCGTCGGGGGTGATGGCCACATACTCGCAGCCCGCGCCGCAGCCCCGCAGGCGCTTGATGACGCAGGGCCCCTGGGCCAGGTCCACATTAAAGTGGAAGAAGTTGACATCCTTCCGGCCCATCAGCTCCCGGGCCAGCTTCTCATACTCGGCCTCTACCCGGGGCAGGTCCTCCGCCTTGATGGCAAAGGGATCGTCCAGGGGGCCGCTGGCGGGCTCCACCGACACATGGCGGAAGCCCAGGGCGGCCATGTGCTTCACGTCCTCGGCAAAGTCCAGGTTTTCCCGGGTAAAGGTGCCCCGGACGTAGTAGTCCTTGGTGCCCCGGCCCTGGACCAGCTTCTGGAACTTGGGGACGATCACATCGTAGCTGCCCTTGCCGTTGACGGTGGGGCGCATATGGTCGTTGACGCCCTGGCGGCCGTCCAGAGACAGGACCACGTTGGACATCTCCCGGTTGATGTATTCAATATTCTCGTCGCTGAGCAGAATTCCGTTGGTGGTGATTGTAAAGCGGAATACCTTGTCATGCTCCTTCTCCAGGGAGCGGGCGTACTCCACGGTCTTCTTCACGGTGTCCATAGCCATGAGCGGCTCACCGCCGAAGAAGTCCACCTCGATATTGCGGCGCTTGCCGGACTTGGCCACCACCCAGTCGATGGCCTTCTTGGCGGTTTCAAAGTCCATGGTCATGCGGTGGCCGGTGCCGAAGTCGCCGGTGGAGGCGAAGCAGTAGCGGCAGCGCAGGTTGCAGTCGTGGGAGACATGGAGACACAGGGCCTTCACCACGGCGGAGCGGGGCAGCGCCATGGCGGCCTCCGGGTCGATATACTCGTCGGTGGTGAACAGCAGGCCATTCTCCTGCAAGCCCCGCAGCTCCTCCCAGGCCTCAGCCAGGTCCGCCCGGTCATACTGGGGCAGCTTGGCCGCCAGGGCATCGGGCAGGGTCTCCCCCATGGGACCCTCCACCAGAGAGAGCAGCTCATAGCTGAGCTTGTCCAGAACATGGACCGCTCCGCTGTTGACATCCGCGGCCAGGTACTGCCCCAGCGCGGTAAACGTATGTACCATTAAAATCCTTCCTCCCCACCGCCCCGCCTGAGTGAGCGGCAGGGCGCAGACATGAAAAAGGGCAGGCTGACGCCTACCCCTTTCAGGTATTGCAATTTTTTACTTGTTGTTCTCGCACTTCTGGTTGGCGACCGTGCAGGAAGTCTTGCAGGCAGACTGGCAAGAGGTCTGGCACTCACCGCAGCCGCCCTTGGCAGCGCTGGCCTTCAGAGTGGCACCGTTCAGAGTCTGAATATGCTTCATAGGGATCTCCTCCTGAATCTCGCGGAGCGAAACACTCCACAGTAATTTGAGGCTATTATATCATATCAAATTCCGTTGTGCAAGGCCCGCTTGTCTTTTTTTCTGAAATGCGGCAAATTCCCCTCTTTACAACCGTCTTACCCTGTGATACAATCCCGTCAGGGAATGAAGTTCTCCCCTGGGTAACCTAAACCGCTTGTATCAAGCTGATGACTTCTGCGATTCACAAGGACGCAGATGCCATCGGCTTTTTTGCGTCGTAAGGAGGAATTTTTCATGTTGTTGTCCCTGGCGCTGATTTTTCTGGTGGGGCTGGCTATGGCCGCTCTGTGTCAGGCCGTCCATCTGCCCCGAATCATCGGAATGCTGGCCACCGGTATCCTGCTGGGGCCCTGCACGCTGAACGTGCTGGATGGTTCCATTCTATCCATCTCCTCAGAGCTGCGGCAGATCGCACTGATCATCATCCTATTGAAGGCCGGCCTCTCCCTGGATCTGTCGGAGCTGCGGCGGGTCGGGCGGCCGGCGGTGATGATGGCCTGCGTCCCCGCCACCTGTGAGCTGCTGGGCTTTCTGCTGCTGGCTCCCGCGATCCTGGGCGTCACTCGGGTGGAGGCGGCGGTGATGGGCGCGGTATTAGCGGCGGTTTCCCCCGCCGTGGTCGTCCCCCGCATGGTGCAGCTGATGGACTCCGGCTATGGCACGGCCAAGGGCATCCCCCAGATGATTCTGGCCGGGGCCTCCTGCGACGACATCTATGTGATCGTGCTGTTCTCCACCTTTGTGAGTATGGCCCAGGGCGGCAGCGTCCGGTGGAGCGACTTTTTGAACATCCCCGTCTCTATCGTCCTGGGTGTGCTTCTGGGCGGCAGCGTGGGCTGGCTGCTGGCCCGCTTGTTCGAAACCGCCTACGCCGCCGCCCACTGCGTCCGGAACAGCATGAAGGTCATTCTGATTCTGGGCCTCTCCTTCCTGCTCATGGCGGCAGAGACCGCTCTGAAGGGGATCGTGCCCCTGTCCGGCCTGTTGGCCGTGGTGAGTATGGCCTGTGCGATGAAAAGGAAAAGTCCGGTCTCCGTCTCCCGGCGGCTGTCGGAAAAATTTGGTAAGCTGTGGCTGGCGGCGGAAGTCGTTTTATTCGTCCTGGTGGGCGCGGCGGTGGACATCCGGTATACCTTGTCCGCCGGGGGCGCGGCGGTGCTGATGATTCTCCTAGCGCTGGTGTTTCGGTCCTTCGGTGTATTTCTGTGTCTGCTGGGCACGGAGCTGAATCGCCGGGAGCGGCTGTTCTGCGTCATTGCCTATCTGCCCAAGGCCACCGTTCAGGCCGCCATCGGCTCGGTCCCCATGGCTATGGGATTGTCCTGCGGACCCATTGTGCTGTCTGTGGCCGTGCTGGCCATCCTCATCACCGCGCCGCTGGGAGCCATCGGGATGGATGGGACGTATCAAAGATTATTGGAGCGGAACGGTTAACGACGAAGGCTGGTCCCCTCGTTTTCCGTTCCCTCCCCCCTTGCGTTCCTCCCCGCCGCGCATTATAATGGGGTGACCTGCGGCGTATTCTGCGGGAATCTGGGATGATTCGGGAGGCGGTTGCTTGTCTTCTCTTTTTGAAGTGATCCACATCCACTGGCTGGCCTGTACGGCCAAGCTGATGGAGCACGCGGCGGCCCTGTGGTGGTACACGGCGGTAGTGCGGTTTGTCTTTCCGGTGCTGGCCCTGTTGATTCTGGTCCGGGCCATCCGGGGACTGCTCCGGATCCAGACCGCGCCGGAGTGCTGGGGCCAGCTGACCCTGCCCGGGGGCGGCAGTCTGCCCATTCAGCACTGGGAAAATCTGCTGGGGCGTGCCCCCTCCGCCGATCTGCGGCTGGACCTGCCCACCGTCTCCCGGCAGCACGCCACCCTGTGCCGGGATCAGTCCGGCCGCTGGATGGTGAGCGACCTCTCCTCCCGCGGCGGCACCAAGGTCAACGGAACACGCATCTCCGCTCCCACCCGGGTGAAGGTGGGGGACACCCTCTCCGTGGGCGGTATCGACCTGCTGTTTCTCCCCCTGTCCCGCACGGAGGAGGAGGCCCTGGACCGGGTACGCCGGGCGGAGGCCCCCCTGCCGATGGGACCCTCTCTGCTGTGGCTGACGCTGTTCCAGGCGCTGGCTTGCTTTCAGCTCATCATCAGCTACGGAACGGAGGCCTCCCTGTTCCTCCCCCTTACCTTCGGTCTGCTGTGCGTGACCATGTGGACGGACTACGCCCTGGCCCGGCATAACGGGGTGAAGGGCTATG
>Ga0129311_1002804_pt1 | contig 9980 bp, 10 predicted proteins | sample Go1ome_FD_94435 | JGI IMG/M metagenome (GOLD analysis project Ga0129311, IMG submission 94435) | Western lowland gorrila individual fecal microbial communities from Wisconsin, USA - Go1022B metagenome | ecosystem: Host-associated > Mammals > Digestive system > Large intestine > Fecal | place... | reverse complement strand
TAAATAATAACTGCTTTCTTCCGATTTATCAACGCTTACCCGTTCTCCGATTCCACTTTCTCCATAAGTATAAGCCTGACGTACTTTCTCGTCTGCTCCATACTCTGCAAGGACTTCTGTATTTTCACGATTGATATCGTTGATATACTCTGTCAATGTGTAACCTTTGGCATTGGAACCGCCTTTTACCAGAGAGGCAAGCTGCTCTTTCGGGCTGTCCCCATCTTCGGTACGCTGGTTCTCCGGGATCAGGACTTCATCGCCATAACAGTCTTCCCATTTATAGGTGTTATCCAGTTCGAATACCCGGTTGTTATCTCCATCGTACATGGCTGCCATCAGGACTGTTCCACCCTGTTTTACGACTGCCAGTCGATTCTCAGCTGTGTATTCATAAGTGACCGGATCTGCACTGTTAGTCTTATCGCATTCTTGGATCAGATTGCCATCTTTATCATAGCTGTAGGTCGTTCCCGGATCGTTCCAGATCTTTGCATTGGTCCGCTTGATGAGCTGGTTGGAATCGTTATACTTGTAGTTGTATTTTGCTTTGCTGACACCATCTTCGATCTTCTCATAAGAAGTCCGGTTTCCGATCTTGTCATAAGTATAATTATGAACTGTCTTTTTACCGCCTTCTACTTTTTCTGTACATCGTGTCAGTTCCCAGTTGTCATCGTACTCATAAGTACGTGTTGTCTGGATTTCTTTTTCCTGATGCTCACAGTCTGCTTTGCTTGTCTCTTTCTTTGTGCCGCCCCAGTTATACCAGTCTTCCCAGCTTGGCGTCTTTCTTGTTCCAGCTTCCAGTTCCGTAGCTGTTTCTCCAACTACATATCCCTGATCATTGTACTTGTACTCATAAGTACTGATTACTTTGCCACACGAACCACAGGTGTTGACAATCTTTGTGATATGATCTTCTGCATCGTAAGATACTTCCGTCTTTGTTCCATTGCTTCTAATGACTTCTGTCACACGATTCAGTGCATCATGCTTGTAAGTGGTTACTTTTCCATTACGGTCTGTCAGTTTTACCAGATTATCATTTAAGTCATATTCATAGCTGATCTTTGTACCATCCGGGTATACGATTGCCTGCAGATTATCTGCATCATCATAGACGTAGCTGACATCCTTTTTCGAACCGCTTGTTACTTTTGTGATTCTTCCGAGTGCATCGTATTCGTAGCTGCTCTTGCCTGTCTGATCCTTCATGGATACCCGTTCCCCGGCACTGTTATATGCGTAGGTCACGTTCTTTTCAGATTTCTCGCCTTTTGCGTCCTGATAAGATTTCTCCAACAGGTCATTCAGCTTGTCGTAATCATACGTGGTTTTCTTGCCGCTTGCCTGTGTATGTCCGGTCAGTCTGCCTTTTTCATCATAGTCGAATTTTTCTGTTCTTCCTGCCGGATCTTTAATGGATGTCAGGTTGCCTTCTAAGTCATAAGTATAATTCGTTGTCTTATTTGCTGCATTGGTGAATGTCACCAGGTTATCCATATTGTCGTAACCGTAAGTTGTTACACCGCCAAGGGCATCGGTTACTTTTGTCAGATTGTCATTCTTGTCATATTCCAGATGGCTCTTTAATCCGGTCTTATCTGTAACAACCTGAATATTACCATGTGCATCGTAATCAAATCCCGTTGTGAATCCCCGCTTGTCTGTAATAGAAGTTTGCAGGAAAGGAACGGATAAGCTCTCTAAGTTCTTCAATCCCAATCGGGTCAAGCCCGTTGGTTGGTTCATCAAGTATGAGCAGCTTCGGGTTGTTTAGTAATGCAACTGCAATTCCAAGACGCTGTTTCATACCAAGAGAAAACTGTCCGGCTCTTTTCTTGCCTGTTTCCGTCAGCCGGACGATTTGCAGCACTTCATCAATCCGCTTATCTGTCAGCCCTAAAATAGTAGTCCTTACTTTCAGATTTTCATAGGCGGTCAAATTTTCATAAAGCGGCGGCATTTCAATTAACGCTCCGATATGGTTTAAGTCGCTGCGTTTCCATGCGTGGCCGTCAAACTCAATACTCCCAGATGTGGGCCTCAAGATACCTGTTATCATTTTGAGTGTTGTAGATTTTCCGGCTCCGTTTGGACCTAACAATCCATAAACGGAATTTCTTTCAATGTTCAGCGATATGTTATTTACGGCTGTCTGCCCGTTGAACGATTTGCAAAGATTTGTTGTTTTCAAGATTATACTCATATTTATAATCATCCTTTCTTTTTTTTCATAATATCAATCAATTTTGAAGATTTCATAAAGATATATCCTATTAAATAAAGAATACAAGACAAGACGCAAATTCTAATACTGAAAGCGTAAATTCTAATAGCCACCATCTTCTTGAACTGTCGTTCAAGAAGCATCGCTCGCTTAGCTCGCTCAATTCTAATATAACTACGCAAAAAAGCCTGCTGTCCGTGATAGACAGCAGGCTCATAAGCCATATTCTTTATGGAATTAGTATTAAAATTTTCAATGTAAATTTCCCGTTTTCGCATTTGGTCATCAACTGACCATCATATTTCTCAACGGCTTTTCGCATATTAGAAATACCGAAACCGTGAAGAAAATCATCATTCTTTGTGGTACGGCTCTTTGTGTTTCCGCTATCCTGCAAGCAGTTATTTTCAATCAGTACAGAAAAGAAGTTTTGCATTTTCCCCGCTTTCACAAATATCGCCCTCTGTTCTTCAGGAAGTTTTTCACTTGCTTCTATGGCGTTATCAAGTCCATTCCCGAAAATGGTACTAACATCCAAAGGCTCAATAAAATCTACACCATTACTATAATATGCCCTTATTGCAGCTACAAAGGCATGTTCCAAAAGTGTACATCATATTCCTTTTTTAAATAAGAAAAAAGAATATGCATATGGGATAACGATCAACACTGCCATGATGAAAAATAACAGTATCTTAGAGTCCAGAAATCCATTGGCGATCATAGCCAGGCCACAAAAGATAAACAGTCTGGAGCTGACACGGTGTGTGCGATTCCAGTTTTCTTCACTGGACAGTGTCCATGGAATCCGAATGCCAGCACTATAGTTCTGTTTTGTTTTTGCCAGATAATTGCCAATTACCAAAAGCATGAGTCCAATGAGCAGATAAGTGAGCAGAGTAATATTCACATTTATTCCAAGAGCAATAGCATAGCTAGAGCACACAACAATCGGGGAAAGTGCAGCCATGAACCACACAAGTGCCCGGATCAGCTTCGGACTGATGTTCTGGCGTTTTGGATCAACATGGGTGAAAAGAAAGCAAAACCACATCATTGCAAACATAAAAAGCGGAAGTCCGAAAACGGTAATTGCCTTGCTGCTCCAGCCATCTGGAGTATTTCCAGTGGAAAAATGGGTAGGGAGCTTTGCCGGAAGCTGATTCCACAAAAGCAATCCAATCAAGATTGGGCTTAAAGAAAGAAGGCTGCCAAGTAACAAAGACCATTTATATTTTTTCATCATGAGATTCGTCTCCTTTCAAGTCTTTTAACCATAGAAGTAATTCTTCTACAACGGAAGTATTCAAATCATAGTAAATAAAATTCTTTTCTTTTGTTTCCCATATCAGATCAGCCTTTTTCAAAATCTTTAGATGATAGGAAACAGTAGCACCGGTCATATGAAAATGACTACCAATTTCTCCGGCGGACATTCGGCCATTCTTTAATAACTGTAAGATTTCTCGGCGTGCAGGATCGGACAAGGCCTTAAAAGTATCTGCAAAAGCCATAGCATCACTTCTTTCAAAAGTATTTAGAAATATTTCTAAATATAATATATTCTGACGAAACAGAATTGTCAACAACTATTTAGAAAAATATCTAAATTCTAAAATCCTTGTGTTTCAATCGCTGCTATATGAAAAATATGGTAGTATCACTGTTCAAAAGCTGTTCAACATCTGGCTTTTCCCTTCAGTTATACATGGCCCATAGATTCCGCATCTGTCTGCTCAACTGCTCATATGACCATCTTTTTTTACTGTTTGTGCGACTGTTGCTGTCATTGATGATAAAACCGTCCCTGTCATATCCGATTATCGTTATAAAATGGCCGGAATCTGTAAAATCTCCGGGTCCTACATTGATGATGATCAGACATCCCTCATCCAGTTTTGCCTTTATTCTGTCCTCATCCATCGGCACTTCCTCAGCATGAATCCCATAATGTTCACAACCTTCACTAATCAGTGTCCAGCTGCTACCTGATCCCGGCACACTGTATCCGGCACTCTCTGCGTATTCTGCTACAGATGCCGGTGTAACCGTTTTATCTCCGGTCAGATACAAAACGACCATTGCCAGATTCGTCGGTCCGCAGCCGGTGTAGCCGAGGAGACCTCCACTGTACGGCATATACCCCCAGCGTTCATCCCACTGCAATAGAAGCGGTACTGTATCGGTTTTGGCTTCTTGTGACAGATCAATCGTTTGCTTTTTATCCTTCATTTCCGGATAATCATAGACAAAATCAATTGTCTCACTATTTTTTTCTGCCAATTCCTTAAGCTGGTCAGGATACTCATCACTTTCTTCTATACTATGCAGCTTGTCTTCCTGTGTCAGCACATCTGCTTTTCCGAATACTCCCCATGTTTTTTCCGTATTTGTCCGTGTCTTTCCTCCCTGTCCACTGTATGACTGTTCTGCATCCTCCATCCTGTCACTGTCATCCACCCGAAGCAGATCTGCTGTTTTCTGCACAGCAAACAGAACCAGAAAACACAGTACTGCCATGCGAAGAGCGACTCTTATACATTGTTTTCTTCTTTTTCGTTTTTTTATCCTGTAAAGTTGTTTTCTCCTTGCATCTGTCATTGGTTCTTTCATAAAAAATGCCTCCTGCTATACCGTATATCCACAGTATAGCAGGAGGTTATCTCCATCCTGTCGCAAAGTTGTGTCTGAGTTGTCAAATCGCAGTGGAACCGTACCAGACTCCATAAAATGTACAGCTTTATTCCCCGTAAAAGCATATATATATTTCACCATATACATCTCGGGAGGTTTTACTTTTCGCATACCCGGTATCTTCGCTATAGTACTGATACTCCATATGCAGCGCATTGTCCTGCGTTACACAGGAAAAACCATACGCATATTCAAAGTCCATCTTTCCTGCCTGACGCATCATGTCTCCGGCATAAGGCTCATACAACATCTCGGGTGCGCCAAACTTCAAATCTATTCCATATACTTTTTCAAGCACTGCTGCTGTGGCTTCACACCAGGTCTCATCAGGCTCTATACCTGCTATGCCAAACTGTACGGTAACCGGCAGCCCAGTCACAGCATCAATGGTGATCTCCACAAACTGATCATAGATATAACCCGAGTCCACCCATACAGACAATTGCTGATCCTCCGGCGACACCATAAAATCCGGTGGCTCCATCTGAATATAGGTACAGTCTCTCTCCAACTGTGCGTCCCCACTTTCTGTCAGCCTGTCCTGATACTGCAGATTCCCATCATTTCCTGAACCGAACACCGGCGCGTCCGTATCATTACGCTCCACCGTACTCAAAAGTCCGTATTCTTCCAGCATATCCGCATATGCTATCAGAAATTTCTTTATCGTCCTCTGAGCCTGTTCGCAGGAAAGCTCCGTGTCAAGAGGATCACGTACGTTTATATACATATCTGCACCACTTATAAATATCTGCTCTACCAGCTTTTCTACTCTGGCAATCCGGGTCTTTGTATCCATCGTATAGGTATATGGCGATACATCTCCATTATCCATTCTCCCTGTGGCAGTTGCCAGTTTCTTTGCCTTTGTATTCAGAAGAAGCTTGGGGACGAACATTCCCGTCAGTGCAATCAAAAACGCCAGTGTCACGGTAAGAAGAATATACAGTACTTTAAGCTTCCTCTTCTTCATCATCCGCCTCCTTTGCTAACATAAACGATACACAGGTTCCCTGTCCGGCCACACTCTCATAAACAAGCTCTGTATGATGCAGCTTTGCGATTTTTACTGCCAGTGCAAGGCCAAGACCTGCGCCGTGTTCCTTCCGCGAGCGTGATTTGTCCACCATATAAAAAGCCTCAGTGATCTTTTGCAGATCTTCTTTCGGGATTCCCCGTCCGTAATCACGAATGGAAATCATATACTGTTCTTTTTCACAGCTTCCCTGTATATTTATCCGGTCCGTACCCGATTTTAAGGCATTATCCATCAGATTCAATAAAAGTGTCTTAAAGAGATCATATTCCAGACGTACCCAGGCTGATTCTGTCTGAAGCTGCACCCGAACATTTCTTTTTTCTGCTGTCGGTTGGATCGTTTCCACAGCATCTGCAATAACCTCATCAATCCTGGCTTCTTCTAGCTGAAAATTAGATTGCGACAGCGTAACAAGCTCCATCAGCTTAAAGGAAAGCGCCTCCAGACGCATGCCTTCATTCATAATGATTCCGGCCAGTTGATGTACTTCCTCCGGCGACAGAGTCTTCTGATACAACGTATCGGCATATCCTATGATTGACGTCATCGGTGTTTTCAGCTCATGGGCAAAGTTTGCTGTAAACTCCTCCTGTCTTCTGACCGCATCCTTCAGCTCTTCCATCTTGCTTTCTATCGTCTTTGCCATATAATTAAATGTTTTTGACAGATCCCCTATTTCGTCCCGGCTACTGATCTCTGCTCGTACATCATACTCTCCTTTAGCAAACCTCCGGGTTGTGCCTTGCAGTCTGTGCAATGGCTTTGTTAAGGTAAAGGTAATCACAAGCACCAAAAATGAACCGGTAGCAAGAATGCACCAGTAAAAGAATTCACAGCGCCTGCGCAGTGTATCCGCATCCTGAAACAGTTCTTCTACATTTTTCTCTGTAACCAGCACAAAGCTGTTGGTATCGAGTGTAAAACTGCTTCTAACCTGCAGATATCTGTCTTTTTCTGTTTCCCGTATCTCGTATTCCAGTATTCCCGTCGCCGGTATTCTGTCCGAAGGATTGATCTTACAGGAATTATAATACACTGTCTCATCTCTCCCTGACTGGCTGTTCTGACTGGCAAAAAACAAACCACTTTGAGCACCAAGAGGCGTTTCTGCCGATTTTGCGATATTTTCCATATTGGACGTTGTGTAATCGTCCGTAATGCCAAGCAGCACTGTCTGGATCGAATATTTAGCCATCTGATGTTGGGAGAGTGCGGTATTTTCTTCCCGCTGCAATGCATGCTCCAGACTGTACGATACCGTCAGGTACTCTATGGTTGCCAAAGATACCGTCAGCACCAGCAGCATGCTTAAAAATATCTTATAGAAAAATTTCACTGATGAACCTCCAGCCGGTATCCGATGCGAAATACTGTCACAATCCGGTCATTCCAATCCAGTTTTTTACGCAGACGCTGGATATGAGAATCCAGCGTTCTGGTCTCACCACTGTATTCTTCCTCCCAGACTGCTTCGTACAGTCTGGCACGGCTCAAAGCCACATTTTTGTTCCCAACCAACTCCATCAGAAGATCAAATTCTTTCACAGTCAGATTGATCTGATGCCCATCTTTAAATACCTGGCGTGATACCGGATCAAGCGTCACATCATCTATCGTAATCTTATCCTGTATCCGCTTTGTACGGCGAAGTACCGTCTCTACACGTGCCAAAAGCTCTCCAATCTGAAACGGCTTACTTAAATAATCATCCGCACCCATACGAAGTCCCCGGATGCGGTCTTTGACCTGTCCCATAGCAGAGATAATGATGACCGGTGTTCCGACAGTTACGATATATTCCAGCAGTTCGTAGCCGCTAATTTGGGGCAGCATCAAATCCAGAAGAATCAAATCATATACTTTTTCCTCAATACAGTCAGCTCCGATCTGCCCATCAAGTGCACATTCACAGTGATAGCCTTCTGCGGTCAGCGTTGACTCGATCAGACGGCTAATCTGGGTATCATCTTCTATAACCAATACAGAGATCATTTATTTTCTTTCTCCTTATCGTTTTCTTATCTTTTATATATGATAATAATTTTATCACAAAGTTGTGTCAGACTTGTTTCCTGCTTACAACTTCCTTTATTCATTCTCTTCTCCAAAGTAAATTAGGATTTATATATTTTACCCTTTTTCTTATTTGCCATTATAAATCCAACCATAAAAATCAAATTCATAAGAAGTACAATTATGCTACCTTCAATTTTACAACTACCACCAGACAGAATTGAATTACCACTAATTACCATGTTAAATAAATGTGGATAATCTTCTGCCAAAGATACTCCTCCCAAAATAATTGCACCAACACCATTCCATAAAAAATGAATTACAATCGGAGCAATTAAGGAATCTGTATATTCCAAAACTGCCGTCACAAAAAGACTCATTGTTATGACATTAAGCACTGGAAGAATTCCCGCCTCAAAAGCACCACCATGTGCAAATGTAAATAAGCCAGTAGATACAATAACAGCAATACCTATATTGTAGTTGCTTTTTAACATCTGATATAAATAACCACGAACCAACATTTCTTGCATAACAGTATTGAGAAAAGCCGATATCATCCACAACCATAGCATAGAGATTTGATTTCTACCATCTATATGTACAACTCCTATTATAGCTAATATTCCAACAGATACGCCTAACCAAACTGCTCCTGTTACACATCCTAATATGATATTATTAACCAGTTTTCCAGTCAAATGTAAGCGTGTCCTTCTTCTATCTATTAGCCAAAAGATAAGCGTTAGCGCAATAATAGATACAAGCGGTATTAATTCTGCCCAAAATCTCCAGATTACCGCACTAGCTGTATTCGGTATAGGTATAACCGATACACATATTGCCCAACCAACAAAAAAGATAATCGTTTTTATTGATACTGATACTAATTTCTTCATGTAATACACTCCCTGTAAAATTCCGATGTCTCAGTTTCAAAAACTTGAATTTGACTTTGTAACTATGACTTTTCCTTCAGAATCCAGAAGAGGTGTAATACCAGCCCCGTATCCAGATTTCCAACAAAGATAATTAACACCAGTCTCCTTATCTACAAGAATTTGGCGAACCCCATCATCCTTAAGCGAACTTCCATCTCTAAATATAACTTCAAATCTTTCTTCTTTCTTTGCCATGTTTATTTCTCCTCGTTAAGTGTTAATTTTCGATTTGAACGAGTCCAGCAAGGGGCTAATGCCCCTTATGCTTTTCTCTTTTCTTTTGCTGTTTCATTTCAAACATTCGCAGTTCTTCCGCTTCTTTTTTCTCTCTGCTTCTGATCTTACATTCCTGTTTATTCTGTTCCTGTTGTAATTTCAGTGCTTGCTGCGATTTTGTTCCAATACCGGTTTCCTGCATTTGCCTTCTCGCTTCACGCTGCATCCTTTTTGGATTTCTCTTTATATCCTTTACAACAGCATCAACAGCCGGACTGAATTTCAAACTGGCATAATGTTTTTGGATATATTCCTGCACCTCATAATCTTTTGGTTCTGCACCAAAGGTTACTTTTGCTACAGACAACTTACCGTCCTCGATACGCTCAAATACGCCTATCCAGAATGGTTCTTCAAAATACACCGTCAGTTTTCCATTTACTTTGTCCATAAGAATCCCTCCCAAAATAATTGTTGAACAAAGAATGGACAACCCGGAGGGGCAGGTTACTTACCCTATTTACATAGGACGGCTGGGCTACCTACCAGCTCTAGTACATTGCTGAATGTACATTGCGTTTTTATCTTTGTATTTATAATCAAGCCATATGGCGCGATTAACTTAGAATGTCAAACAACGATTTATCCAATTAAGACAACTGAAATTTTATTCTTTGTCGTTCAAAAGATTATTTACTCTTTCAACTGGAAATCTGTCTTCAATGTCAATTATTTCAAACAAATTTAGGGGTAATTCTTTCTCTCCAATCAGAGTAAGATATTCATTAACAGCTCTGCGGTCAATCATAATTTTCCCATGACCGTCCCAATGACGATTGCT
>Ga0129311_1002802_pt1 | contig 9992 bp, 10 predicted proteins | sample Go1ome_FD_94435 | JGI IMG/M metagenome (GOLD analysis project Ga0129311, IMG submission 94435) | Western lowland gorrila individual fecal microbial communities from Wisconsin, USA - Go1022B metagenome | ecosystem: Host-associated > Mammals > Digestive system > Large intestine > Fecal | place... | reverse complement strand
TTCTGTCACCATATGTACTTCCTGTCGCTCAAGTTGTTTGAGGTGTTGAAATTCATTCAATTCCTCATGTTATTTGAAAATCAAATTCTTGACACCTCATCCAATTTTGGAGCGCCATTATTTTGTACAAAACCTACATTTTTATATTGACTTTTGCAATAGCCAATGCACGTTGCAATATTTAAAATTAATTTATTCTTTTTCAATCAATCTATATTAATCTATCATGATTGAAAGTTTACGAAACAATTTCTCAATAATAAATAAACAGGAGATCATATGAAAAAAATCATTCAGACTATTATTGCAACTGTAATTGCAATGCTTATTATTCTAATGTGTGGATGTAACGGTTCTCATTCGTATATCTATGACAGTAACGAACTGGAAGTGCCGGAATCTCTTTCTCTCGATGATAACAGTATTTATTTTGACAGAGACTACAATAAACTGGATATAGAATTTATAAATCAGGAATACCTGAGCGAAAATCCAGAAGGCTTTACTTTATTCGAGCCATTAAAGATGCTTGCAGACTATAAAACGAATACAGATAGTCCATTTTTGCCAGATTCGCCGGTTACTGTTTATATCAGGGAATCAGGCAAAAAATATTTGGTGAGAAGTGATTTTTCCAAAATGACTAAGGAATTGTCCGTTAAATCCGGTAGCATTCTGACAGTCTATTTTTATCCGATTGTCAGAAAAGATGGCAACAGCAACGTTATCGTAAAGACAATTGAAAAAGAAAGAGATACATACGTAGATGGTGTATACGAAATCAGATATGTTGATCGGAATAATCCATCCTATTGAATTTTGCACGTGCGTTATGAGTTAATATAAAGTAGATGAAATTTAGGCTCACCAAAAAATTTAGCTGAGAAGTCAAATAATTTGTAGGAGAATTTGAGGAATTAAATCTTCCAAGTTGCTTGCGAAGTTTGTGGGAGCACTTTTTGGGGGAGTAAACATAAAACGGCGCTCCAAAATTGGATGAGGTGTCAAAAATTTAATTTTCAAATAACATGAGGAATTGAAAGAATTTCAACACCTCAAACAATTGGAGAGCTAGTGGAAGTATTCTAGATGGAAATCCTAAACAGTTAGTACTTTTAAATAGTTAAGTAAAGGATAGAATTCAAATCATCATTTTGAAATATTACACTTAAGTAAAGGATAGTGTGCTAAGTTAAGGATAGGTTTGCAAATTATCATTGATACTATCAACTATTTTTAAGATATTTATGTAACTTCGCATAATGTATCTTATGCGATTTTTTTATTTCATCAGAATAAATCAAGCATTGTATCTAAATACATCTCTTCACGTACATGTATTTGATACTCTGGTTTGACCATATAATACAGTATAAACTCTAATAATAATGCGTTACCTAGATCTCTTCCTTCAATCTTGAAGTTACTGAATCCCATTGGTACATATGTTTGTAGAATATCATCCTTGCTGATAAATGATGGATTCTCCATTGCTTTTGAAAAACGATAACCGTCATTAGAATGCGGAGCCTTACAGACATGGTCAACACAGTCAATTCCTAGATTCTGTCTGCTGACAGTTTCATAACACTTCTTCCGATCTTTACATCCAATCCAGCAGCATTCATTACATAAAAATTCTACTTTATCTTTTTGCGTTTGATTTAGTGTTTCTAATTGTGCAAAGGCTTTGTTCAATCTAAAATCAATGACAACATATGCAAAATCATCACGATTCACTTCATCTATCAATTCATTAAAATCAACAAGTACTTTTGTTGTAGAAGAAACAAAATACAGATTTGGATACTTTTCTTTTAAATACTCCAATAATACATCTGAATGTACAATAACACCATTTCCATTTGCTTCAGATAATAACCTGCATAATTCATTGCATCGTAAATCACTTAAATGTTCCTGACAAATCATTGAATTACTAAACGTCAGTCTAGCTGAAATATTGTATTTTTTCACAAGAGAAAACACTTTATCAGGATCATTGTTTACATAACTGATACGTCCACCAGACCAGATACAATCAGCTGGAGATCCATAGATAGATCCTATTTCACACCAGTCATAAAAATAATGTCTTTGATTTCTATACAATGGCAGAAACTTTTCATAAAAATCATAGAATTCAAATAATCCTGGTAAATGATAATAAACTTTTCTAATACTCATAATGCAATTAAAATACCTTTTTAAAATACGCAGGTAAAGCATAGAAAGGATGAGAACATACTTCTAGACTAGCTGCATATTTATCAGCAATCGTCACAATGTACCCTTCTTTCGTTCTTGGCTTCCCCTTCACTCTAGGCCACATATGATGAATGATACAATCCACTTCTACCGGATCTAATATAAAATACTTCTGTGCATTTTTTAAAGCAATCGAAGGATGTGTCTGAATGTGTTTTTTAGCGTATTTTGCATCATGTGTATCATACAGATAGAAATCATGCATCATCGCACCACGTGCGCAGCTAACCGCATTTAGATGCAGTTTCTTACACATCAGATATGAATACCATGCAACATTTAAAGAATGCTGGTAACGCGTTGTATAGTAATGATGTGTGTAGTTTTTTAATTGTTGATATGCATCAATCTGAACAATACTACTGACAGCGTTTAAAAATTCCATACATTCATCATCAGTAATGTCTGAAAAGATTCTTTTAGATCCTAATACTTTTGTCATATATAAGTAGTTTAGTTCTTTTTGTTGATAGAATCAATCATCACGAGAAAAGATAAGACTGTACCAGCTTCTCCACTGCAAGTCTTATCTTTTATAGTGAAATATATTTATTCTTTTTCAAAACAGAATGCAGTACCTGACTTGAAATGCTCAAGCAGGCACATTTCATCAGCTGGAATATGACCAATATAATTCTTTTGATTATCATTTGGTGTATCTTTTAAAACAATATGCAGTTCACCATGATAATGCTTGCAGTTATCATTCACAATTACTACATCACCTCTATGATACATAGCCTTGTCATTCTTTCTACAAGGAATACTCGTATTATGATACAGAATACGTGTCCAGCGATCACGAATCATATAGTACAGATATTCACCTGCTGTATGAGCTTCATAATACAGAATTTCTTTTTCCAGATCCGTTACTCCCTCTGCCATTTCAATTTTAAATGGAATACGTTTTAATTCTCCATGAGGAATATAATCCGCAAATGGACCAATCCCTTCTTTCTTTGGAATATTGACATAAACTAGATTCATGACACGCTGAATTGCTTCAAATTCTTCTTTGGAAGCAAATGCATTACCAAAAATAATTTCATCTACATTTCCCATTGCTAAGCAATGTCTAACTTGATCATCCACAGACATCCAGCGATGATCTTCCATTGTTGGCAAGCCTTCCTGAATTGGCCAAGGACCATGTGCACCTTCTACATTAGATGAAATAAACTGTGCTACTTTGACTCCTTTTTCTTTCCAGTGATTATTTACATTCATTACAGATTCCAAATCTGCACCAGTATATCTTTCAGGATAGAAGTTATGACAACAAACTAAATTATCTATGTTTGCTCCACGTGCAATTGCTTCATCAATTGGCTTAATAAATGCTGCAGACATTTCAACACCAATGTTATATGCATTATTGATCAGTTTTGTATCTCTTTTATCAAAATAGCAAAGATCCATACGAATGGAATCAATTCCCATTTCATTGAAAATAGATAAATTTGATTCATCTGCACCCATCTTTTCTAAGAATTTCGTATTACAGTCACCAGATACTTTCATCCCATATTGATGTGCAATACCAGTAAAATTCTTAAAATACTGTGCAACTTCATCTTTGTTTCCTTCAATTGAAAACATACTTGTAAATACTTTTGCAAAACCATAACTGCTTGCAAGCTTTAAATACGCATCGATTTGTTCGATTGTTTCCTGTTCTGGGTATACAGATACCCCAAGTGTAATTGCCATGATATTTTCCTCAATACTTTCTATCAGCATTATAACAAAAAAGATCCGTACAAATCATACGAATCTTTCATTTCATTATTTCGCCCATCTGGCAAATTCTTCATCTGTTGCTAATACAATATGTGTATCTGTTAATTTGTGCTGCACACCCTTTGTATAATCCACACCTTCTTTTTCCTTATCGTATGTAATCGCAACACGATTCTTTTCAACAATTGGATTTGGGTGAGGAATCGCAGATAGAAGGGATTTTGTATATGGATGAATTGGATTTGTGAAAATTTCATCCGTTGTACCTGTTTCAACAATATGTCCAAGATGCATAATTCCAATACGATCAGAAATATACTTTACCATGGATAAGTCATGTGCAATAAACAAATACGTTGTTCCTAATTCTTCCTGCAGATCTTTCATCAAGTTAACGACCTGTGCCTGAATAGAAACGTCCAATGCAGAAATACATTCATCCGCAATGACTAATTTTGGATTCATAACAAGTGCTCTAGCAATACCAACACGCTGTCTTTGACCACCTGAGAACTGAGATGGGAAACGTGTTGCCTGTTCTTTTGAAAGACCAACCTTTTCTAGAATTGCATATACTTTTTCATCCACTTCTTTTTGAGAAGAACATACATGATGAATCTCAAGTCCCTGTGCAATGATTTCCTTAACTTTCTTTCTAGGATTTAAACATGCCATAGGATCCTGGAAAATCATCTGCATATTTGTTCTAAGATAGCTGGCATCTTCTTTACTCAACTTCTTAGAAATATCTCTTCCATCAAAAATAATCTTGCCATCTGTAGGATCATACAGACGAATAATACTACGGCCAGTAGTAGATTTACCAGAACCAGATTCACCAACAAGTCCATAAGTTTCTCCTTCATAAATATCGAAAGAAATACCATCAACAGCCTTAGTTGTAAATGTTCTAGAAATCTTGAAATACTGTTTTAAATTTTCTACGTGAAGTAGAGGTTTCTTTGCTTCGCTCATGCTAATCCTGCCTCCTTCTTCATTTTCGCTAATTTTTCCTGCAGATCCTTTGGAAGCTCAACTTTAGGAGCTCTTGGATCACATAGCCAGGATGCAACTCTATGCTGACCGCCAACATCAAACATTGGTGGTTCTAATTCAAAATCAATATTTAATGCATATGGATTTCTTGGTGCAAATGCATCACCTTTGATTCTGTTTGTTAAATCAGGTGGTGAACCAGCAATCGCAAATAATCTTTCACTGCTTGTATCTGTATCTGGCATAGATGCAAGTAATCCCCAAGTATATGGATGTCTAGGATCATAGAAGATTTCATTGACTCTGCCCTTTTCTACGATTCTACCCGCATACATGACAGCGACATAGTCTGCAACTTTCGCAACAACACCTAAGTCATGTGTAATATAAATAACAGAAATACCTTTTTCATCCTGAATGCTCTTGATCAATTCAATGATCTTTGCCTGAATTGTTACGTCTAATGCCGTTGTAGGCTCATCACAAATCAGAATATCAGGATCACAAGCTAAAGCAATCGCAATAACAACTCTTTGTCTCATACCACCAGAAAGTTCATGAGGATACTGCTTCATTCTCTTTTCAGGATTTTCAATACCAACCTTTGTTAAAAGGTCTAATGCATGCTGTCTTGCTTCTTCTTTTGACATATGACGATGCTCAATCATTGGTTCCATGATTTGTTTAGCAATTGTCATTGTAGGATCTAATGAAGTCATTGGATCCTGGAATACCATAGCGATCTTTCTTCCACAGAACTCATAACGGATCTGCTTCTGAGACATTTTTGTAAGATCCGCTGTCTTTTCGTTACCATTTTCATCTTTATAGAAAAGTGTAATTTCACCAGAATCAATAATACCGTTAGAATCTAGAATACCCATAATTGTTTTACAGGTAACAGATTTACCAGAACCAGATTCACCAACGATAGCAATTGTTTCTCCTTTAAATAAATCCAGACGAACACCACGAATCGCATTGACAACACCATAGTTTGTCTTAAAAGAAATATTTAAATCACGAATAGAGAGAACTCTATCTTTTTTATCACGTTTTATTGACTGTACCATAGAATCCTCCTTACTTATTCTGCATCTTTGGATCAAATGCATCTCTTAATCCATCTGCTAAAAGGTTGAAGCTTAACATTAACAATGCAAGTACTACAACTGGAATCATTAACATATGAGGATATGTAATCATAGAGTTGTATCCTGAAGAAATCAATGAACCTAGAGAAGCTGTTGGTTCAGGAACACCGACACCAACGAAAGATAGATATGCTTCTGTAAAGATTGCATTTGGAATAGAGAACATAGACTCAATAATGATCTGTCCAAAAATATTTGGAAGAATTTCTTTAAAGATGATATAGAAGTCTTTTGCACCTAATGTTTTAGCCGCTAGAACATATTCCTGTTCCTTGACTTTTAATACCTGTGCACGCGTAATACGTTCCATACCAATCCATCCAGTAATCATTAATGCAAAGATAATAGAAGTAACACCAGGTTTTAATACAAGTCCAAACAATACGACAATAACAAGTGTTGGAATACCATTTAAGATTTCAGCGATTCTCTGCATGATCATATCAACTGCACCGCCAAAGAAACCAGAAATCAAACCATAGATCATACCAATACAAACATCAATCAATACTGCAACTAATGCAATCATTAATGAAATTCTTGTTCCAGACCATACACGTGTAAACAAGTCACGTCCTAAAGCGTCTGTACCAAACCAGTAATATACATCCTGAAATCCTTTTGCAACATACTGGTTTTCACCATTTCTCATACCATCAAAAATACCGAGCTTTTCAAGACCTGGAATACGGGGTACAAGATTTGCATGTTCTGTAATAATAGATTTGAATGTATGTTCATTCAAGCCAGGTCCAATGATTGCCATAATTGTAATCAAAACAATGATAACTGCAGCAATTAAAGCACCTTTATTCTTTTTGAAGTTTGTCCATACATCTTTTGCATAGGAAGTAGCGACAAAGTTTTTATCCATTAACTTATCGTTAGAATCATGGGCTAATTTAAAATCATCTTCGCTGAATTCATAATTCAAATTCTGACTCATAATTACTTACCTCCTTCTTTTGCAACACGGATTCTTGGATCAATAACACCATAGAGAACATCTACCACAAAGATAGCGACGATATACATCAATGAATATACGAACGCACATGCAATCGTTACGTTGTAGTCATTACTTTGAATTGCGGTAATCAATAATGTACCCAGACCAGGAATACCAAATACTTTTTCAACAACACTAGAACCAGTCAACAAGTTAACAAGGATAGGTCCCATAATTGTAATGATTGGAATCAATGAGTTTCTCATTGCGTGCTTCAAAATAACTTTGTAGTCTTTTAAACCTTTTGATTTTACAAGAAGAATATAATCAGAATTCAATACATCCAGCATTTCACTTCTTGTAAAACGAGCAATATTTGCGGTTGGAGAAAAACTTAATGCAATTGCAGGAAGAACTAATGATTTTCCTTGCTGTGCTGCGTTATATAAAATTGGGAATAATCCTAACTTATATGCAATAAAGTAACAAAGAAGCAATGCAAATACATATGAAGGAACAGATACACCAACAACAGAAATTGTTGAACATAATGTATCAATCCATGTATTGTGATTCAATGCAGCTAGAATTCCTAAGATCAAACCAAGAATTGTACCAATGATCATTGCCATAAAGCCAAGTTTGACAGAAATCCATAAACGACTAGAAATCATAGAGCTTACAGAGAAGTCTTTATTAATTGCATAAGATACACCAAAGTCACCCGTTAACATATTCTTGAGATATGTAATAAATCTTGTTAAGAATGGCTGATCTAATCCATACTTTGCATATAGTAGAGCTTTTTGTGCTTCTGTAAGCTTTTCATCGTTAAATGGAGATCCTGGCATTAAGTCCATCATGACAAATAAGACAAGAAGAATAACGAGTAAAGTTGCTAATGATATCAATAATCGTTTTCCAATATATTTTTTCATCTAAATCCCCTTTCTAAAACATTATAAGGGTGAGCTTCTCACCCTTATAATTATGCGTTGTTTATTTTTAAGCAGCTAATTTCATGTGGCGATAGTTATCAACACCAGCACCATGATACTGGATACCTGTTAACTTCGTATTTTGAAGAGCTGTATTACCAGCCTGATATAGTGGAATGATTGCTGTATCTTCATTGACGAGAACCTTTTCAGCTTCTGCGAAATCTTCCCATCTCTTTGTAGAATCAGCAGCATCTGTTGTAAGAGCCTTTTCGATTAAAGAATCATATTTTTCAGATTCATAGTGACCATAGTTGTTAGAAGCACCTGTTACAAATAGATCCATGTATGTCTGTGGGTCAGCATAGTCAGGTCCCCATCTATGTAAAGCTACATCGTAGTTGTCATTCTGCATATCCTGGAGTCTGCTCTTCTTTGGTTCACACTTAGCTTCAGTTGTGAATCCAACCTTTTCAAGAGCGTTCATAACGTATGCAGCACAGTTTTTGCTAACATCAGCATCTTCATATAAAACTTCAAGAGTTACGGAATCAACACCTAATTCCTTGCATCCAGCTTCGAATGCTTCCTTAGCCTTAGCTTCATCATATCCAAGAACAACTGTTCCAGAGATATTTCTGAAATCTTCACCATCAGCATTTGCTGTTGTGGACTTTGTTACGATACCTTCAAGTGGTGAAGAACCATCCTTGAGTACAGATGAACATAATTCATCAGAATTGATTGCATATGCCATTGCCTTACGGATATTATTGTTAGCTAAAGCTTCATTATGGAAGTTAAGTGATAAGTACCAGGAGTAACCTGTCAAAGATGTAACGACATCTTCCTTGCCAGCATAGTCATCGATAACTTCACTTGTCAGCTTAACATAGTCAATGTTTCCAGCCTGGTAGTCTAAGATAGCTGATTGGCCTTGTACAAGTCTCCAGTTAGCTTCATCTACATTTTCAGTATAGCTTGCTGCATCCCAGTACTGATCGTTCTTTACGAACTTCCAGGATGTACTTGGTGTCCATTCTGTTAATGTATATGGACCACAATATAACATGTTGTCAGTTGTTAATGCATACTGATCACCCTGTTCTTCAACAAACTTTTCGTTTAAAGGGAAAAGTGATGGGAATGCACATAATGATAAGAAGAAATCACATGGCTTGCTTAATGTAACCTTGAAAGTCTGATCATCTTCAGCTGTCCAATCCTTAATATTTGTTGTATTGGATTCTGCATTTTTATCAATCAAGAATGCATAGTCACTAGCAGTTTCAGGATCAATTAATCTGTTCCATGCATATACGAAGTCATTGGCTGTTAATGCAGTACCGTCTGACCATTTTGCATCTTTTCTAATATGGAATGTATATTCCAATCCATCTTCACTGACATCCCAGCTTTCAGCTAAATCTGATACTGGAACATTCTTTTCATCTAACTGTGTTAAACCAGCTTCGCACATTGTTAATGCGATGAATGATGTACCATCCGTGGATGTTGATGAGTTCATACTCAAGATATCTGTATCTGTTGCAATTGTTACAGATTTACCAGCTGTTCCTGAGCCAGTGTTTGCTGTAGAAGTAGCTGTACCACTAGAGGAACATCCAGCGAGCATTGCCAACGCTACAGCGCTTACCAATAATTTCTTCATAATTTCTCTCCTTTTTTTGTGTTCGTATTAAAAATACGTTTTTTATTCTAAGCACAGCTGTCTTTAAAAGCAATACAAAAGTGAAATTATTTTCACATAATTGTAAATATATATTGAAACATTTACATATTTCTTTCATATCGAACAAATAAAGAATATCCAAAATTGGTTGAGGTTTTGACATATTTCAAAATAACATGATGTTCATGAGGTCCTAACGAAAAATCAACGTTCAAATTTTTTGAGGTGCATTTTTATGCATCTTTTTTTAT
>Ga0129311_1002801_pt1 | contig 9993 bp, 9 predicted proteins | sample Go1ome_FD_94435 | JGI IMG/M metagenome (GOLD analysis project Ga0129311, IMG submission 94435) | Western lowland gorrila individual fecal microbial communities from Wisconsin, USA - Go1022B metagenome | ecosystem: Host-associated > Mammals > Digestive system > Large intestine > Fecal | place: USA... | reverse complement strand
TAGTCCATATAAGTCCACCAAACAATAATAATTTGATGTCAAATTGATGTCATTCTTTGTTCCTAATAGCGCAAGACCTTGATTTTACTGGTCTTTTTTCTCCAAGCTCTTCATTGTCGGGAAATGTTTCCCTATAATTTATACGCCTTTATAAGCCTTTATTTCCCTATTTCTGGGATGTTGCTTTTTCCTTACAATTTATAAACCTGTGTAAGTCTTTATAACTGGTCGTAAGTCAGTCGTAAGTTGGTCGTAAGCTCAGTCTGTGCCAGTCTGCTTCATTTTCTGTGCCTTGAAGTAATCTTCAAAGTTAATCATCTCAGCCTTTTTCAAATCCTTTGTTGCATCTGTATAAATCTGCAATGTGGTTTCTGCATCTGCATGTCCCAGAATATCCTGCATAGCTTTGATGTTAACTCCTGCTTCGCACATTCTCGTGGTGAACGTATGTCTAAGTGAATGATTGCTGAACTTCGGAAGCAATACCGGGTCTTCTTTCCCTTTATCCAGAACTTCATAATTGCAATCTCTAATGATTCTTCTAAGAGCTTTATTTAATGTTCCCTGATGCTGAACGCCACCAAAACGATTTATAAAAACAAAATCGGTATATCCATCAACAACCACATTACATGTAAGACCTATTTCCTCTTGATATGTCTTTTCCATCATGAATGCTTCTTTCACTTTCGGCAACATGGGAATTGTTCTTTCTCCTGCTTTTGTTTTCGGTGTATTAACGGCAAATCCACATCTTTCAGAGCCACCCTTATCAAAATAAACAAGTGTGTGGTTAACATTTATTGTTTCTTCTTCAAGGTCAATGTCGCACCACCTAAGTCCGGTAATCTCACCCACACGCATTCCAGTCCACAGCATAACCGTAAAAATAGGATACCATCTGTGATACTGCCCTTCCTGTGCGAGGAAATTTTCAAACAAATCAGATTCCGGAACAGTCAATGCTTTTCTCTTTTCAGAATCGTTATTGTGTGCTCTCTTAAGCTCTTTTAATGCATTATCTGAGGGATTATAACGAAGATACTCGTCTTCTACACCAAGCTCTAATACCTGATGTAAAACAGTATGTACGTTATCAATCGTATTAGCCTTTACATGCCTTTCATCCGCAAGATAATTATAAAATGCCCTTACATCTGAACGCTTCAAATCTGTAATATGTGTATTACCAAAATCCGGTTCTACAAACTGGGTGTACATATACTTGTAGTTCTGAAACGTATTAGCCTTTAATCCCTTTTTAAGCTGTTCCCAACGATAATACAAATCGTTGATTGTAATATTGTTCTTATCAGCCCTGATACCATCTAATGCGTCCCGTAAAACATCAATCTCTTTTTCCCTTAATTCATCCAAGGTCTTTGCGTATACAGAATGACGTTTACCTTTTTTATCTCTCCACTTATATTCAAACGTTCCGTTTGCTCTCTGGTACTCACCTTCTTTTAATACTCTTTTTTTATCATCCTTGCGTCTCTCTATTGCCATAAATATTCCTTTCTGACAAATACAGAGAAGACATGTTCATTTATACATTATAAGTGACATATCCTCTCTGTGCAATAAAAACTTGATGTGAAACATTTCTAATAAGAATTAAATAGAATACTGTTTGCTTAAGTAATTCTCAAAGGCTGCTTTTTTAATGAGTCTCTTTGTTCCAACCCAAAGCACAAAAGTACAATTCTTATCTTCTGTGAGAGCACGCAGTTTGTTTACCCCAATATTAAAATAAGCTGCTGCTTCTTCAAGGGTAAGGTTTGATTTTTCCCATATTGGGACATCACATTTTGCCATTGCCTGCCACCTCTCATCATATATGCTCTAAGAGCATTATCCAATTGTTATTTTTCAAAGAACTTATTAATTTCTCCAATGATAAGATTGGTTTCAAGATTATAAACTATCAGATCAACTTTTGCATATTCATTGTATAAAAATTTGCAATGATCAGGCATTGAAGAATCGGTTTCCAAGGAATCATTTTTTAAGGAAAGAATTTCCTCTTTCACATCAGTAAATAATCTTAAAATCTCCTTATGCATATGCCTAGATTTGCATACTATATTTTTGATATTCTGCATAGACTTGAGTGCATCGCAATACTTATCATTTTCTACCGTGGTACTATCCTTATTTTCCATAAACATGCTCTCCTTTATCAGCTTTAGAATTATTTGTCATTAATCTCGGAATCTCGACTGCATCATCCAAATCATATACATATTCTGATCCCGCCACCTTACCTCCGTGTTTGCCCACTCTCACTTTGCTCACATTACCGGGTAAGGAATGCGCATTTGCCATTAATATTCTGTAACGCTCCAATGCCTTTTTCCCAACTTCTGATTTCAGAAAATCCGAAGTTTCTTTCGACAATGCCATCTGTTCACGTTCTTTCATTTCAGCTTCCTGTTCAGCAAATAATCTTTCCTGGCGTCTGATTTCATTACGCATGTTACGGACAGCCTGCTCCAGTTCCGTTGCTTCCTTCCGCAACCTGACAATATCTCTTTTTGCACTCTTTACCTTGAGTTCTTCCACTGAACCAAGCGACTTCTTCTGTGTTCCGTCCATATAATGACAACTAAAGAGTTCCACCGTCAGATTGTCTACATCTGCGTGAAATTTTCTCATAGTCTGCGGTGTCGGATAGAATTTTGCAGAACACAATTTTGCTGTCTCTCCCTCGCCCACTATCGGCATGACATACATGTGTACATGCGGTTTGCTTTCAACACATTCGCCGGTTCTGACATCTGTATAAACGTGAATTTCGTCAAAGTGAAAATATGTTGCCAAAAATTCTGCTTCGGGATAATCTTTGCGAATAATGTTCTGGATTCCCTGTACCCATTGTTCACATTTCGTTTTATCAACATATGCCTCTTCGGGTAATACACCTTCAATTGCATATGCTGTTACTCTGTCAATGCGTGTGTTTGGCTTATTGGGTCTATTGTCTAAATTCGCAAGTATATCATCATATCTCTTACAAACATTCTCATAGGAAGGTGCCATCTGGAAGTTATTTCCGGTTAATGTCTTATTAATATCCATGTTTGAATGATTCGTTTTAAGCCGAATTTCTTTGTCATTGTGACGGAGTATAGGTTTCAATTCATTTTGCTTTAATTTTTTAAAATTTAATGAAGCTATAATATCACCCCTTTATTTTTTATGGCTCAAGTCGTGCCCAATAAATGGGCACAACTTGGGCTATTCCATGAAATGTAGCACCTTACACATCTCTGCAAGCAGAGATGCATGCGGTGCCAAAGGAGGCTACTCCCCTTTGGAAACCCCAGTGTTGGAACCACCTTCGGTCTTTTCAGTTCCAACAGAAGAATCTTTCAGAACACTTATTACAAAGTCTCTATTTTCCAGAATCATCTTCCGAAACTTCGCCTGTTCCAGCCGGTTTTCCTTCTGCTTTCTCTGCAAGGCCTGCAGCATTTCGATATCTCTTTTTGACATATTAAGCGCCATAGCGACTACCTCCTTTCTGATTCCGGACAAAATAAAAACCACCCAAAATCGGAATAACAGCCACAGAATGGTTTTAGCCAAAACAACAAATCTTTATCACCTGTTGTTTGACTTTTTTGCTCTGTAAACTGTCCGATTTGGGTGGTAAGGTCAGGTATGCGTCACCCGACTTTATTCTCATATAATAAAAAACTAACTATATTATTTCCCACACCGATCATGGCACTTTCGGTAAATAACCACATCCGCTTCATGCGCGACATCACTTTGCCGGTAAATGTCAGTGAAGTCCACTGCCTTAGCAGCGGGGCATCGTTTTGGTCTGCCCTGAACCTGTAAATGGATTCACATATCAGAATGACAACTTACCAGCTTCTGATACTGAATCGCTTCCTCCTTTAACAATCAAGGAACAGAATCATTGTTCCCTTTACTATAGTAAATACACTATTAACGAAGCAATGTCAAGCGGTTATGCAAACATTTTTCGTATCTTCAAACTGCCTTATATATTATATAATATACACTTCCAAACATGATTTTATAATTTTTTAATATTTTCTGTTACTCACTCTGACCTTCTGCTATACCAACTGCATCGCTGCAGCGAATTCTAAAATCGATTTCGCGTTTTATGCGAAAAAGTTCGCATCCAATTTTTTTAAAAAACGAGAGGGGGATTTATATGTCCAGTTGCAACTATGGGCCCGACTACAACTATATGGGTACAGCTCCACAGATTTCCTTTATTGCAAAAACGGGGGAACGGCTGACTACCCCCAAGATGGTCTATGACTATTTATCCAAAAGAATTTACAAACAGGATGCAGCCATCAAAGCGGCCAGCCTCTTTCTTTTTAAGCATGTAAATCATTTTGGGAAAACGAGGGTTTCTCTCTTCTGCGGTCCCACCGGTTCCGGAAAAACATATCTATGGGATGTAATCAGGCAGAACCTCTTTCCACATATTATTTTTGTCAATTCCGCCAACATTACAAGATCAGGATTTACAGGCCCCAATATCACAGATAATCTATCAAAAATCAATCCGCATTCACACTGGGCTCCGATTTTCATTTTTGATGAAATAGATAAGCTGGTACAGCCATCCTATACCTCCCGCAATGAGAACGTTTCGCAGGGAATCCAATCTGAACTTCTGGCTTTGATACAACCCAGCAATGAAGAGGTGACAGTAGGAAATGGGCAGCATCCATTCAAGGTTAATCTTAAGGCATGTTCGTGGGTATTATGCGGCTCCTTTGCGGTAGCAGCGGAGGATATTGTTGCAAAGAAAAAGACTTCCGGTCTCGGATTTAATGCTGTAAAGCAGACCCCAAAGGCTTACGAGGAAGAGCTTACCCTGCAAAATCTGATAGATTTCGGCATGATCCCTGAACTAGCAGGACGTGTGGATGAAATAATCAACTTACATCCAATCACTCTTGACGATTACAGAGCTGTCATTAAAAGCCAGTCTGCTTCCCCTATCCAACAGATCGAAGAAAGTTATCATCTCGAGTCCGGCTATATCAGGAAGCATATCCTAAAAAAAACCGATCTGGATGCTATTGCTGAAACAGCATTCCAAAGCGGGCTTGGCATGAGGGCAGTCAATTCCAAAATACAGGAGCAAGTCAATAACTACATTTTTAATAACTACGAGAAAATATACCCTGACCGTATTGCCTCGTACGAAAGTCCGATGTAATCTTTCCGGCTTTTTCAGTGTACTTATTTTACTATAAACATTTTTATACGAATGGAGGAATTAACATGACGAGAGATGTGGAATTTGAAACAGAACTGGTTAAACGCCTTGAGGAACATTATGGAGCAGATTATGAAATCAAGATAAGAGATGTAATTAAACTCTCCCAGAAGCCGCTTCGTGGCCTTACAGTTAAAAGAAAGGATGAAAACATTGCACCGACGATTTATCTGGATTATCTTGCCGGGATGGATGTAGACGAATCCTTAAAAAGAATTTATGACATTATTGAAAGTTCCAGCAAAAGCAGATTGCATTTTAATATGGAATCCTTTACGGACTGGGAAACTGCAAAGCAGAAAATTCATGCGAGGCTTGTTAGTGCTGACGACAGCCTTTTGAGCGAACTGCCGCACCGGAATTATCTGGACCTTGCTATTGTGTACTATTATGTTGTTGACACGGAAGAAGATTTCGGGCGTGGAAGCATAACAATCCGACTTGAACATCTTTCCCATTGGGGCATCAGCGAAACAAAGCTCTTTGAAGCAGCAAAAGCTAATGCAAAATCTGAAGGGTATACTACGGAAAATATGCTGGACATTTTGCAGGAACTTTGTGGAGCAGATTCTGATGTTTGCTCCTGCAACAGCCTTTCTGTATCGGCCAGTCCAATGTATGTTATTACAAATGAATCAAAATTCTATGGAGCTACGGCTCTTGTTTTTGCAAAGGAATGTTTCAAAGCACTTGCTGAAAAAATGAACAGCAATCTGTATATTCTCCCCTCAAGCCAGCATGAACTTATCGCCATCAGTGATGAGGTCTCAGATGCACAGGCACTTAAAGAAATGGTTTGTGATGTCAATAATTCACAGGTTGAAGCAAGAGACCGTCTAAGTTACTGCGTCTACAAATATAACCGGCACGCTGACACTATAGATATCGCTGCCTGAGTATCTCTCATTAGCGGTTTCCCGGAATATCTCGGGAGACCGCTTTTTATTTATCGTTCTTTTGCACAACATTGTCAAAATATTCTATCTCTCCGGATGAAGTTATATCTATACAATAATACATTATCCTGAATTATTCACGCCGACATGCTCAATATAGTGTCAAGCCACTTAAATATTTTGTTTTTGACCATTTTGCATTTTCACCTAATAAATGAAGCAGTTTTAATACAACAAGCAACGAGGCATCAAATTTGCAACACCCCAAGAAGGGTGGGGCATTTGACCCTTGCGGCAGCCGCCAAATGCTTGCAGGCAAGCACTTGGCTCGTTGCTTGTGGAAATAAAAGATTGTAACTATTTATTTGATCATTTGATAAGGCCAGGTCTCATTGATATCTACAACACATTGTGCAGAGGGGGTATAAAAAGAATTACCGTAAATATCTTTTATCTGGTAGCCAAGCAAATAGTCGTTGTTTGGAAGTGGTGCCTGCCAAATGAGTCCGAAGGGGCTGTCGGTGTCGACAATATATCCTTCGCCTGTTCCAAAGAAATAATATCCGGCAAACTCAGCCGTCTCGTCATAATAACCGGGAAAGAGCGGGGTAATCATATCGCCGGCGTCTAACGGCTCGATTCTCGCCGCCGCTCCGTCATTTCTGATATCCAATACGCCAACGGCGGTATATTGAGGGGCAAGCTCGTTTGCCGAGTAATCCTCGAAAAATATAAGCTCCTTTAGTACTCCGTTCAGCTCGATGGGTGCGTAATACATATACACCCATCCATATCCTTCAATATACTGCTGCGATATAGGGTGAACGGAAAAGGGGCTGCCGTTTGGTAGACCGACCGTCAATCCGTAAAACTCCTGTTCAAACACTCTTGTATTGCTGTCACGAAAATAGTCTCCGCTTCCAAGGTACATTCCACCCAAATCCAGGTTTAGTAAGTGGCCTTCAGAATCTTTTGCCACGGCGAACTGATAGGTAAAGACCGAATCGACTTTCTGCAATCCTTCATCGGAAAGTGTGAAAGTATAAACGTTGTATTCAGAGGATAAAAATGATCCTACAAAATTCATAATACCGTTAAATATCTCATAGCCTAAAGAATCACCTTGTACCATGTCTTGTGATTCTCTTTCTTTCGTTTCAACATGCGGTGCGATATCAAACAATACGCTCGCCTCATCCATATTGGTGTTCAGCGAATTATCCAGACCGCTACCCCAGTAATCGTATTCGCTTCCACCAACCTCGTTATCTGACCAATATTCGCTGTCATCGTCTATCCATTGTTCGGTGTCATAGCCGGTAAGATTTCCCATCGTTTCTCTTCCGTAAACGATAGAGTCAACAATACCAAGATAATAAGGTGTCACGCATATATTTTTGACGGAATTTACCAACTCCTGTACATATCTATCCGTACCATTTTCTCCGCCGTTACCGGTCACGGGTGCACTAGCGCCAAATGGATAAAATATTGCCAATCCTCCGGTATCACAGTAACAAATGCCATTTTTCTTATAGACCACGCATTCATTCAGCATTGAGAGCGTTCTGTCTGCTTTGTCAGAAAAAGTCGAAGTGCATTTAATAAACGAAAACAGATCTCCGGTATAGTGTTCACCGTTGTTGAAACGTACCATATTTCTACTGACGTTTTGCAGAACTTCATCAAATTTACCATCTCGCATATTATTATATATATCCGCACAATAAGAATTAAAGGCGATCAGAAACTCATCAAGCTTTGAAAGGTCAATGACCGATAAAGTTGCAGTAGACTGCGCGTCAAGATATGAGTTCATACTGCTGTAAAACGCATTGCATACATATTCTCCGAGTAGATCGGCTTCTTTCGCTCCGGTGTTGATACCATTGGCAAATCCGGAATAATCCCAGCCTTCTCCCCATTCCGTTTCCTCTGATGCCACCATATAATCGGCGAAGGGAACGCAAATATTTGCCAACTCCACAGTTGCCATCAGGCAGGCGTCGCATCCGATCAAATCAAACTTGACTTCACGATTTCCAAGTACCTCTGACAAAGCGACGTCTAATTCTTCCAATGTGATGCTGTCATTGGCATATCGCTCGTCAAAGCAAACTCCCATTAAACTTCCGCCGCCGTGATCCCACATATCAAGCATGATGTATTGAGAACGATAGTTTTCCAGTCCCCAATCAAGGAAATCAACAAGAGTGTCTGGATCGCCCATATCGGCTGTAAGGATTTCTACTGTTTCAATTTTTCCGTCACTTATGATCAGGCGTGTGTTTTTTCCATCTGCGCATATCTCGTTCTGCCATGTATGGCTGCCGCCGGCTTCAATCACGAATCTTAGTTCGGAACACTCTGCGGTGGCCTGCACCATTTCATTAATATCTTTCGTAGCACAACCACCCCCATCTTTATTTGATTCGAGATCCGCTCCGCACAGATAAACAAAAATCGTCCATATCCCATCACTCGGCGCAGATGAGCTGCCATTCGAAATACGTGTAATCTGCAGTTCTCCATCCTGCGCAAGCTTGAGATTTGTACCGCGCATACCGGAATGATATGTCCTTGCATCCTCTCCGGCTACCGCATCATTAATTATAGGAGTTACAATTACGGCAGCAATCAGGAATACTGCAATAATTGCGACTATAAGAACAGTTTTACCCGTCTTTTTATGTGATTTATGACCTTTCGAAGTGCCTATGCTTGCAGGAGACTTCATCTGGGGAGAGCATGGGGTTCCGCATATCGGACAGAATGCAGCCGTGTCGCTTAGTTTTCTTCCACATTTTGTACATAGCATAATCTTCTACCTTCTTTCATTTATATATCACATATTGTCTTTTTCTTTTATCTTGCATCTATAGGCAGTAATTACCGTCAATATGGCAAATAGTATAATTAGAAAGCAAAATGGAGATATGGAAAATCCCATTTTGGACAATGCCATTCCTGCCAGCTTTCCTCCCAGTGAGTCCGAATGAAAGATACGGTAATCAAGATACAGCATTCCGGCTGCAAAAACGGACAGGATGCTTCCCATAATCATTTGTGCTGTATTTTTTCTCAATAGTGTCATATCAAAGAGAAGAATTGCAAACAATATAACTCCGGCAAGCATGACAAACATGATTCCAAAATAATTTCCAATATCATCGGAATATTCGGAAAGACCGGAAAAATCTGTCAATATCTCAAGTTGTGTCGGAGTAAGTTTTATCCCTAACTCATCTACAAGTCCTTCCGTAAACTGATACACCAGAGAATCCTCGTTTTTATTTGAGATAACCGGCAGGATAAACAGGGAAATAAGGTAAGCAATTAGTGAAACAAATCCGGCTACATTAAACTTATGTCCTGTCTGGCTACCCAAAATACAAAAAATGATAGTAAAAACCACAAGTGCTAAAACAGTTCCCAGTACCGGTATCACGGATAGTATGATATATAAAACCGTTCCTATCAAAACTGCTTTAATAATTTTCTTACTACTCACTTTAGAAGTAGCAATCGCATACACCAAAATACCCGCACTCACTATTTCAAAACAAGCTGTTAAGCCATATAAAATAGCCATTGCTACACTCATTGTACACCTCCCTCATTGTTTTCCAGCGTTTCATCAGGAACAATATACTCAAGATTCGAATAGGGATCACGCGGTTGTGCCACAAAAATTCCACAACCAATTACTATTGCCTTGCAAACGATACATATGAGAGGAATAAAGGCTACCAGAAAGGCCATCTTATTTTTTCTCTTATAAACAGGTAGTGCCTCATCTTCATTCGCATTACTTGC
>Ga0129311_1002800_pt1 | contig 9993 bp, 9 predicted proteins | sample Go1ome_FD_94435 | JGI IMG/M metagenome (GOLD analysis project Ga0129311, IMG submission 94435) | Western lowland gorrila individual fecal microbial communities from Wisconsin, USA - Go1022B metagenome | ecosystem: Host-associated > Mammals > Digestive system > Large intestine > Fecal | place: USA... | reverse complement strand
TGCCCTTTGCGGCGGTCTCGTTTTGCAGATATTCGTCCTGCACTGGCAGGAACTCCATGCCGAACTGCGCCGGTCTGCGGACATTCATCAGCCCACGCAGCAAAATCTTCTGCCGTTCGGGATCTGCCGGGATGCTCTGCTTCTGACAGGAGGGGCGCTCGTTCAGCAGAGACTGGATGAGAAACAGCCGCTTTTCACTTTGGTTCATAGCTTTTCCACCGCCTTTACCGGACAGTTTTCATAGCACGCCCCGCAATGGAGGCAATGCTCCGGCTGGATGGTGTATTGCTCGCCGGGAACAATGCACTTCTGCGGGCAGTGGTCCAGGCAGGTGCCGCAGCCGATGCAGGCATCGGTGATACGATAGCCCTTCTTCTCGGCTTCTGCCTGCCCAACCGTATAAACCTCACGGAAGATAGGCTTCACGCCCAAATTGAAGTATTCGATGCTGAAATCCCTCAGCTCAAAAATAATGCCGATATTCCGGGTGTCCCCGGGATATACATTGGCAAGATAGGGCTGCTCTGCAAAGATCGTGTTGATTTTTTCCTCCTGCCCCTCAGCGGGAGCTGCCTTGCCGGACAGACGAATCATTTCCTTGAACCGGGTATAAGCGAGGATCTGCACCCGCCCATCGGTCAGCAGTTCTTCACAAAACGCCTTGCCACGTGCCGTGAAGAAATACAAGGAATCCGGCTCATAGTGAATGGCGCTGATGCAGCGAATCTGCGGTGCGCCGTTTTTATCTACGGTGGCGAAGGACAGCACTCCGCAGAGCTTCATTTTTTCCAAACAGATTTGTGCGTTCATAAAGTTACCTCTCAGTATGGATACAACTATACAACCATCGACTGTAGTATGCCGGAATATCCGTCCGACAGCCGGTGTTCAGAATCATTTCGCAAGCAGCTTCACAATTTCCCCAACATACATAGTGTGAAAATCCCTTCCCGGGTAGTTGAAGCCGATCAGATCTTGGTCGGCAAAGCCGTTTCCGGTCAGTGTGCTGGAATAGAGCTTGCGGCAGACAAATACCATATCCGCCTCTGCAAAATAGGTGGTTCCATCCGCAAATACCGGGGTCAGGCCAGCGGCTTTCGCTTTATCAACGTCTCGACCGGAATGTGAGCCGAGGTAGCCCAATGCCTTGCGGTACTGCTCCGGGAAATGGGAAAGTGTGAAAAGTTCTTCCTTGTCCATAAACTCTTTTGTGTAACGGCTGGGGCGCACATAACAAATTGCAGTCGGCAGGCAGTTCCGATGATTGCTGCGCTCCCAAATAGAGTCAAGATGTCCCCATGCAATCGTCATAGTGTTATAGCCGTTCTGTTCGTCCCCAGCAGTCAGTGCCATCCAGTCTTTGCCAAAAATGGTGAATGCGTTACACTGTAAATCTTGCATCGCAATTTCTTTCATTCGTCATTTCCTCCAATTCGTATCACACGCCCCTCTTTTCTCGGCTTTGCAGCGGGGTGCTTGTCACCCTCTTTGGCGTAGCCCAAAAGGAGCTGCATAACGGCGTAGTAATCGGTGGGAATGTTCCACTGCCGCAAAATCTCCTGTCCGTAAGGGTCGGCAAAGGCCGTCCAGCCCTGTCCGATGTAGCAGGAGCCGATGCCCAGGGCATCCGCCGCCAGCATCATATTCTCTGCGGCAACCGCACAGTCATCCACGGAGAACAGAAAATTCTTCGGTGCGAACATGGTGATAACCGTAGGAGCGTCATAAAAAGCATTCTTTAGCTTGGGGTCATCTGCTATGCTGGGCTGCTCACGGGAAACGAAGCTGGTTGCCGTTGCCATGCGGGGCTGGGAATTTGCCCGCTTGATCTTGCCGAGGCGCTCATTTGCCTCTCTGTCCTGACAAACGGCGAAAATCACGCCCTGCCGTCCGCCTGCGCTGGGGGCATACAAGCCGGCCTGCAAAATCTGCTGCAAGGCAGCTTCTTCAATTTGCTTTGGTTCAAACCGCCGGATGGAACGGCGATGAAGAATGGTTTCAAAAATATCAGGCATCTTCCTTGATCTCCTTCCAGCATTGGGGGTCGGCGGCGTAAAAGTTTCCGTCCTTGCCGCTGGCCACAGCGGGGCAGCCCCGGCAGAATGCCAACAGCTCGCATTTGCTGCACTTTTCAAATTTCGTGTAATCCCGGTACTGTTCCATCTGGCACACCCAGACATCCGCCAGCCGGTCGGCGAACACATTGGCAACCTTGCTGCTTAGCACCCGTCGGCAGGCATACACATCCCCGGTGGGGAGGATGGTCAGGTGGCAGTTGCCGCAGTTGCAGCCGCCGTAAATAACCCCGTCCTCCACGGTTTCGGGGATTTGGAACGCCCCGGTTTCGTACGCATACAGCGTCCACAGGTGGTCTTTCTTATTGAAGTAGGTCTGGCAGCCTGCGGCCTCATATTCCTTGAACTTCTTGTCGCAGTCAGAGAGCAGCTGGCGGTAACGCAGCGGCTCGATGCCCACATCCTTTTCCTCGCTGGTGGGGCAATAGCGGGCGAACGCAAAGACATTCACCCCCGCCGCCACAACAGCGTCGATGATGCCGGGAACCTCGTCAATGTTCGTGCCGGAAACGGTGGTCATCACAACGGAGCGGATGCCCGCCCGATTGATGCAGCCAATCTTCTCCAGGGTAATATCAAAGCTGCCAGGCTTGCGGAACCAGTCGTGGGTCTGGCGCAAACCGTCAATGGAAAGCTGGTATTTTTCGCAGCCGTATTCTTTCAAGCGGCGGCACACTTCATCCGTCAGATGGAAGGGGTTGCCAAGGATGGTAAAGGGAATACTGTGCTGCTTCATCAGTTCCAGTAGCTTCCAAAAATCCGGATGCAGGATTGGATCGCCGCCGGTGATGTAGAAATACGGCAGACGGTCATAGACCTTGCAGAAGTCCAGGCAGTTATAGAACGTGTCCTGCATCTGCTGCCAGGTCATGGCATCCAGCTTCTTGTTGCAGTTTTCAGAGAAAATGTAGCAGTGCTTGCACCGCTGATCGCATTCATCCGTGATGTGCCACTGGAAAGAAAAATACTGTTTCATAGAATCCTCCTTGTTGTGATGGGACGCATTTCCGAAAGCGCAGTACCGGTTGCCCCCTCGGAAATACGTCCCAAGATTTTTTCTTGGAACGTACTTCGACCTTACTGCTTATCGCCGGCGCCGCAAGCAGAGCCGCAAGCGGTGGGCTTCTCAGCGGGCTTGTCACCGGCACCGCAGGCAGAGCCGCAAGCGGTAGGCTTCTCAGCGGGCTTGTCACCAGCGCCGCAGGCAGAACCGCAAGCAGTGGGCTGCTCGGCGGGCTTGTCACCGGCGCCGCAGGCAGAGCCGCAAGCGGCGTTTCTTTCGGTGGGCTTGTCACCGGCGCCGCAGGCGGTTGCGGGAGCGGCGGCCTCCGCCTTCTTGTTCCAGCCAAAGAGATTAGAAAGTGCCATAATTATTTACCTCCAGAATGTATTCAGTGGACGTTTCGCCCTCTGTATTTATTATTTTACTCGGAATTCTAATGAGCACAAGTACGCACTATTTTATTACATAGTCACCTTCTTGTGACTTTTGGAGAGCTATAATTTCCTCTTGCGATTTTAAGTGTTCTGCACTATAATATGAGTGTAACATTCTAAAAGAGGTGCTGTATATGCTGACAAAAGAAGAACTCCCTGCCTGCCCGGTAGCCACCACCGTCCAGATGATTGGCAGCAAGTGGAAGCTGCTTATCATGCGGAATCTGCTCCAGCGGCCCTGGCGATTCAACGAACTGAAAAAGGACTTGGAGGGCATCAGCCAGAAGGTGCTGACGGACAGTCTGCGCTCTATGGAAGCCGATGGGATTGTCACCCGCACCGTTTAGCCCGAAGTGCCGCCCCGGGTAGAATACGCCCTGTCCCCCCTGGGAGAATCCATGCGGCCCATTATGGATGCAATGGAGCGCTGGGGCAATGCATACAAAGCCAACCTATAATTTTCGGGTGGATTCCCACATCCGGTTTGTCCGGAGGGGAATCCACCCGATTTTTTGTTGATTTATTCTCGCTGGATAGGGATGCCCAGGGCCTGAGCCTGCGCAAGCAGAGGGGCATTGGGGATTTCTGCCCGGCTGCCCGCAAGAATTACCCGCTGGCAGCGGCGCAGGGTTTCCAGGGCACTGTCATAGGTCTGCTGGGGAATTGGGGTAAAGGCAGGGACGGCAAAGACCTGGGCCGCCAGAAGCCGTGCCAGGCGGTAATCCAAATCGTTGTCATACAGCACGCCGGTGGCGAAGGGGATATTCTCCCGCTGCATACGGCGGTAGACATCGATTCCCTCCCCCGCACCTGCCAAAACGAAGACCTGCGGGGTGTCCCCTGCGGGTTTTTTTAGCTCAATGCTGCCAAACATGGGGTCAAAGAAGCCGTTTTCAATGTCATAAAGCTGACGGATTCTTCCCTCGTCAAAAATCTCTCCGGGGGCTCCCCAGCCAAAGAGGGAATCGCCCTTGACGGTGATGATTTTGTCTGCCACCTTTTCCGCCAAGTCGATTTCATGCAGGGACATAATGACGGTGATGTTCTTCTTCCGGGCCATCCGGGTGAGGATGGAGAGCAAATCCAGCTTGTGCCGCACATCCAGGAAAGAGGTGGGCTCGTCCAGAAGAATCAGCTCCGGCTCCTGGCAGATGGCCCGGGCCAGAAGAATCCGCTGGCGTTGGCCGTCGCTGATGGCGGTGAAATCCCGCTCGCTCAAATCCAGGGCATGGACGGTTTCCATAGCTTCGTCCACTGCCCTCTCGTCCTCCGGCCGGAGAACACCCAGGCGGCCGGTATAGGGGTAGCGGCCGGTGGCCACAATGTCCCGGCAGGTGGTCAGCTCCACCTTGATGCGCTCCGTCAGAATCACCGCCATGATTTTGGACAGCTCCCTGTAGGAATAGGACGGAATCGGTCTGCCCTCCAGCAGCACCTGACCGGAGATGGGAGCCAGCTCCCGGGCCACGGTTTTCAGAAAAGTGGATTTTCCCGCTCCATTGGGGCCAATCAGGGCCACAATCTCCCCCTTCCGGATTTTCAGGGAGATGTCCCGGATGACAGGCACGCCGTGGTAGCCGATGGAGAGATTGCGGGTCTCAAAATAAGGCTCTGCCATATCCGTTACCGCCTGCCTTTCTTATGCAGCATCATATAAATCACAATGGGAGCACCGAAAATGGAGGTGACGGTGCTGATGTTCAGCTCCGTAGGGGCGAAGGCCGTCCGGGCAATCAAATCGCAGAGCATACAGAACACCCCGCCCCCCAGGAAGGTGGCAGGAATGACCACCAGGGGCTTGGAGGTGTTCAGGCATCGCTTGATCAGGAAGGGCACTGCAATCCCCACGAAGGAAATCGGCCCTGCAAAAGCCGTCACCGTGGCGGAGAGGACACTGGAAAGCACAATCAGTGCCGTGCGGAATAAGCTCACGTTTACGCCCATGCTCTGGGCATAGGCCTCCCCCAGCTGGTAGGCGCTGATGGGCTTCGCCATGAGGAAGGTCAGCGCCGCCGTGATGCCCACCACCACACCGGCCACCCCCACATTGCTCCAATTCATGCCGGAAAAGCTGCCCTTGGACCAATTGTGCAGGTTAATAATGTCGGAATCCGCCGCAAAGGTCACCACGAAATCCGTAATGGCCGTACAGATATAGCCAATCATGATTCCCGCCACCAGCAGTGTGGACATCCCCCGGATTCTCTTGGCGAACAGCAGGATAAAGCCCACCGACAGCAGCGATCCCACAAAGGCAGCGCCAATCAGCGCATAGGAGGAAACGCTGCCAAAGGCATTGACGAAATAAATCATGGCAAAGGCCACAGCCATTTTTGCACTGCTGGAAATACCCAGGACGAAGGGCCCAGCAATGGGGTTTTCGAAAAAGGTTTGCAGCAGGAAGCCGGAAAGGGACAGTGCGCCCCCCAGCAGCGCCGCCATGAGAATCCGGGGGAGCCGAATTTTCCAGATGATGTTCACCTCCGTGGTGGTTCCGGTTTTGGTGAAGATAATCTGTATGATTTTCCTAACGGGAATGGGCACATTGCCCACGTTGATGTTCAGCACCGTGATGGCAAAAAAGGCCCCCAGCAGCAGCACAAACACCAGCACATACCGTGCCCGGCGGCGGGCATTCATCCCCCGGTAGGCCCCGGCGGTGGCCGGGGCCTGGGGGGCAGCTCTATCTACCATGGACTGCTTCATGGATTACGATACCCGGGTGAGGAAGGTCATCTGGCTCTCGTCCCCGCCGGTCAGCACCAGGTGGATATCCCGAATCATCTCACCGACGATGTCCGTAGCCTGGTAGAAGGTCTTTCCGGTGCACCAGACGTTCCCCTCCCGGACGCCCTTAAAATCGGCAAAAAGCGCATCCTTGGCCAGCAGCTCGTCAATGGTGGAAATGGGTTCGCTGATGGATGCATTGTAAATCAGCACATCCGCATCCGCCGCCGTGGCATAGAAGTTCTCCATGGTAATGGAAATGGAGGTGGCGGACTGGTCGGTCACCAGGTCCTCGAAGGCGTAGCGCCCACCGGCCAGAGCAATCATCTTGGGGATATAGTCCGTGGGCTTGCGGATAACCACGGAGCCGTCGGAGTTTACCGCAAAGAAGGCGACTGTTTTACCGGTGCTCTGGAAATTTTCCAGCTCCCGAATGACGGCAGCCTGGCTGTCGAAGAAAGCCTCCGCTGCCTCCTCCCGGTCCACCAGCACCGCATAGAGCTTAATCCACTCGGTTCTGCCCAGGGGATGGGGCTCGTAGCTGGAACGGTCCACCAGGACAGGGATTTCCAGGGCCTCAATCATCTCTTTGACCTTGGGCGTGTGATAAATCATGGTGGATTCAATAGCCAAGTCGCAGTCCTGGCCAATCATCAGCTCGTAGTCCGGCTCGCTGTATTTCCCGGCGAAAAGCATGGTGCCGGCGTTCAGGGCTTCTACGGCGGCATCAATATACCATCCGGAGGCTCTGGTGCCGGTCAGGCGGATGTGGTCCACCGCATCCACCGCCGCAAACAGGGACATGGCCGAGGTGGCCGCCAGGTAAATCCGGTCCAGGGGCTGCTGAAGGACGGTGATGCCGTTGTCCAGCCCCTGGGGAACCTGTCCGTCCTCTGGGACCACCAGGAAGTTCCCGCCGTTTTCCACGGAAATCAGGGTATACTCCCCTTCATAGCGATACAGGTGAAAGCCCTGGGCATATTCCAGGGGTGTCTCCGCCACAAAGGTAAGGCCGGGAATTTGGGGGGCTCCCTCTGCCAGAGCAGAGGGAATCCCACCCGCCAGCAGCGCCAGCTGCAAGGCAATGGCCAGCAGCAGGGCTGTGATTCGTTTCAGGTTCATGTTTATTTCTCCTCCTTGGCAACAGCAGCGTCATAGAGCCTATTGGCCAGCTCCTGCTTGCCATACAGAATTCCGTAGAGCTTCATCCAGGCGGCCCGGCCCCTGGCCTCCGGCTCATCGGCGGAACGGTCCAGAATCAGCGGAATATCCAGTACCGCAAAGCGGTCTGTCAGATTGGTCAGCCGGTCGCGGTATTCCACCGGGCTCAGCGTCTCTGCGGCGGGAGCCGTCTGCTTCCGCTCCTCCAGAGCCTCCCGGCTCAGGGGAAGGGGCAGATTCCCAATCAGGCCCAGATCCACCTCCGCCTTGATGAGGGTGCGGTAGTCGGGCTTCTGCCAAGTGCCGCCGGGGAGCTTCTGGTGCTCCTCAATCATCAGCATCAGCGCTTCCTCCTGGCAATCCACCGTCAGGACGCTTACGCTGCCCAGAGCACCCAGGGCATCCAGGCTCTGGGCCAGGTTTTCATCCATGAGGTAGGTGCTCTTCACCGGAAGGTGCACAATCAGATAATCCTTTTCCAGTCCGGCAGGGAGCTCCACGCCGGCAGGAACCAGCAGGTATTTCAGCACGTCTCCCCGGTACTGGGCCGCCACATAGTCAGAGGTAATCTGAACCGTTTCGGCAGGCTCATCGGTCTGCTCTGCCTCCACATTCCGGGCCTTGGCCGCCAGGTCTGCCTGGGCCAGCTCCTCGATGGCCTCCTCGGTATCCAGGACGGTATCCCGCCGCAGGTCAACCTCCGCCAGAACAACCCCCCAGTCATACTGGAAGAGCTTGAGATAGCGTGCGCCGGGGGTCTGGATAACCTCCTTGAATTCCAGTCCCAGAATCTCCGGGGCCTGCTTGTCCAGCTTGGAATCCGGGTCGTCGGTTTCCTTCTCCTTGCTCAGGGAGCCACCGCCGCCGGTGGAGGTAGCGGCGCTTTCCGCTTTCTTCAGCTGCACATAAATGGTGTATTCAATCTCATGGGCAGCCGTCATCTTGGCGGTCATGCCCAGGATACGGTTGTTGGTGTTCAGCTCCACAGGGATGGTAAAGGAGCCGTCCCCTGCCGGGTAGTACACCCCATTGGATGCCTTGACATACTTATAGTCCATAGAGGTGCTGCCGCTGGATTTGCTCACAAACCGAATCACCGCATAGGACTTGCCGCCCTTGATGATAACCTTGTCGCAGGCAATGCTCACCCGTCCGCTTCCGCCGGAATAGGTGAACCCATCCTGCTTGTAGGTGCCGTCCTTCAGCTTCGTGGCGCTGTTCACCGCAGAAGTGGTGCCATTGGTGCTGGGCTCGGTGGGACTGGTAGGCTCTGTGGGCTCAGTGGGCGTGGTGGGCTCCGTAGGCTCGGTGGGGGTGGTGGGCTCCGTGCCGCCGATTGGCTTCAGGGAGTCGGACAGGAAGGTAACGGTACGGTCATACCACATATCCTTCTTCGCACTGTGGGAGGAAATGACAATGGGGGCATCCAGTTGGGTGACGGGAAGCGTATAGACATACTTCCCTTCCCCGTCTTTCTGGAAGGGGGCCCAGTTGGCCTTGTCCTGCTCTGCCTGGCTGCCGGAACCCGGGTACAGGTAATCATAGCCGGTGCCATTCAGAGTCAGCTCCGCCAGCATCTGGCCGTTGACCACCTTCAGCTTTGCATCCACAATCTTAAACATTGCCGCATCGCAGTTGGCGGTGACCTGATAATTGCCGTCCCTGGCCGTTCTTGTCAGGTTGGAAACATCCAGGGTGACTGTGCGGTCGTACCATGTGTCGTTTTTCTTGCTGTGGGATGCAATGGCAATGGGCTTGGTGGGGTCGTCAATTTCCAGGGTATAGGTATAGAAATCCCGGGTCTCACCATTGATGGTGCAGTTGACAATCTTCGCCGGTGCCCACTGGGACTGCTGGGAGGGAGCCTGGGCCGCAGTGCCGGTGCACAGATAATCATAGCCCGTACCGCTGAGGGTCAGGGTCACCCGATACTTGCCGCCACTGGCATCCAGAACAGCCTTGACCACCTTGAACATGGCGGCACCGGTTTCGGCGGTGGTGTTATACACGCCCTCTCCGATTTCCGTGCCGGGCTTGGAGGGCTCCGCCGGGATATCCGGGGTATCGGAGGTCTTGGGCAGCCGATTGGCCAGAACCAGATAATCCTGGGTGGTCAGCCAGCCGTTGGAGTCCGCATACCACCTGGACGAATGGCGCACCACAGGGATGCGGCTTGCCAGAGCGCTCTTGGGCAGGGTGACGGTATACACCTTCCAGGTGGCCTCTCCCGGGTAATCTGCAATCTTCGCCGCAGCCGCATTCCGGACGGCTTCGTCGTCGGAGGCAGCGCCGAAATACACCATGTCATAAGAGCTGGAGCGGCAGACCCATTTTATAACAATCTTATCCCCGGCAACGGACAGGGTGGAGCCCTTGTCCACAGGGAAGGATTTGTTCTGGCTTCGGCTCAGCTCGGCATAGGCATTGCCGTAGAGGTCATACACGCCGTCGGTGTAATAGCCCAGGTCGAAGGTGCCGTCGAAATTGGGGATGTTCAGGAAATAGTCCTGGACGGTATGCCAGCCGGTTTTCTCGAAGCTGACCACCACCCGGATGGAAAGGCCCTGATTGTCCGCAGGGACATCAAAGGAGA
>Ga0129311_1002797_pt1 | contig 10001 bp, 9 predicted proteins | sample Go1ome_FD_94435 | JGI IMG/M metagenome (GOLD analysis project Ga0129311, IMG submission 94435) | Western lowland gorrila individual fecal microbial communities from Wisconsin, USA - Go1022B metagenome | ecosystem: Host-associated > Mammals > Digestive system > Large intestine > Fecal | place... | reverse complement strand
GATGACACTGTCGCTGTCCCGGGCAGCGCCCACGCACATCTGGGCCATTTCCTCCACGCTCAGCTGGGCCACCAGCTGCTCCATGGTGTATTTGCCTTCCCGCACCTCATCCATGGTGATGGTGTGCTCTGTTCCGGCGGAGGCCAGAGGAGCAGGCTCGCCGGCATAGGTAACGGTGACGGTGGGAATGTTGCCGGCGGACAGGGAGATTACCGGGGCAGCGGCCCGCTCCTGGGCATCCTGAGCCGGAGCCCAGGGGGTAACGCCTGCGCAGGAGATTTCCTGGAATTCCTCGTCCAGGGGGCAGATATTCTTCACCTGCCTGGTGACGGCGGTTTCGTCCAGCCGGAGCAGGGCGGCCACATGGGTATCCCGGCTGTGGCGGCCCACACGGATGACATACTCGCCCTTTTCCAGCACATAGGCGGCCTTGGCAGGGTCATAGCTTTCCAGATTGGTCAGGTCGAAGGTAACTGTCAGGCTCTGGCTCTGGCCGGGCTGCAATAGCCGGGTCTTGCCGAAGCCGCACAGCACCTGCATAGGCTTTTCCAGGCCCTCTCTGGGGGCGGAGCCGTAGACCTGCACCACTTCCCGGCCCGGGTAGCTCCCTACGTTTGCCACCTCTACGGTGACGGATACGCTGTGGGCATCGGCAGTGGCGGAGAGAATCTTCTGGGTAAACCGGGTATAGTTCAGGCCATAGCCGAAGGGGTAGACCGGCGTGACATTAAGGTATCGAAATAGCGGTAGCCAACGAAGATGCCGTCCAGGTAGTATTCGTCATGCCAGTTGCCGTTGTTGTGGCTGAAGGTGGCGGAGGAGGGGTAGTCCATGTAGTTCTGCGCCCAGGTATCCGTCAGGCGGCCGCTGGGGATGGATTTGCCCAGCAGCACATCGGCCACAATATGGCCGCCCATATTGCCGCTCTGGGAAATCAGCATCATTGCATCCACCCCGGGGATGGCCTTCAGGGCAGCCGCATTGATAACGCCGCCCAGATTCAGCAGCAGCACCACCTGCTTGTAGTTCTGCCCCAGGGCAGTAATCAGGTCAATTTCCTCCTGGGTCAGCTCATAGTCTCCGGGGGCATCGTCCCGGTCGCTGCCCTCGCCGGAGTTCCGGGCCAGGACGTAAATGGCCAGATCTCCCTCTGCCTTCTGGAAGGGAGCCAATGCCTTGGGGACAAAATGCTCGTTGAACATGATGGCGAATTCCGGCAGGCCCATTGCCTCTGCCCGGCGGTGCACCTCGGCCATATAGGCACCCTGCTCCTGCTGGATGGCCAAATCCTGGGCGGCCAGCCAATCCTTGGTGGTGACGGTGAAGCCCGCCTCCTCCAGGCCCTGCTCCACAGAGACATGGAAACGGCTGTTGACCTCGCCGCTGCCGGTGCCGCCCTTTACCGTAGCCCGGGCACCGTTGCCATACAGGGCCACCTTCCGGGGGCCGGACAGGGGCAGCACGCCGTTGTTTTCCAGCAGAACCATGCATTCACCGGCAATGGCCCGGACGCTGTCGCTGTGGGCCCGCTCACTGGGGGTAACCTGGGGGCTGGTATTTGCATAATAATGTGCCATATGATAAAACTCCTTTCAAACTGGGGAAATTTCCGGATAGTGCTTCGGAATTTCTGAGAAAATCCGCCATACCGGAGGATTCGTTTCGCACAGCCTCCTATTTATTATACAAAAAGCAGCCGCAAATAGCAACAGTTTTTGTTGATATTTCTGTTCCTCATTTTGATATGCAAAAGCCTCTCCCTGCCGGGAGAGGCTCCGTTTATTGATTCAGTTGGTACAGCAGGGCCAGGCCCTTGCGGGTCATGTCCGGGTCGAAGATGTGGGGGTGCTTAATATACTCGGTGACGTATTTCCCGCCGCCGCCGGTGAGCAGCAGGGTCACCGGCGTGCCCAGCTCCTCCTCGATGTCGGCCACCAGGCCGTCCACCATGGCGGCTGCCCCCCGGACGGCCCCGGAGAGCATACACTCCCGGGTGTTCTTCCCCACCAGGTGCTCCGGATGGGCCACCTCCAGCTGGGGCAGCTGGGCGGCCCGCTGGGCCAGGGCATTCAGGCAGGTTTGGATACCGGCACAGATAATCCCCCCGGCGAACACCCCGCCCGGGAGAATCAGGTTCAGGGTAGTGGCAGTGCCCAGGTCCGCCGTGACGGCGGGCAGCGGATACCGGGATGCAGCCCAGGCGGCATCCACCAGCCGGTCCCGGCCCACCTTCTCCTTCTCCGGCAAGTCCAGAGTGAGGCCCGTCTTGCTCTGGGCCGTCACCAGCATGGGCTCCACTCCCAGCAGCGCCGCCACTGCGCCGCACACCGCCTGGGTCACCGGCGGCACCACACTGGACACAATGGCCCCCCGGCAGGAGACGCCCCGGAGAATGGGCTGCAAGGCGGCGATGTATTCCTCCCGGCCCCATTCCCGGTGGGTATCCACCTCTCCGGAGAAGAGGGTCTGCTCCTCCCGAATGCCGGAGAGCACCACGGTGCTGTTGCCGATGTCGATGACAATAATCATGAAAATCCCTGCTTTACCACAGTTTTGCGGCTATTATACCCCTGCGCCGCCACTTTGGCAAATACTTTTCGCACATTGGTTGCAAAGAGGATGCAATTTTGGTATACTTTCTAAAAACGCCGCAAAGGAAAGGTGTAAATCCATGGAAAATCTGAAAGGGAAAACCGTGCTTCTGGGGATTACCGGAGGAATCGCCGCCTATAAGATGGCCAATGTGGCCAGTGCCCTGCGCAAAACCGGGGCGGAGGTTCACTGCATTCTCACCAAGAATGCCACCAACTTCATCACACCCCTGACCTTTGAAACCCTGACCAACCACCGCTGCATTGTGGACACCTTCGACCGGAATTTTCAATATGACGTGGCCCATGTGTCCCTGGCCAAGGCGGCAGACGTGATTCTCATTGCCCCGGCCACTGCCAACGTGATTGCCAAGCTGGCCCACGGTCTGGCCGACGACATGCTCACCACCACGGTGCTGGCCGCCCGGTGCCCCAAGCTGGTGGCCCCGGCCATGAATACCGCCATGCTGGAAAACCCCGCCACCCAGGAAAATCTGCAAACCCTGCGCCGCTATGGCTTCGGCATCCTCCAGCCTGCCGTGGGGATGCTGGCCTGTCAGGACGTGGGCAGCGGCAAGCTCCCGGAGCCAGAGGATTTGGTAGAGGAGATTTTCCGGGTAATTGCCCGGCCCAAGGATATGGCCGGGCTCCACGTCACCGTGACGGCGGGCCCCACCCAGGAGGCCCTGGACCCGGTGCGGTATCTCACCAACCACTCCACCGGCAAAATGGGCTATGCCATTGCCCGGGAGGCCATGCTCCGAGGGGCAGAGGTGACCCTGATTTCCGGGCCGGTGGCCTTACCTGCGCCCAAGGGGGTGGCGCTGGTGCCCGTCACCACCGCCCAGGACATGCTGGAGGCGGTCCAGGCCGCCCTGCCCCATACGGATATTCTGGTGAAGGCCGCTGCCGTGGCCGACTACCGCCCGGCGGTGACTGCGGACAACAAGCTGAAAAAGGGGGATGGGGAGCTGTCCATTCCCCTGGCACGGACAGAGGATATCCTGGCCTGGGTCGCCGCCCACCGGCACCCCGGGCTCTATGTCTGCGGCTTCTCCATGGAGACGGAGCATATGCTGGAAAACAGCCGGGCCAAGCTGGAAAAAAAGCATCTGGATATGATTGCCGCCAACAACCTGAAAACCCAGGGGGCGGGCTTCGGGGTTGAGACCAATGTGGTCACCCTCATCACCCCGGAGAGCACCCTCCAGCTGCCCCTGATGTCCAAGGGAGAGGTGGCCGGCTGCCTCCTGACGGAAATCCTGAAGCGAAGATAAAAGCGCCCCCGGAAGCGGACAGGCCCAAGGGCCGGGCATCCGCTTCCGGGGGATTTCTATGGTTCTATAATAAAGTGATACATGAGTTACCTCCCCTGGGAGCCGCACCCCTCGTTGTCTTCCAGCATTTCGTCGTAGTCGTCAGGAACGCCGCCCTGCGGTGTGAACGCTTCTTCCGGCGATGCAAGACCGTTTTCCGCGAGGAAGGAAATATCTCCATTGCTTGCATGAAGGACTGCTGCAATTTTCTCATGACCGACGGAATAAAACCAGCACTGATTCCCACTGAAAAACGCCAGATCCTGGGGATAGGAGGGTCTGCTCCATGCGCTTAAGCGGTCAACCTTATTCAGGATTTCCTTTGCCTGGGGGCAGTTCCTGTAAAAAACGACCTTGTAGTGCGTGTTGGGGCAGAACGTAGTCGTCCCAGGCCAGCTTGGGTTGCTGCGAACCTTCACCTGAAACGGTTTAAGATCCCGCATAAAGCTTTTCATGATCCCGGAGTAGCCTTTGCCGTAGTAATTCACATAGACCAGCATAAAGTAGTCCGTCCTGGAAAATGCGTATTCCAGAAAATTGCGGTAGACCGCCCCGCTGCAATAGTCCGTCCGTTGGTCATCGTTCTTAAAATATACGACCTTATCCATGCTGTTCAATCTCCAAAATACCAAATATGATTTCCATGTGCGCTGCTTAAATGTTGGGGTCAGGATTCCATTTTCTTTTTCATCCGGCGGATTCTGGCCTTCAGGTGGCGGCGGCGCTGGTGGCGCAGGAGCTGCCGTCGGAACCACAGCAGCAGGAAAAACAGCGCCACCGGCAGGGCGACAGCCATGGCTGTGCGCAGTGCCGCAGGCAGATTTTCCAGGCTCATGGCCGGGGCCTGAAGCAGCTGGGACAGGGAGAAATCCTGCCTGGCCTCCAGAGGGCGTTCCAGCTTGATTTGCACATCCGGCAGCCGCAGCTCCTCGATGGAGGCATAGACCTTTGCCGACAGATACTGCCGCCGCTCCTGCTCCAAATCCAGGGGCTCCAGCGTATATTGGATGTCCTTTGCCCCATATTCCGAGGGAATCAGATAGGAGAATTTCTGGCCGGAGACGGCGGAGAAATCTCCCAGGCCCAGTTCCGCTGCAATTTTCTCGCCGGAAACCGTCACCCGGGAATAGTGGGAGAAGCCGTAGTCCAGCAGCTTGTGGGTATCCCGGTATTTGTCCTCCAGCAGGGGGGATTTCATGGTGACCGCCACCAGGGTTACATCCCCCTGCTTCACCACGGCGGCAAAGGTGCCCTGGGCGCTGGAGGTCCAGCCGGTTTTTGCCATCTGCACGCCGTCGTAATAATACTGCCCCCCGGCCAGCAGCCGGTCCTTGTTCCGGAAGCTCCGAGCCGAAGAGAGGTTGGTGGCGGGCAGGGTGTGATTGACGGTGCTGAAATAGGTGGCCAGACCCTGCTGCTTCCAGGCGGCAGCGGTAATCAGAGCCATGTCATAGGCGGTGGTGGTGTGGTTGCCGTCCGGCAGACCGTTGGCATTGGCGAAATGGGTATTCTTCGCCCCCAGGGCCTGGGCCGTCTCGGTCATCTGCCGGGCGAAGGCCTCCAGGCTCCCCGCCACGGCCTCTGCCAGCACATTGGCCGCATCGTTGGCGGACTCCATCCCGATGGCATACAGCGCCTCTTCCGCCGTCAGGGTCTCCCCGGGCAGCAGGGAGATGTGGGACGAGGTCCGGGGCACGGCGTTTACCGCCGCCTGGGACACGGTGAGTACCTGCTCCGGCTGCAAGCTCTGCACCGCCAGAAGGGCGGTCATCAGCTTGGTAATGCTGGCCGGGTAGAGAACCTGGTGCATATTCTTCTGGTACAGCACCGTCCCGGTGTCTGCATCCATCAGCACCGCCGCCTGGGAGGCCAGCGTCAGCTCCTCTTCCCCGGACACCGGCAAAACAGCCGACAGCAGCACCGCAAAACACAGCAGCGCCGCCGCCAGAGAATGGTATCGTTGCTTCATGTATCCATGGCTCCTATCTTAAATAAGTGCTTAAAGTATTATTTTACTCCATTTTCTTAGAAAATGGAAGAAGAAATTTTGAATTTCACCGTTTCTTTTTTGCTCTCGGGGTATTGTATGCCCCAAACCGGCGCAGTATGTTGCGTGGCGCTGCGCAAGCCCTGTCCCGCTGCCGGGGTGGGTTTTGGATTGACGGAAGCGGGCAACCGTGGTATGATGACAGAAAACGAAAAAGGAGACACAGCATGAAACTTGCAGTAACCTACGAAAACGGAAATGTATTCCAGCATTTTGGAAAGACGGAGCAGTTCAAGGTCTATGACATTCAGGACGGTCAGGTGGTTTCTTCCCAGGTGCTGCCCACCAACGGCACCGGCCACGAGGCCCTGGCGGATTTCCTCCGGGACAATGAAATTGCCGCCGTGCTCTGCGGCGGCCTGGGTGACGGAATGCAGGCTGCCCTGAATCTGGTGGGCATTGAAGTGGTGTCCGGCTTGCAGGGCGATGCCGATGCGGCCGTAGCCGCCTATCTCAGCGGCACTCTGGAGTCCGCCGGTGTCAACTGCCACCACGAAGAGGGCGACTGCGGCGGTGACTGTGGCGGTGACTGCGGCGGCGGCTGCTGCGGCTGCCATCACCCCAAGCCGGAGGGCCGGAACGTGGACAAGACCTGCCGGGTTCACTACCGGGGCACCTACAACGACGGCACCCAGTTCGATGCCTCCTACGACCGGGGCGAGCCCCTGGAATTCGTATGCGGCGCAGGGATGATGATTCCCGGCTTTGACGCTGCGGTAGCCAAAATGGAAGTCGGTGAGGAAGCTGACATTCACCTGATGCCCGAGGAAGCCTATGGCGAGGCAGACCCCGGCATGATTTTCCCGGTGGAGATTGCCCAACTGCCCGGCTCTGAGGCGCTGAATGTGGGGCAGCAGGTGTATTTGTACAACCAGATGGGGCAGCCCTTCCTGGTGAAGGTGGTGGCCAAGGACGACAGCACCGTCACCTTCGATGCCAACCACGAAATGGCCGGAAAGGAACTGAATTTCCACATTCAGCTGCTTTCTGCGGAATAAACCCGGATTTTCTATTGCGTTTTTCCCGCCGTCAGGCTATAATGGCATTGTCAGAAAAATTAGAAAGGGGTTTCCTCTTATGAAGCGTTCCGAAATCAACAAGGCGCTGAAGGAGCTGGAGGCCATGTGCGCCAAGCACTGCTGCTACCTGCCTCCCTTCTGCAATTTCACCCCGGAGCAGTGGCAGAGCATCGGCCACGAATACGACGAGGTGCGCGACTGTATGCTGGGCTGGGACATTACCGACTACGGCCTGGGCAACTTCGATAAGTTCGGCTTCTCCCTGATTACCATCCGCAACGGCAACCGGAAGATGGCCGACAAGTATCCCAAGGTCTACGCCGAGAAGCTGCTGTACCTGAAGGAAGGGCAGTATGCCCCCAATCATTTCCACTGGTACAAAACCGAGGACATCATCAACCGGGGCGGCGGAAATGTGCTGATTCGGGTGTACAACAGCCTGCCCGACGAGGAAATCGACTACCAGGGCGACGTCACCGTCCATACCGATGGCCGCACCTACACCGTGCCCGCCGGAACCCAGATTCGCCTGACCCCCGGCGAAAGCATCCATGTGCAGCAGTACCTGTATCACGACTTCTCCGTGGAAGAGGGCACCGGCCCCGTGCTGCTGGGTGAGGTCAGCCAGTGCAACGACGACAACACCGACAACCGCTTCAATCCCCCTGTGGGCCGCTTCCCCACCATCGAAGAGGACGAGGCCCCCTATCGTCTGCTGTGCAACGAATACCCCAAGGCAAAGGATTAGTCTTTTCGCAAAAGGGAGCGGTTCACGCCGCTCCCTTGTTTTTTCAAAACATCAGAAGGAGTTACATTCCATGAAAAAAATTGCCGCAATGCTGCTGTGTGCCCTGCTGCTCACCGGCTGCGCCTCCGGCGGCCCGGCCCCCACCGTGCCGGAGGCCACCCTTCCGGCTACGGAAGCGGTAACCGAGACCCCCACCCAGCCGCCAACCGCCCCGGCGCAGCCGCCGGTAATCACCAAGGATCCCACCGGCGAGAAGCTGTCCCCCGGGGGAAAGACCTGGTTTGTGGCCCATGCAGAGGGAGCTACCATCCTCACCTGGGAATTTCTGTCCCCGGAGGGAACGGTGTGCTCCGTCACCGACACCATGACCCTACACCCCGGGCTGCTGCTGGACATTTCCAAAGAGGATACCGTGGCCCTGCAAAACGTCCCCCTGTCCCTCAACGGCTGGTCTGCCCGGGCCCGGTTCGACGGCCCCGGCGGCTCCGTCACCAGCCAGGCGGCACGGATTACCGTAAGCCAAAGCCAGGGGGCCTATGACAGTGTTATTGAAAAGTATCGCACCGCCGTGGCGCACAAGGGCGAGGGAGACGCTGTGCCCTATCAATACGATATCAGCGAAATGCTGCTGTACGCCGACCACGTGGGCTACGCCCTACAGGATTTGGACGGTGACGGCACCGATGAGCTGCTGGTGGCAGGAATCGGCTATGCCATCCCGGAGGATACCTATCTGTTTGAAATTTTCACCCTGGAAAACGGTGCCCCGGTGAGTGTGGGCCGCTCCACCGTCCGCTCCCGGCTGTATCTGATGCAGGACGGAAAGATTTACTACGAGGGCTCCAGCGGCGCCGCCTACAGCTACTACTCTGTGTTGCAGTATTCCGGCGGGCTGCTTCGCTTCTTAAACGGTCTGTATACCACCAACACACTGGCCGACGGCACCGAGATTCCCTACAGCTACTACTACACCACCTCCAACCAGTACGGCGACCCGGCCCTGCTTGGCGGGGACAGCGCCATGGAGGAAAAGGTGGCCAACACCTTCGTGGAAAGCTGGCGCAATTCCGTCTGTCTGCCGGAGCTCTGCCTGATTGCATAAAGCTCCACGTAGGCATACCGCACAGCGAAAATGCGCAAATGCCGGTGCATGAAGTTTTTGTGCAGCCTTTCCGGTTTGCCATGCTTTTGCGCAGCAAAATATCCCATGCAGGAACCGAAACTGCATGGGATATTTTTTGCCCAAAGGGGCCTTTTATTGCACCGCCTGCCGGAAGCCCTCGGTCTGGGTGATGTGCATTGCGGCATCCACCCACATTACCTCCACCCCAAGCCGGTCTGCCAGAGCCATTCCCTGCTCCAGGGGCATCAGGAACAGGGCGGTGGACAGGCAGTCGGCCAGGCAGGAATCCTGGGCCAGAACGGAGACGCTGCGCCACCGGGTGCCGGGCATACAGGTGTCCGGGGCGATGATGTGGTGGTACCGCTTTCCCGCCACGGTGTAGCAGCGCTGGTAGTCGCCGCTGGTTACCAGGCTCTGCCCCGTCAGCCGGACCACGCACAGGTTCTCCCCTGCCGTCTCCGGGGACTGGACGGCAATGTTCCAGCTGCCGCCGTCCGGCTTGCAGCCCCGGGTGCATACATTGCCCCCCACATTCAGCATATAGCCCTCCGGCAGCTGCCGGATTACCTGCTGGGCGGCCCAGCCCTTGGCCACTGCCCCCACATCCAGGCGCTGCTGCCCATCCGACAGGTAGACGGTGCCCGCCGCCTCGTCCAGAAGCACCGTGTCTATGGCGGTGTGCCTGGCTGCCTCTGCCAGTGCCTCCGCCGCCGGGAGGGCGGCATGGGCCGGGTCCGCCAGCCCCGCCTCCCGGGCATCATGCCACAGGCGCAGCACACTGCCCATGGCCACATTCACCCGGCCCTCCGTCAGGGTGTAGGCGTTTTTGCATTCTTTCAGCAGGGCCATCACCGGCGGCTCCACCTGCACCGGGGCAATCCCCGCCTGGTCGTTGACCTGCTTCAGCCCGCCGGGACAGTCGGTATAGATATCGAAGAGATTGTGGTACTCCGTCAGCATCCGGTGCACCTGCCGGGCCTGGGCATCAAAGGCCTGCTGGGAGACATCGTAACCCCGCAGGGTGGTGACGGTATCAAACACATCCAGAAACACCGTCTGATACACCTGCTTGCGCTGGGTGCAGCCGCACAGCAGCACCACCAGCAGCAATGCCGGAAAAATCCGTTTGCCCATCCAAGGCACCTCCTGATTGGACG
>Ga0129311_1002796_pt1 | contig 10003 bp, 10 predicted proteins | sample Go1ome_FD_94435 | JGI IMG/M metagenome (GOLD analysis project Ga0129311, IMG submission 94435) | Western lowland gorrila individual fecal microbial communities from Wisconsin, USA - Go1022B metagenome | ecosystem: Host-associated > Mammals > Digestive system > Large intestine > Fecal | place... | reverse complement strand
GGACACCTCCTCTCCAAATCATTTGAACTCATGGGCATGAAAAAGCCGCTTGTCTATACACAAGACAAGCGGCTTCAATGATTCAGGAAAGGAGTTACCGGCAAATCGCTCTGCCAGTCTAACAGGTACTCATTCCAATCAAATTCTTCTGCTTATCTTGATATGGGCATGCTTCGCTGAAGCTATATTCCTCACACTGGAAGATAGCCTGCCATTCGCTCATATAGAAGATAGCGGAAGAAATGGTCTTCATGGTGCTGCGTCCTTTCTGTAAAGTAGTTGTTCTTGGTTTCTGACTGTACTATACCACAAGCCTCAGCATTTGTCATTCAACTTGTGGTTAAAAGACTGGAATTTTTGCGCGCAATCCAACTATGAGGAGATGTAAGTCCCGCACCAGTCTAATACCTGCTTGAATTCTTCTGCCGTTTCAATTGTTCCATACTCATCACAGATTGTGTAGTCCGGGTGTGACTGGAGCCAACGCATGACTGAGTCAAGGTCATGGAAGCCATTCTCAGTGCGCCATGAAAAATGGCCCGCTCTTGCCGTTCCGATTACAATGGATGTCCCTTCTGGTTCCTCAACAGAGAATAGCGCACGGTCAGAAAGCTTGTCTATGAGATCCTCTTTGATCTCCTGCAAGTCAGCAGATACAGAGGCCTCACGCATCATTCGGAGACATTCTGCTCGGATTGCTGAGACCTTTTTCTGGAATTCGGCGACTTCTTCGGTGATCCGTGTATTAACAACAGAATATTGTGTGCTCACAGCTCATCCTCCTGAACTCCTTCCGGCGCGGCATACTCCACCAGATAGTCATAGAGCGCACCAGGTTCTGTCAAGTCCACGCGGATTTCTTTACCGTCCTCATCATCCCACCAGACTGTGTATCCGGCATCCGGCGCTTCATATAGCCACCATCCGATGTAGTCATATTGATCTTGCATTGTGTATTTCAGCAGCTCCCGGAGCGCAATCAGGTACTGATTCTCCGAATCAAACACAGGGAACCCATCGCAGATCTTTGATAGCGCGGTATTAAACTCGTCAATGCGAGCTTCTTGCTTTTGAATCTTCTCTAGCGTGCTGAGGAATAGCTCTTTCGGTAACATAGGCCTTATTCCTTTCTTGCGTTCTGTGCGGAGAGAATTTCCTTGAGTGTTCTTGGCTCATAATTCATGTACGGCATCATGCAGCCGACATTGATGGCGCGAATGGACTTTCCTTGTTGAACATTCAGCTTCTTATTCTCGTTGAGCTCTTTGACGCATTTCTGGAAGAATGCCTCTTCCATGGTATTGTGAGTATGGGCGTAGAGAAGAATCGATCCGCGATGCTGCCCATTCCACATCAGAATGGGATAATGCATCAAGCAGAGCTTATACGATTGTCCGTCGAAACTTTCACTGATCTCACGATAATCGGTGATGTCAGCGAAGAGCTTTTGATACCGATAATCAGACAGATCATCATGATTCCCTCGGAACAAAATCTTCTGACCTTTAAGCTGCGCGACCAATGCGATGAGTGCTTCGTTTCTACCCCGCATGGCCATATCCCCAAGAATATAAACGGTATCGCCGTTGGTGATCTTGGCGTTCCAATGCTCAAGGATATACTGGTTCATTTCAGCCACGGTGGCGAACGGTCTCCCGTCATAGTTCACACCCTCACCCGTCTGATTCCGGTTGAAGAGATGGAGGTCTCCAATGAAGTAGTTCATCAAGTTTTAGGCAAGGATACCCCCACCTCTACAGGTGGCGGGAGAAATTGCCCGTCCTCCTTTTCTTGTTCTGTTTAAGCAATAAGATAATTGGTACTCCGTTCGAGTAGAGTAAGGTTTCTGTACCCTACTCCGTCCTTGACCTTTGTTCCGTCTATCGTTCGAAGAAGAAAGCTTCCGCTTGTCCTTCTTCCCCACGCGAAGCATTCTCCTCCCCGATAGAGCACCTTATCGTAGAGCCGGAAGCCAAAGATATATTTGGATGCCTGATTGAGCTTTCGGATGCCACCCTTCAGGATAGTTGCCTTGTGGAGCTGACGGTTGTGGTGTCGTACCGGACGGACCGTGTAGATACGATTCGTCGGTTTTACATAGGCCGGTTCCCTGATACCGAAACCGTGTCTTCCCTGCGCGATGGCAAGAGCATCATTCGTGTGCGTCTTCGGGAGCTTGAGAATCTCCTCTCTCGCCGCCTTCGTGATGTAGCCCTTCGTCTCTGCAACGGGGATGGAGAGTCCTGTTATAAGTCTCTGCATCAGCGTTTTACGCATAATGCCCATGAAGGCGGCATCTCTCGTGGATGGGCGCTTGCGCGTCTTGAGACTTATGTCTGTGATAATGCCGAGGTGATGTTTCTTGTGGCAATCCTCGCAGAGCGTGCCATAGTTGTCCGGTGCATTCCCGCCGTGTTTGCGGCTCTCGAAATGATGGACATGCAGCTTGATGGGCTTCTTATCGGTTCCTTTGACACCACAGCAGGTGCAGGTGTAGTTATCCCTCCAAAGGACGTATTGACGCACGTCATAGGAACCGTACATCTCACCCTTCTGATAGTCCTCACCTTCCGGGACAGGCTTCCCATCCTGGACGGCTTTGAGGAGTTGAAGGTCGAACTCCGCTGTTTCAACGACAATCTTGCTGATAGGAAGGATAGCACATACTCTCTTGATGGAAGTGATATGTTCCTGTATCTTCACTTCTACCGATGGAGCGAGCCATCCATTGTTCTTGCTGTGGACACGGTTGTTAAAGCGTGGCTTCCGATACCGTGTGGTGCGGTTTCGGCGTGCACGGCGGAACTCTCTCCGTGTAGAGAGGTTTTCCACCACGTCATTCCTTGGCATGACCTCTGCAGCAAACAATTCCTCCTTCGTCGTACTTGCAGACAGGCCGATGGTCTTGCTTCCTGCGTCCACCCCAAGGATGACCGGCTGGGTGTACTCGGTGCTCCCATAAAGGAGCTTGATGGTGAATGGCGTCCGTTTGACAACTTTTGCTTTTCCGTCATCTAAAAGATGACGGGCTTTTGCCGGAGAGCAGGGCATCAAAGGATGCCCGAGCCGGCTGATAACATAGACCTTGCCAGGCATGTCGATGCTCCTTCTGATAGTTTCTTTGTGGCTAAAATAGAAGCCGCACCTATACAACCAGCAGAGCTGGCTGTATGGGTCAGGTGTCCGTACCCAATGTTATCCTGAGGTTTCTCGCATACAACACCGCTCCTTACCCCCGGAGCTTTTAATCGTATGCCGCAGAACAGGGGGTTCGGACGAACGCCCGCAGGTGCCTATACATTCTCAGGTAACGTAGTGCTCGAAGCACTTAGGGTAGTCAATCAGGCTTGCGTTCCCACAAGCCCCCACTTCAAAACTCGTTAGTGTTTAAGTGGTGGGTTCTTGACGTGATAGACCTCCTCATGAAATCCGGTAGATCACACGGATTTGCGAAGCCGCACGATCTCCATAGGACTGACCGGCCTCATAGGGAAGCGCTTCGTTGAAGCATTCTACCTGAAATCGCAGGCGATCTACCATCGAGCGGATCTTCTCTGCATTATCAAAGACATCATTCCAACGATATAGGACATACTCGCTGCGAGCCGTATAGGGAAGCTCAAGCACCTCATGAACAGTTAAATAGTCACAGATGTCATCGATCTCATGGGACTCATATGCGGCAATCTGATTCCGCGTCACATAGTATTCGTTTTGGTATGGCGCCTTCAGGAGTTTCTCGAAATCCGCAAGATTACCGGCAACATAGAATTGCTCCAGTCGAACGCTATCTTCACACTCTGCAGGGATACTGGATAGGAGGAGATTCTGTGTACTTTCCGCTAGATCATCAAAACCGATCCTCCATGCGCCATCGATCAGGCTTTCCAATTGGCCAACAAAGCTACGGGAGAAGGTTGCAAGGTATTGATGCCGCAGCTTTCCGTCAAAATCCTTTGTATGTAGGTCGATGTTGTGCCATTTGTCTTTATACTTGGCCTCGACCATAAAGTCGTAATATGTGCTCATGTAAAACCCTCTTATTTCTCCTCCTGAGCCTCATCCATCAGACCCAGAGCTTCGACAATTTCGGCCTGCCGCTGCATCCGTCGGATCATTTCTTTCTCTGCAGAAAGGGAAATCTGATGTGGCAGCATCGTATAATCTTGAAACATGAAACGGATCTTGTCGATCTCCTTGTCCGTATGATAGTGACCGCAGTACCAGCGCTCGTAGTGCAACCTTGACTCGATCGTATCAAGCCATTGCTCGGTACTCTTATCCACACTCGACTGGTCAATCATGGATAGAAATACTTCAGTCGGCTCGTATCTGAGCGGACAGGTGTGCGACAGCACAACATCAATCTTCCAATCACGCTCAGATAGCACACGCTCAACTTTCTCTTTGATCTCATCGGACGGTTGTTCGTCTTCAAACCAGTTATAACCTCTTGCCAATCGGTAGTATTTATCGACGCTATACGCACCGCCGATGACAATACAGGAATGGCCAAAGAAATCATAGATCTCTCCGTCAATGGCAAATACGAGGTTTGGATACTCGGGCTGAACCCATACCTTCCCACCGTGGTACTCTTTCACCTGATAGCCCAACTCTTTAGATGGGCGCATTTCATGGTTGCCGTGAATGCAGAAGAAAGTGATCGGAATCTTCGTCAGATTATCTTTGCCTCGGTTGTCTCTCCGATCTCCGTAGTAGTTCAATCCGACGTCACCCAAGATAATGAAAGTGCTTTCGGGTTGGACCTGCTGCCTCTCACAGAAAGAGATGATCCGCTCAAATCGACCATGTGTATCACCTGTTAGATAGATCTGGTTTTTCGGATGCAGCAGCTCACGCATATAAGCGTCTACTTCTTCCATGGAGTATGAAGGGCCGCCCTCTGCTTCTTCCAGCATGGCAATCAGTTCTTTCTCCGCTTCTTCTCGCGTCATCATTTTTCACTCCTTTATTAGCTTCTGGGGATACACTCCCCAACGGTATTTACGGATAGAAGGAGTGGAAAACAACAATTATCCCATTTGAAGTTGTACTTCTTGGCTTGTCCCTTCAATCCGTTTCATGAGGGCATTATCATGTCGCATAATGTAATCGAATGTATCTTTCAGGGAGAGAAACAGACGAGGCTGTACATGATATTTCTTTGTGTTCTCTTGCTGAGAAACGAGGTTTATGTGTTCCAATCGGACTGGCCGCATGTCCATATCAATTTTCCACTTGCCCACCATCGTCTGCATCTCGAAATATCGATTGTCGTGGTGAAACGGCAGACAATGTTCCGTACAGAGTTGCACTAATGTTTCGACACTTTCTCCCGCACGCTTTTTGTTGGTGATAGGGATCGAATAGACGACATCTTGCTTCGGACTTGGCTTACAATGCCGGCATGGGCAGTAGCCGGCACGGACAGCGTCCTGATAACGAGGAAAGCCGACCAACTGGTTGAGCCCTGTGATTTGCGGGCAGTTTCTGCGGTGGAATGTCCGATACCCCTTACTTGCCCAGAATGCCAGCCCTGGCTGCGAGAGTGCCATAATGTTGCTTTTCTCGGCATCGGAAAGGGAGCCTTTCTTGAATGCAGCTTCACGCTCCTGTTTAGCACGATTAAAGCGTCCGATGGCACTTTGTTCGTCCTTGCTCAAAGAACGCTCCTGAGGGGATTGCGGCTTCTTTGGAAGAACTGGAAAAGCAATCGTCTTGCGCTCAATCGGCTCCGGATTGCAGTGCTTACAAGGCCGTCGCCCGCTTTTAAGGCAGGTGTCGTAGGAAACGGTTCCCTGAATATCATAGGCCAGTAGAACATGACTGCACTTTCTGGTGTGAAAGATTTTGGACTGCTTGGAGTATACATAGTTATATTCAGAGCGAGCGATAGAGTCCTGATTGCGGTCCCACAGCGCATCTAAGAATTCATCCCTACAGCAGCTACAAGGTTTGTACTTACGTCGAATTGGGAGCTTGAATGTGAGGAATGCCGGGAAATGCCGATTATCAGGTAGTAGCTCACAGTCGGATTGATGAAGAAGCTTGGCCTGCGGATCATAGAGCAGCTTATAGGCAGAAGAACCTTTCTGTGCCATTGCGTCGTTGCCCCATCTTTTCGGCGGCTCAAGTAAATGCTTCTGCTCAAAGCCAATGCCCTGTGCAAGCAGTTGCATGGTTGCTACATCGTTGGCGGAGCAGTGTGCTGGAGAAGGCGTGGCGATATTGCGCGCCGCGCAGATCTTATAAGGGCTTCCAACAGACGCTTCTTGACCTGCTAAGTAACCGTAGATGTAATCACAGAGCAACACGACATGCTGAGTCATATCAGGAACACCGGATACCTTGGAGAACATATTGAACAGATCGCTTGCTTCCTGATGCCACCAGCATATCGTATCCTCCGGTTGCAGCCAATGGCGGAAGGCATCTAATCCAGCATAAAGGCTTTCACCATTGAGGAACTGCTCCTTATTCCAGCCGGAAAAGGCCATATGCCCCCATTGCTGGAAGGAGAAGTCTTTCGGGCGAAATAACGTAGAAAGAGTATTAACCGTATTCCAATGCGCATCTACGCGGGCAGCGGCCAACTGTGTTGGCCAATGATTACCACGCTGATTCGAGATCCATTCCATATCAACGAGCACATACATCTTCGACACCTCCGGTAGTTCTTTCTTCGAATTCTACCGCAAGCATACAAGAAGAGGTGTCCGAAAGAACGGACACCTCGCAGCCTTTAGTATTATAGTCGAAGCGAAAGACACACCAATCTATGGGATAAATCATTCCCGCAGATTGGTGTGTCTTTTCATGTCATTCATGTGAAGTCATTGAGAATCTATTGAATTGCCCCTTTGTATTGTGCTACTGCCGTTCAACTCCGCTATCTATCAATATGCTGCTGTTCCGTTTGGTCATAGGATTTCGTATATCCCAAGTGATATTCCAACAGCAAGGTGTGTGGAATCATGTCAAAGGTGCTCACGCCCTCAACAGCAGTAAGAACTTTGACCGCAGCGCGATAACCGCAGTAGAAGCTGTGGCAGGCCGCCCAATGAACGCGTTGCTCCCACGCACACTCAATCGAGGTCAAATGCTCTCGTCGCTCTTCATCACCATCAATCTCGAGCTGCTCGATAAGCTTCTGGTTTTCGTCATGCATCTGCAAAAACAGAGTATGGCGCTGCATACCAGGCATCTCAAAGAGAGCCTGCATGAGATGCTTTTCAAATCCATCGACAACAAGATCTTGATTGGAAAGGTGCTGGACGAACCCAGAATACAGGCCGGCGTTGAAAGCATACCGGGATGCATACCGCAGTTTTGCCTCGTAATTGGTTTTGATCTGGCTTAGGATCTCGTTCTCGGACTGCTCCAATGTGGTGGTAAAATAGTCTTCAGCCGCTGTGTAGTCCTTTTCCTCTTCGGAAAAATCTGTTTGCGCCAGTACCTTGTATGTATCGAACAAATACTTTTGAAAAGCAGGGGCAAATGCGCGTTCTTTCATTTCCTCTAATGCGTTTTGTACTGTCATGTCTTCATCCCTCCGTACAGATTTGATACAATCGTATCAAGTGAGTACATATTACATGAGTGAAAGCGCGAAAACAGTCGGATTAAGGGAGAATGAAAAATAAAATTGCACCTGCCAGATCGACAGGTGCATTGCTCAAATGTGTTTTTTGATGATCGGGATCGAATTTAATGCCAACTCAACAATGGCATCTTCTTGCTCCTTCGTTAGTCCAGAGTTTTCAAGTTCCTTGCGAACTCTATGCTCCAGAGGAGAATCCGTCTTCCCAGCTAAGTAGTCGAGTGAAACGTCTAGAATATCCGAGATGCGCTCAATGAGCTGGAAACTTGGTGATCGGACTCCATTTTCTATGTGTCGAAGCGAGTCTACAGCAATACCGATCTTCTCAGCGAGCTGTTCACCAGTGAGGCGGCGGAACTGCCTTGCAGTCCGAATCCGGCTGCCCATGATTTGCAATCTCGTACTCATTTGATCTTCTCCTACCTATCCTGTACTTTCTCACAGTATAGAGGGATGGCAGAAAATCAGAAATGAGCATTATGGTATTTGTCGTACTGAAATGGTACGTAAACGAATGACCTTCGGTACGACACATACCGAAGGCCATTTTTTATTTGTCTGGATTTTAGATAAGAATCCCACACCTCTATGGGTAGGGAGAGGAATCGATAGTTTTCCTCTTCTCTATTGTTTACGCAATAAGGTAATTGCTGCTTCGTTCAAGTAGAGTGAGGTTTCTGCAACTTACACCGTCTTTGACCTTTATACCGTCAATTGTTCGAAGAAGAAAGCTTCCGCTTGTTCTCCGCCCCCACACGAAACACTCTTTTCCCTGATAGAGAACCTTATCGTAGAGTCGGAAACCAAAGACATATTTAGATGCCTGATTGCGCTTTCGGATACCGCTCTTCAGGATAGAGGCTTTGTGGAGCTGGCGGTTATGATGCCGTACCGGGCGGACCGTGTAGATGTGGTTTGCCGGTTCTACATAGGTGTGCGCCTTAATACCAAAGCCGTGTCTACCCTGTGCAATTGCCAGAGCATCGCTAGTGTGGCTCTTCGGAAGTACCAGCAGCTTCTCGCGGGTTGCTTTTGTGATGTAGCCCTTCGTCTCTGCGACAGGGATGGAGAGCTCTGTTCTGAGTCTCTGCATCAGTGTCTTGCGCATAATGCCCATAAAGGCGGCGTCTCTCGTGGAGCGGCGCTTGCGCGTCTTGAGTATCTCATCGATAATGATGCCGAGGTGAAACTTCTTGTGGCAATCCTCGCAGAGCGTGCCGTAGTTGTCCGGAGCATTCCCACCGTGTTTGCGGCTCTCAAAATGGTGGACATGCAGTTTGACTGGCTTCTTGTCCGTGCCCTTGACTCCGCAGCAGGTGCAGGTGTAGTTATCTCTCCAGAGGACGTACTGACGAACATTATAAGAACCGTACATTTCGCCCTTCTGATAGTCCTCGCCCTCTGGGATAGGCTTTCCGTCCTGAATAGCTTTGAGGAGCTGAAGGTCGAATTCTGCAGTCTCAATGGCCACTTTGCTGACAGGCAGGATAGTACATACCCTCTTGATAGAAGTAATATGCTCCTGAATTTTAACTTTCACAGAAGGTGCAAGCCAACATTCGTGATTGCTACGCACACGATTATCAGAACGAGGTTCCCGATACCGTGTGGTACGGTTCCGGCGTGCTCGGCGGAACGCTCTTCGCGTGGAGAGGTTTTCCACCACGTCATTCCGTGGCATTACCTCAGCAGCAAACAATTCCTCCTTCACCGTACTTGCCGACAGACCAATGGTCTTGCTTCCTGCATCCACGCCGAGAATGACCGGCTGAATATACTTAGTGCTCCCATAGAGGAGCCTGATAGTGAAAGGCGTCCGTTTGACAATCTTTGCTTTCTTGTCATCCAGAAGATGACGGGCTTTTGCCGGAGAGCAGGGCATCAACGGATGTCCGAGCCGGCTGATAACATAGACCTTATCAGGCATGTCAATGCCCTCTTTCCGATAATCTTGATGCGGCTAATATAGAAGCCGCGCCTGTATGACCGGTAGAGCCAATCACGCAGGTCAGGTGTCCGTACCCAATGTTATCCTGAGGTTTTCTTACATACGACACCGCTCCTTACCCCCAGAGCTTTTAATCGTATGCCGCAGAGCGGCGGGTTCGGACGAACGCCCGCAGGTGCCTATACATTCTCAAGTAACGTAGTGTTCGAAACACTTAGGGTAGTCAATCAGGCTTGTAGTTTTCCCACAAGCACCACTTCAAAACGCTTTTGCGTTTAAGTGTGGGTTCTTGACACATCAATATCCTCCTTGAACTGAATGAGTTGGAATTTTGCCAAAACTCTATCGCCTGTAATATCCTCTGATATTACAACATAGCGAGCTGGCATCCGTTCTACTGCTTGACCCTCTTGGAAAGCGTCACGAATCCTTTGCTTTCGATCCTCATTTTT
>Ga0129311_1002792_pt1 | contig 10020 bp, 9 predicted proteins | sample Go1ome_FD_94435 | JGI IMG/M metagenome (GOLD analysis project Ga0129311, IMG submission 94435) | Western lowland gorrila individual fecal microbial communities from Wisconsin, USA - Go1022B metagenome | ecosystem: Host-associated > Mammals > Digestive system > Large intestine > Fecal | place... | reverse complement strand
TGCTGGGTGGCGACCTTAATATCCTCAGACCATTTGATTTTATAAACCCATTGTTTTTAGCTCTTGCTATCTCCAATGGAGAACCGCAAAAGGAGCTTGCTAAAAAGGCACAAGGAAAGTCTGTCGTTCATATCCATAACACTGATATTCAAGAGGTGACGATAGCTTATCCTTCAAGAACAGAGCAAGACCAAATTGTCAGCGTTTTTCGTCAGCTCGACCACCTTATCACCCTTCATCAGCGTGAGCTGGAAAAGCTCAAAAATCTTAAAAAAGCGTGTCTTGAGAAGATGTTTGTTTAGGAGAGAAAAAGAGTATGAAAAAGATTGTTTTATACCATGGCAGCCCTGACAAGGTGATTGTGCCGCAGTATGGGTTTGGCGAAGAGAAGCATGATTACGGCAAGGGCTTTTACCTTACCGAAGATATCGAACTTGCCAAAGAGTGGGCTGTTTGCAGACCGGACGAGACAAACGGCTGGGTGCATAAGTACGAACTGGACACCACAGAGTTAAAAATTTTGGATTTGCAGCAGCATGATATCCTCGCCTGGCTTGCAGAATTGATGAAGCATCGAAAGGCTGACGACTCAAGACGCTACAAGATACTGTCTGAAAAGTTTATCGCAAAATACGGGCTTGACACAACAGGCTACGACATCATAAAGGGCTGGCGGGCTAACGCATCGTATTTTTATATCGCAAAAGAATTTGTACGTGACAATATTGATATGGAAATTCTTGAAGAGTTGCTGTCGCTTGGCGGTTTGGGAATCCAATACTGCCTGAAATCAGAGAAGGCGTTTACAAGGCTGAACGAGGTAAAAGATGGACTGATTTGCGTCGATTACAAGGAGTTTAACGACAGATATAACGAGAGAGATGCAAATGCAAGAAAAAAGATGCGCAGATTAGTCGATTCGGACGCGAATAAAGTAATAAATGTGTTCAGCACATTGATTGAGAGGTAATTGAAATGCGAGCATATGATGAAGCGTATTTGCGCGATGTTATGGAAAATCAGGGGAAACTGTTTGATCTGGTATCGCAGAACTATCCGGATAAAGACACCATTGATTTTATCAACACTTATATGACGAGCAAAACAAGAAAGAGCATTGATGAATCACAAGCTTATGTGAACACAATGAACGCTACTGAATTGTGGGACTATTTCCGCGAAACAGAAGGTTTCCGGTTGAAAGATGGAAAGGCCTTGCAAGGTTTTCTTCCGGACTGGCTCGGCGAGTTTTACGCATATTACCAATGGTACTACCGTATTCCAAGCAGCGAGGTTATAAAAAAAGTGCCGACAGACTTTCTGATCAAGGCATATGCAGGACTGCACGACTTAGACCTTGCGCTGGCAGTCAAAAAGGTAGGTGAGGCAGAATGAATCTTATTTGTTTCCACAATCCTAACGAAAAAGACGGATATTTAAGCAATTGGTATCCGTCAAGGTTTACTGTCAGGGGCGTGCAATTCTCCTCCATGGAGCAGTTTATGATGTATCAGAAAGCAGTGAGCTTTGGCGATGGTGATACTGCGAGAAACATTCTCGAAATCGACGATGTCGCTGTTATTAAAGAATTGGGACGACAAGTGTCAAACTACAATGACAGTTATTGGAATGGTATCCGCCAAATCACAGTGTTTGAAGGACTGCTCGCTAAGTTTGCGCAAAATGAAAACTTGAAAGTGCAGCTAAAAGCGACCGGAAACGCGATTTTTGCAGAGTGCGCAGTCAAGGATCGAATCTGGGGCATTGGTTTATCCATGCACGATCCTGACAGGTTTGACATCAGCAAGTGGAAAGGGCAAAACCTGCTTGGATATGCGCTGATGATGGTACGAGAGCGGGTGTAAAAGAATACTACTTGGGAACAGCGTAAGTTTGATGAAGTGTTTGATTGCACTGTCCCGAATAACACACTTTCCCGTGCCGAACTGAGTTATGATGAAGGAACTGTCCTGAATGTTCATTATGGTGATGTGCTGATAAAGTATGGCTCTGTGCTGGATGTTCAAAAGGACATTATTCCTCGCATCCCGCATAGATGCCGAGAGGATTTCAATGGGGCTTTATTGCAGGATGGTGATGTTATTATCGCTGATACCGCAGAAGATGAAACGACCGGAAAAGCCTGTGAAATAGGTAATTTGCAAGGGAGCGCCATAGTATCGGGGTTACATACAATGGTGTGCCGCCCTCGGAACAGAATGGCGTTGGGGTACCTCGGTTACTACCTCAACTCCAATGCTTACCACCACCAGCTTCTTCCTCTAATGCAGGGCATAAAAGTGCTCTCTTTAAGCCGCAGCAACATTCAAAAAACAAGCGTGAGTTACCCAATAGCAGTGAAGGAGCAGCAACTCATTGCCAACTACTTCAGCCAGCTCGACCACCTTATCACCCTTCATCAGCGTAAGTGTAATCATATAGAATTTCTAAGAACAAGGAGAATAGCGTCATGATTTTTAACAAAGAAGCGGATTTTGAAGAGGCTTTGATCAAAATTCTATCGGAAAAGGGTTGGGAAAAGGAATTCCTTAAAAACTACACCGAACAGGATCTGCTGCGAAACTGGGCCGATATCCTTTTTGAAAATAACAGGGACATTGACAGGTTAAACGATTATCCATTGACCGACAGTGAAATGCAGCAAATTTTGGAACAAATCGAGACGCTGAGAACTCCGCTGAAGCTGAACGGCTTTATCAATGGAAAGAGCGTTTCTGTCATAAGAGATAATCCCGATGATAAACTGCATTTTGGCAAAGAGGTAAGTCTTAAGATTTACGACCGCCGTGAAATCGCGGCAGGACAAAGCCGGTATCAAATCGCACAGCAACCGAAATTCTCAACGAAATCTAAGTTGTTAAATGACAGGCGGGGAGATTTAATGCTTCTGATTAACGGCATGCCGGTCATTCACATCGAACTTAAAAAAAGTGGAATACCTGTAAGCCAGGCATATCACCAAATTGAAAAATATTCGCACGAGGGTGTGTTCCGCGGACTTTTTTCACTTGTTCAGATTTTCGTTGCAATGGAGCCGATGGAAACCGTATATTTTGCGAATCCGGGTCCGGACGGAAAGTTTAACCCGAACTACTATTTTCATTGGGGCGACTTCAACAATGAACCGATTAACGAGTGGGATAAGATTGCTTCTACCTTGCTTTCTATTCCGATGGCACACCAGCTTATCGGATTTTATACGGTTGCCGATGATTCGGACGGCGTCTTGAAGGTCATGCGCAGTTACCAATATTTTGCTGCGAGCGCGATATCGGACAAAGTTGCAAAAGCCAAGTGGGAGGGAAATAATCAACTCGGAGGCTATATTTGGCACACCACAGGTTCCGGTAAAACCATGACAAGCTTTAAGTCTGCGCAGCTCATAGCGAATTCAAAGGATGCCGATAAAGTCGTATTCCTGATGGACAGAATTGAGCTCGGCACGCAGTCGCTCAAGGAGTATCGGAATTTTGCGGAGGAGAATGAGTCGGTACAGGCCACCGAGAATACACATGTGCTGATCAGTAAACTCAAAAGCACAAACCCTGCGGATACGCTGATTGTTACCTCAATTCAAAAGATGAGCAATATTAAAGAAGAAGCGGGCGGCTTGAATGCCCGCGATATAGAGAAAATCAGCGACAAGCGGATTGTATTTATTGTAGATGAAGCGCATCGCTCAACTTTTGGTGATATGCTGATTACAATCAAAAACACATTCCCAAAGGCAATGTTCTTTGGCTTTACCGGCACACCGATTCAAAAGGAAAACGAAAAGAAAAAGAATACGACAACTACCGTATTCGGCAACGAGCTGCACCGGTACAGCATTGCCGACGGCATCAGAGATAAGAACGTCCTTGGATTTGATCCTTATAAAGTCATGACCTTTAAAGATAAAGACATCAGGAAAGTTGTAGCTTTGGAAAAAGCGAAAGCGCGAACCGAGGAGGAAGCAATCGCAGACCCTGTAAAAAGTAAGATTTACTATAAATATATGGATCCGAAGCAGATCGGAATGGTCGGTCATACAAACGCAAGTGGTAAGTACATAGCAGGAATTGAAGACTATATTCCAAGAGTTCAATATGAAACGGAGGAACATACAATGTCCGTTGCAGGGGATATTTTGGATAATTGGCTGAGATTAAGTCATAACAGAAAATTCCACGCTATTTTCGCTACCAGCAGCATACCGGAAGCAATCAACTATTATCGCCTTATCAAACGAATGAAACCGGAACTGAAAGTGACTGCGCTGTTTGACCCTAGCATCGACAACAATGGCAATGTACAGTACAAAGAAGACGGACTTGTAGAAATCATTTCCGACTATAACGAAAAATACGGTCAGGATTTTGCGATTCCGACCTTCTCAAAGATGAAAAAGGATATAGCCGCCCGTTTGGCACACAAAAAACCGTATGAACGGGTTGCGTATGAACCGGAAAAGCAGATTGATTTATTGATTGTTGTCGATCAAATGCTGACAGGCTTTGATTCGAAATGGATTAACACCTTGTATTTAGATAAAGTGCTTCAATATGAGAACGTGATTCAAGCATTTTCCAGAACCAATCGGTTGTTTGGCTATGACAAGCCGTTTGGCACGATTCGCTACTATCGCAAGCCGCATACGATGGAACAAAACATCAATGCTGCTGTCAAGCTGTATTCTGGAGACAAGCCACTGGGACTGTTTGTGCAGCACCTTGCGGAAAACTTAAAGAAGATGAACGAAATCTTTGAGGAAATCAGAGCGTTGTTTGTGGGCGCCGGTATTGAAAACTTTGAAAAACTGCCGAAAGATACGGCAGCTTGCAAGAAATTCGCGAAGGATTTCAATGCGTTTAATACTTATTTAGAAGCCGCCAAAATCCAGGGCTTTCAATGGTCGATTCCTTCTTATAAAGATGAGAACAGCGGAGAAACCGTTGATATGACCATTGATGAAAGCACCTATTTCGTACTGATACAGCGGTACAAGGAATTGGGTGGCAACGAATCAGAGCAGGGCAGTGAGGATGTGCCGTACGATCTGGTGGGCTATATCACAGAAATTGATACGGGGAGAATCGACGCGGACTATATGAACTCCCGCTTTGAGAAATATATAAAACTATTGAATGAAACAGGAATCAAGCAGGAAGCTGTCGAACAAGCCGAGGCAGAGCTGCATAAAACCTTCGCGACGCTTTCTCAAGAAGAGCAGAAATATGCAGACATATTTTTACATGACATTCAGAGAGGTGATGTCCGAGTATGCGAGGGTGAGTCATTTCGATATTATATCAACAAATATTTATCGGAGGCGCAGAATGATCAAATTCATCGCATTGCGCTCTGCTTAGGTGTAGACGAAGCGATGCTCAGGAACATGATCAGCTTAAAATTGAATAAAAATAACATGAATGAGTTCGGCAGATATGATGAACTCAAAAAAACGATCGATAAGGGTAAAGCAAAAGAATATTTTGAAAACATAGAAGGAAAACAGATATCTCCGCCAAAAGTGAATATCAAAGCGGATCATCTGCTGCGCGAGTTTATCGAAAAAGGAGGATTTGATATTCCAATGCCAACAGGTGACATATAACAGAATCCTTCATCAGCGTGAGCCTACTTTGATTTTGGAGGTAAATTATGCTGAAAAACATAAACAAAACAGATTTGTTCTTTGATTATTACTCGCAATGGATTACCGTATACAAGGAGGGCGCAATCAGAAAAGTAACCATGGATAAGTATCTGCTTACTTTGTCATGGCTGAAACAATTAGCACCGGATTTGAAGGTATGCGATCTGTCAAGAATAACCTATCAAAAACTGCTGAATGACTATGCTGCTTCGCACGAAAGACAGACAACGATGGATTTTCATCATCAGTTAAAAGGAGCGATTCTGGATGCGGTTGATGATGGTTTAATTGAGAGAGACCCGACACGAAAGGCAATTATTAAGGGGAAGCAGCCGGGGAATAAAAAAATAAAGTACCTGAACCAGTTTGAACTCCATAAGCTTTTGTCAAGTTTGGAACTGGGGAAGGAGCTTAATTGGGACTGGTTTATCTTATTAGTGGCGAAAACAGGACTGAGGTTTTCGGAAGCGCTTGCTTTAACACCAAAGGATTTTGATTTTTCAAAGCAATCTTTATCTGTCAGCAAGACTTGGGACTATAAGGGTGAAGGTGGGTTTATGCCCACTAAGAATCAGTCCTCGGTCAGAAAAGTTCAGATTGATTGGCAGCTTATCGTTCAGTTCTCCACTTTGGTTAAAGCATTGCCGGAAGACGAGCCGATATTTATATCAAATAAGGTATATAATTCGACGGTCAATGGCATTCTTGCAAGGCATTGTGAAAAGATGGAGATACCGATTATTTCTGTGCATGGACTCAGACACACGCATGCGTCCTTACTCCTGTTTGCCGGTGTATCGATAGCAAGCGTTGCGCAAAGATTGGGACATTCCAGTATGACCACAACGCAGAAGACCTATCTTCATATCATTCAAGAACTTGAAAATAAAGATGTGGATTTAGTGATGCGGTCTTTAGCAAGTTTAAATTAATGAGAACTTCTCTCGCTGATGAAGCTCATTCTTTCTTGCAGTTGGAACGATTATGAAATATAATTGCAATGAAAGCAATGTTAACTAAGGTTTAACCGCAGACGAATGAAAAGGTAAAGTGGATATTGTAGTCTCAAGAGTGGAGGGTAAAAACATTTGACTCACACTGAAACGGTACGGAAAGGGACGAAAAATGCAACCTCATTCATATGCCAACGACCTTGTCCAACAATCGACCGGCAAAAACAGAAGGGCGCTTTCTGAAAAAATGACAGCCTTAGAATTGATGCTGTGCGTAAAAAATGAGAGAATACAGATCTATTATCACAGAGATACAAAAGTATTTGATTTTATGCCTGTTTCGCAGCTTGAGCTAGAACACATTGACTGGGGTATTGCAGGAATTAGAACTATATGAAGAATTGCGATTGTGACTTTTTGCTGTTTAGAAGGAAACCAAAGACATGGAAACAAGCACCGAAAGACATGCAAAGCAACAATATATATACTGCAAGGTTCGCTTTAGCAGCACGCGGTTTGCGCTTTCGTATCTCACAGAGGATGAAAGCGTCCGGGCAGGCGATTTTGTTAAGGTGCCATTTGGCAAGGAAAATGAAGAGCGAGTGGGTCTTGTGGTGCGTGTGATTCCATGCACGAGAGAAGATGCGCCGTACCCGCCGGAAAAAACGAAGCATGTCCTCGGAAAAACCGAGCAGCCAAAGGACTGGGATGTGCCAAAACAAAAGAAAACGCGGGAAAGGGCAGAGCCGCAAGCAAGGAACGCAGCAAAAGAAGAAACTGCCGAGCAGAGGAAGCCGCAAGCGCGTGTGGAACCGCAAAAAAAGAAAGGAATTGGCGGCAAATGCCTAGCCTTTGCATTGCTTGTCATACTTGGGATTACAATCGGCTGGCTCCTGCCTGATAAAAACGCGGGCAGCGGGCAGCCTGTGCCATCGCAAACGAATTACAATGAGTCGGACCGCAAAGAAGAGATAAGCGAAGCGGCACTGAAGGAACTTTACTCCGGGAAACTGCCGGAAGAGGGAATGCCGCTGCGCGCATTGCGGTATACATCATTAGGCGAGCCGGATGAGCGGATTTTGTGCCGGGATTATGACCGGATGGATAAAAACCATAAGCAGGTCACAGTGCAGTGGTACCGGAAGGACGGCAGCCTGCTTGCATCAGGACTCTGCTTTCAGCTGAAAAGCGAGCAGGAAATGACGCTGCATTCTTTTACATATTTTGACCCGAAGGATGATGCGGACGCGGATTCTGATAATACCGCCGGGCCGAAAATACCATGGGAAGGCATTCGCGAAGAGTATGATAATCCGGAGGATCTGTGGGAAGATAATCCGGGCGATTACGATGACGAGGATGAAGCCTGGGACGAGTGGTACGACGACGGAGACGAACCGTATGATGACTGAGAGCTGAAGAGGCTGCTGTTGGATGCCTGCACTGCGTTGCTGCGCGCAGAAAGAAAAAGCTGTTTTTTGAATATCTGTTACTGCTGCGCATCAAAATGATAAAAGAAGAGAAAAAAGCGGAAAGCTGATGGAGGTATGAACATGGTATGTCCAAGATGTGGAACTGAAACAACCGCTTGGCCTTGTCCGGAATGTGGTTTCCCGGAAATAATGCGAAATAGAGGTATTAGGGCAGATAGAAAACAGGTTAATTGAAAAACTGCAAACAAAGTTAAGCCCCATGTTGGCAAAGAGAGGAAAATTATGATGAGTGATTAAAATGAAATATATTAAGAACCCACGAATTATTGTGATTTTGTGGGAAATTTTAGGTAGAAAAGCCATGGTGCCTATGGTAGAATATCAGTAAAGAAACGATATTTTAACGGTGTGATTGCATCACTGCGGCTTAATGTGTTAGGCTGGGTTGCAGCATAGGAGGCATGTGTGAACTTATTCGATTATCTGAAAAATGAGAATTTTTTCAAACCGTTTAATTTAAAATACAAAAAAATATATTATGATTGTATGCAGCTTCTGATCGACAAGACCAAGGAACTTCCGGTTCTCTATGAGTCTGACGCTAGGGACTGCATTACTTTTTATCTGCGAAATACTTTGCAGATCTCGCCAGAGGACTTGCCACAGGATACCGATGAGGAAGCACCGGGATATCTGCTTCAGGCAGGCGTGATGATGACCTTGTTCCGTGAGGCAGGATGGGTTCTGCCGCGGGAAATCGGACGCAGTGGTGAATATGTTGTGAACATCGCGACAGATTGCCGCAGAATTATGGATTTTCTGCGGAAATTGACGGAACGCAGCGGACAAGGGGCAATGTCCAATCGGATCTTCTCCATGTATGAGATTATGAAATCGGCATTTGAAAAGGACAGCCCGAGAATGGAGCATCCTTACAACAATATTCTAGTGCCGATGATCGACAACGAGAGCGAATTAAAAAATGAACTGACCGATCTGAAGGACAGTATTTCTGATATCATGAAGGCGGTGATCGCGTTTCAGGATATGAACTGTTTCGGTCAATTCATTATGAAGAATCAGATGCTGGATCGGTTTTTCAATGAATATTTCTTTATCAAAAATAACGGCCTGATTCCGACACAGCTTTCTTTTATCCGCAGCAGACTGCGCAGATTGAAAGAGCCCGAGATTTATCAGAAAATGACGCTGGAATGCGCGGAAAGACTGCAGATGGATAAACAGACGGCGGAGGATCGGGTGAATCGCTATTTTGCAGAGCTGCAGCATTTTTTGAGCGTGGAATATGAAGAGAATATGGAGCTGATTGATACGCGGATCAATAACTATTACAATCTGGCGAACACGCGTATCCTCCTGATGGCGAGCAGCGGTGAAAAAATGGAAAGCGTGCTGCATGATTTTTTAAATGCGATCGGTCGGCTTCCGGAAGCGGAACAGGAAACTGCCAGCGAAAAGGTCGGTGATGCGCTTCGTATCACGCAGCAGAGATATATCGGCTATCGTTCTTTTGACAAGAAGCGCAAGGTGAAAAATACGGGAGAAAACATCGGACTCTATAAAGAGGAGCTCACTGAAGAAGATAAAGAAGCTAAGACCGAACAGCTCTTCCGGCAAGCGCAGAATCGCTATTCGGTCGAGCGGACCGGAGATTATCTCGATGCACAGCTTGGCATGGCGGAAAGCCTTGCAATCGGGGAGAAGCCGATCCTGTCACGGGAAGAGGTTTTGATGTATGCAGCGGCGATGGCATATGCAGGTAATGAAGAATTTCCGTTTGAAGTAGAACTCAGAGATGAAACAGTTGAAACAGAAACCGCCGAGATCAGCGGAGCTCGCATCCGCCGAAAGAGCAAATAGAAAGAAACAGGTGAAGAACTATGGGATTAGAGATCATCAAGAAATGGAATGAGGAAGATGCATATCTGTTCAAACGCTGCATTCGAAAACTGCT
>Ga0129311_1002790_pt1 | contig 10022 bp, 8 predicted proteins | sample Go1ome_FD_94435 | JGI IMG/M metagenome (GOLD analysis project Ga0129311, IMG submission 94435) | Western lowland gorrila individual fecal microbial communities from Wisconsin, USA - Go1022B metagenome | ecosystem: Host-associated > Mammals > Digestive system > Large intestine > Fecal | place... | reverse complement strand
CTTGAAAATGTAGTGTTAATCAGTGAATATGCTATGCCGGATGACTTTAGATGTATCTGGCAGAGGAAAGTAAAGACATTGATTTCCAGTACAAAAGAAAGAGGGGATATAGGAAATGAGCGCACAGAAAAGTTATTTATCTATAGAAACGGATTGGAGGTGGTAGCGTGAAGGATGAACTTATGCTGCACGCTAGGGATAAAAAAGTACAGCATATGACCAAAGACGGACTGGTAGAGAAAAACCTTGCAACCGGGGAAGGGGAGCGTGTCAGTAAAAGGAATGTAGAAACTTCTCTTGATAAAACGACAGAGCGTACCCAGTATCATTCCGAGAAGTCAGAGGAAAAAGTTTCTTCCAAGAATCGCAGAAACTATTACCGGAAAAGTACGGAAACAAGGGAAAAGGGTAAGGATGCCGGAAAGTCAGACCGTATGGATAAGCTGGAAAACAAGGCAAAAAAGGCAGATGAAAAGGCACAAAAGGCGAAAGATAAAGTCAAAAAGAAAAGAGCAGTGCGCTATAAGAGGCTCTATGATGAACAGACTGGCAGAACAACTCACAAGCTCAGATTTGAGGAAGAAATAAAATCCCCTACTATAGTCGGGAGTGCTGTGTCGAAAGCCGGGGCAGCTGCATCCGGTGTGGTGCATGGAAAAGTGCATGAGGATGGGGATGACAATTATGCCGTTGGTGGAGTGCATACGCTGGAAGGAGAGGCTGAAAGCAGTATCCGGACAGCTAATCACTTAAAAAACGAACATGAAGCCCATCAAAGGAAAAAAGTTTCCAAGTTAGAACACGATGCTGAAAAGGCACACTGTAAGTTGCGCTTTGAACAGGAGGTAGAAAAAAATCCGGAAATCAAAAAGAGTGTTTCCAGACAGATGCAGCAAAAAAGGCAGATAAAAAGGGAATATCAGAATGCACAAAGGGCAGCCCAGCATGGAAAGAAGACAGCTGGCAGTGCAGGAAAAGCAGTCGGAAAGACAGCGGATAAGATTAAGGAGAAACTGGCAGAACTTGTAACAAAGAATAAAGGTGTGCTGGTGGCATTTGCAGGTATTGGACTATTTATCATTTTGATCGCATCCATGTTATCATCCTGCGGTGCAATGTTCTCCACTGGTGGCGGTGCAGTAGCGACATCCACCTATCTGTCAACGGATGAAGCAATCGTTAATACGAATGATGCTTATTCAGATTTGGAAGCAGGGTTGCAAAGACAGGTTGATAACATCGAATCCACATATCCCGGTTATGACGAATACCGCTACAATCTGGATGAAATCGATCATGATCCATATGCGCTGACATCCTATCTGACAGCACGGTATGGCAACTATAAGGAAAATGATGTAGCCGGATATTTGCAGGGGCTTTTTGATGAACAGTATGAGCTTACGGTAACACCTACAACTGAAATCCGTACCAGAACAGAAACACGGACAGGAACGAGGACAATTCATCATGCAGATGGAACGACTACAACAGAAACCTACACATACGAGGTGGAGGTCGAATATGAGTATCATATTTTAACGGTAACACTGACCAATAAAGGACTGGATGCAGTGGTAACACCACTACTGAATGAAAATCAGTTGCGAGAATACCGTATCTATCAGGCTTCAAAGGGAAACCGTTCTTATCTGTTTGGAGATGCAGTATCCGGAAATGTGGCAGGTGGTGGTATTAGTTATGACATTCCACCGGAAGCATTAGAGGATGAAGATTTCCGTGCCATGATAACGGAAGCAGAAAAGTATCTGGGCTATCCGTATGTATGGGGAGGTTCTTCTCCATCTACTTCCTTTGACTGTTCCGGCTTTGTATGCTGGGTAATCAATCATTCTGTAGGAAACGTGGGAAGGACAACGGCAAACGGACTGTTAAGTAACTGTACTTATGTATCACCGGAAGATGCCAAGCCGGGAGATCTGATTTTCTTTCAAGGTACATACAACACATCAGGTGCAAGCCATGTGGGTATCTATGTAGGAAACGGCATGATGATACATTGCGGTAATCCTATCCAGTATGCAAGTACAGAAACAGATTACTGGAAAAATCATTTTTACTGTTTTGGAAGACTCAATTAAGAAGGAGGGGCATATGAATCCAAAATTAAAAAAGGTCAATGCAGAGATTGACAAGATGGAAGTAAGGCTTGCGGAAACGCAGGAAGCCTTAAAAAATCTTCGGGCAGAGAAAAAGATGCTGGAGGATTTGGAAATTGTAAAAGCAATCCGTTCCATGAATACCGGAAATATGGATGTGCTTGAAATGGTGGCAAAGATGCAGGAAAGCAGGGTAGAGAAAAGCCCTGCTTTTTCTGTGCCGGAAAACAAACAACCTATGAATAAGGAGGAAAATGACAATGAGTAAGAGATTAGGAAAGACAATGGTAATGGCAGTACTTAGCGGAGTACTGATGTTAGGTAGCAGCATGACGGTATTTGCAGGTGGCGGAGAAGAGGTAGATGAACCTATGACCGATCCGATTTATACGGAAAGTACAGAGATACCCATGCCAGAAACAGAGGAAGACAAGGAGCCGGTAGCATTTACTCCGGATGGCAATGCACAGCTTGTGGATGAGGCAACAGATGAGGATGATAAGCTCTTTTATACCTTTGTGACAAAGAATGATAACTACTTTTATCTGGTGATCGACAAGGCAAGGGAAAACGACAACGTGTATATGCTTAACATGATTGACGAGCAGGATTTGATGGCACTGATGGAAGAACAGGAGGGCAATTCCGGCACATCATCTGGCACAGCAAATGAGGAAATCACATTAAAACCGGAATCCGGAATTGAGGACACCGAACCGAAAGAGGATGAAACCGAGCAGGAAAGTGAGCCAGAAGAGCCAAAGCAGACAAATAACGGGGCATCAGTACTTCTAATTCTTCTCATAATCGGAGCTGGTGCAGCCGGGGTATTCTATTACTTAAAATTCGTCAAAGGTAAAAAGGAAGACTTCAATCTGGAAGATGATCTGGATTTCTATGATGATGAGGACTATGTAAATGAGGACGAGGAAGCACAGGAGGAAAATGAGGAGAGTCCGGATGATGCAGAGGATGAAGAAGTAGGCGAGATTGAGGAGGACATCTAAGGGTATGAATTTTACAGGCAGTTCTATTGAGTACATGATGCAGCAAAACCGGGCTGCCGTGGAAAAGAGGGGCAGTAGCAGGGATGCACTGCCTCTTACCCATCCCTGCTATGGGTGTTCCTATGCAAAGGAAAGATGCTGTATCGGGTATTGTATGAAAAAACTAATGAGTAAAGGGGGCGAGGAAAGATGAAACTCGTAATTGCGGAAAAACCCAGTGTGGCACAGTCGATTGCGAAAGTAATCGGTGCATATGACAGAAAAGACGGCTACGTTGAAGGAAGTGGATATATTGTCAGCTGGTGCGTGGGACATCTGGTAGGTCTGGCACAGGCAGATGCCTATGATGAAAAGTACAAGAAATGGTCTTATGATGATTTGCCGATTGTTCCTGACAAATGGAAATATGTAATTTCACAGGCAACCAAGAAACAGTTTATGGTGTTGAAAGAACTGATGAGCCGGGATGATGTAACGGAGCTTATTGAGGCTACGGATGCCGGGCGTGAAGGGGAACTAATCTTTAGGCTTGTCTATGAAAAAGCCGGATGTCGAAAGCCATTTTTCAGGTTATGGATCAGTTCTATGGAAGATGAGGCAATCAGAGAGGGATTTCGGGATTTGAGAAAAAGTAGTGATTATGATTCCCTTTATGAAGCAGCGGTGTGCCGTTCACAGGCAGACTGGCTGGTAGGAATCAATGGAACAAGACTTTTTTCCACACTATATAATACCAAGCTGACAGTCGGAAGGGTACAGACACCTACACTTGCCCTGGTAGTTGAAAGGGCAAAGCAGATAGCCGGATTTGAAAAACAGAAATACTTTAATATCCATTTGGATTGTAATGGTATGGATGTGGTAAAGGAAAAGATTTTTAGTGAGTATGAGGCAGAGAAAATAAAGAATGCCTGTGATGGTAAGAGTGCAACCGTAAAGGATGTAATCAGTGAGAAAAAGACTGTAAATCCACCAAAACTTTATGACCTGACCACGTTACAGCGAGAAGCAAACCGTGTCTTTGGCTATACAGCCCAGAAAACACTTGATTATACCCAGAGTCTTTATGAAAAGAAGCTGGTCACGTATCCAAGAACAGACAGCCAGTATCTTACAGATGAAATGGGGGATACAGCAGCAAAGGTAATTAAGGCGATATTTGCAACATTTTCTTTTATGGGAGATGTAATGTTTCAGCCGGATACGGACAGAGTACTTAACAGCAAAAAGGTCAGTGATCATCATGCCATTATCCCTACTGTACAGCTCGAAAAGAAAAAACTGGATGATTTATCTGAAGGAGAAAGAAATACCCTTATGCTGATTTCCCAGAGACTATTGTGTGCCACAGCACTTCCTCATGTATATGGGGAAACAACAGTAATTGTAGAATGTGCTGGTTATGAATTTGGCACAAAGGGAAAGAGTATTTTACAGATGGGATGGAAGGCTTTTGAGGAAAGTTTCCGTGCCAGCATTAAGGCAAAATCAGGGAAGGAAACCGAAGAGAATAAGGTAGATGCCAAAAAAGGACAGTGTTTTGAAAATGTAGCTGCAACCATCAGCGAGCATTTTACCACACCACCAAAACCTTATACGGAAGATACCCTGTTATCTGCTATGGAAAAGGCAGGAAATGAGGATTTTGAGGATGACACGGAAAAGAAAGGACTGGGAACGCCAGCCACACGTGCAGCTATCCTTGAAAAACTGGTATCCAATGGGTATCTGGAAAGAAAAGGGAAGCAGGTACTCCCCACAACGGCAGGGGAAAATCTGATAGCAATTCTTCCGGAGAGAGTAAAGAGTGCGAAGCTCACGGCAGACTGGGAAAATATCCTGATGCAGATAGAGAAAAAGACAGCGGATGCAGGTGCATTCATGCGTGACATTACCGATATGGTATCAACACTTGTGAAAGAGAACCGTACCATCCCGGCGGGGGAAAAGGAACGGTTTGCAGGTAGCAGACCAGAGAGGGAAACATTGGGAAAGTGTCCCAGATGTGGCAGCCCGGTTTATGAAGGACAGAAAAATTTCTACTGTTCTAACCGGGACTGCCATTTTTCTTTATGGAAAGAAAGTAAGTTTTTAACTTCCATGAAGAAAAAAGTCACAAAATCAATGGCGGTATCGTTGCTGAAAAACGGAAAGGTATTTGTAAAGGGGCTTTATTCCCAGAAAAAGGATAAGGAATTTGATGCCTACCTTGTGCTGGATGATACCGGGGAATATGTGAACTTCAAGCTGGAATTTCCCAAGAAAGGGGAGTAGAGCGTGAGGACAAAAGTGGAAAAGGAAACCGTAGTCTTATTCAATGAGGCAGAGGATAGGGCAGAAATATATACCCATAATGCCAGATGGAAAAACAGGCTGCAGGAACTTTCAAAACAATATCCGGATGATTGCAGCCTGATTAGTGAGAATGCAGATGGTGGAATGACCTTTACTTTGGATAAGAGGCTTGTTACCATCCGTAAACCTTACAGTGAGGAAAGACGCAAAAAAGACCGGGAAAGAGCAATTAAAGAAAACAGAATTGATAATTGTAGAAAAAATAATGAAAATATGGAGGAAATGTAATTATGGAAGACAACAGAAATATGAGCTTTGGGGAATTTCAGGATACCTTAAAGGAAAAGGTGGAACAGACATTTTATGAAAAGGGTATTGAGGCAGATGTGATACTGGAATCAGTACAGAAGTTAAATGAAACCTATCACGGTATGCGATTTGTACAGCCGGATCAGAATGTAGCACCTACCCTAAATCTGGATAAGGTATATGAGAGCTATGAAAATGGTACATCAATGGATGAGATTATGAACCGTATTACGGACTTTATCAATCAGCCAGTACCTACTGTGGATGTATCAGAAATCAAGGATTATGACGCAATTAAGGACAGACTTTTTGTCCGTGTAAGCAATGCAGAGAAGAATGATGAGGTTCTTAAAACACTTCCTCACACTATGCAGGATGATATGGCAGTAACTTACCATATCATGTTTTCAAAGGGCAGAGATGGTATTGCATCTGCGCCTGTCAATGAGGGAATGCTTGAAACATATGGGGTAACAGTGGAGCAGCTTCATGAGGATGCTATGAGAAGTTCGCAGAACATTCTCCCGGTAGAAATTATGCCTATGAGTACCATTGCAAATCATCTTATGGAGGAACAGATGAAAGAAATGGGATTTGATGAACAGGAGATACAGGATTACCTTGCAGATATGCAGGTAGATACCGGAATGTACGTGGTAAGTAATGAAGCACGTGTAAACGGTGCATCTGCTATATTTTATCCGGGTGTGATGGATCAGATTGCAGAGCAGTTTGATGGAGACTTTTTCATTCTTCCATCATCCACGGATGAAGTGATTGTTATTCCTGATACTGGAGAACAGCGAGCGTGGGAATTAAATGCAATGGTGCAGGAGGTAAATGCAACACAGGTCAGTGAGGAAATGAGACTTGGAAACGAGGCATACCATTATGATGCTGACGAAAAAGTGTTTGAGAAAGCTGCCAGCTTTGAAGAAAGGATGGCAGAGCGAAACAGCGAAAAAGAGGTAGCCGGGGAAAAAGGCTCTATCCTTAAAAAGCTGGATGAAAAGAAGCAGGAAGTCAAAGAACAGATGAAAGATGCAGTTACTCAAAAGAGAACAGCAGAGGTAGCATTATAGGAATTTTAAAGGCAGTCCCTTGAGGGCTGCCTTAACTTTTTAGGAAAGGAAGGAAACAAATATGTATTTTACAGGAAAAAACAATGTGGCAGTAGAGGTGGCAGAGACTAGCCGTAACAATGCAGTGGAAGGATACGCAAAACATTTTGCCGAAAAGGAAATGGAAAAGATTAAGGGCAAAAAAAAGAAGAAATAAGTATACAGGGCAGGTAGAAAAATATCCTGTGACGGAAAGGAGAAAAAATGGCAGAGAATAAGCAACAGCAGGAAATTAAAGAGATTTCGGAAAAACTGGAGCAGGGTGTCAAGGAATTGTTTGAGAGTGAGAAGTATAAAGAATTTCTGCATACCATGTCAAAATTCCACAATTATTCCTTAAACAATACCATGCTGATTGCCATGCAGAAACCAGATGCAACACTGGTAGCCGGGTACACAGCATGGCAGCATGATCATGACCGCCATGTGATGAAGGGGGAAAAGGGTATCAGGATATTTGCCCCTGCGCCCTATAAGATAAAAGAGGAGAGGGATAAAATCGATCCGGTCACAAATAAGCCAGTTCTGGATGAAAACAATAGTCCTGTAAAGGAAGTGGTAGAAGTTAAAATACCTGCCTTTAAGCTGGTCAGTGTATTTGATGTGAGTCAGACGCAGGGGAAAGAACTTCCTACGCTTGGGGTGGATGAACTTCTGGGGGATGTAGAGGATTATGTGCATTTTTTTGATGCACTGAAACGAAGCTGCCCTGTTCCGGTAGAGTTTGAGAAGATTGCAAGTGGAGCAAAGGGATATTACCATCAGGAAGAACGCAGAATTGCTATCAATGAGGGTATGAGCGAGGTTCAGAATGTGAAGACGCTTGTGCATGAGATGGCACACCAGAAGCTCCATGCAGTAGAAAACATGGATAAGGAACTGAACCTTACAAGAAGTGCGAAAGAGGTTGAGGCAGAATCCATTGCCTATGTAATTTGTCAGCATTATGGTATTGATACAGCAGAGTACAGTTTCGGTTATCTTGCCGGATGGTCTGAAGGAAAGGACACACCAGAACTGAAAGCATCCTTAGACCGTATCCGTAAGGCATCCAATGAAATGATTAACGAGATTGACAGCCACATTGCAGAAATAAATCTGGAGATCGAGTCAGAGCAGAGTAATCATATGACCTGTTATCTGAAAATCAGTAATGATATGGGAGCTGAATATAAGGTAGACCGGATTGCGGGAACACCAGAGCAAATTGAGTCAACACTGAAAGAAATACAGGAAGCCGGAAAGAACGGTCAGGCGATAGATAATATCGAGGAGTATTTAGAAAGTAAACAGATAGCGGTACTGGAACTTGGAAGTAGTAAGGACAATGAGCCAATTCATCTTGTACATTCGGAATATGAATATGATAAGGATACGAATGAGATTTACCGGGATGGGGCAGCTTTAGGGCGAGAAATGACACGTGAGGAGAAAGCCCTGCGCCTTGCAATCAGCATTGATGCAATGGCATACGATACAGATTTGTATGAGTATCAAGATACGGTAGATAATCGTGAGGAATTTGTCTTAGGTCTTAGGGATGATTTGTTATCCGGTGCAGAACAGGTTGAAGGCATGAAAGCGTGGTTTCAGGAACTTATTGACGAGGGAGCAAATGAAGCCGAGGATGCACAGAAGATTGTGGATGAAATCAATGATTTTCTGACAAGTGATCTGGAACATAACCGTTACAGAGTAGCCGAAACCAGTGATGCATTTGAACCGGGAGAAGACTTTGCAATCTGGGATATGGTAACAGATTCCTATGTGATGGATTCTTCCGGCTGTATTGTCACATTCCCCGATATGGAACAGGCAGAAATGTATCTGACTGATATGGAGCAGGAAAGAACTGAACCACAAGAAATTGTAGGAAGAGTGGAATATGCAAACGGAGAATATTTTGAGTACACCGATAAGGAGAGATATTTAAGCTGCATTCGTGATGAAATTGAGTACGCATCCACAACAGGATTTCGCTTTACAACTCTTTCGGATGATCCGGAACTAAAAAAAGCGGTGGATGATGAAGTCTACAATATGTTTGGGGAGAAAAATCCTCATAGTGTAGAGTACTATTCACAGGATAAGAAAGGCACAGAGCCGTCCATTTCCTTTTATGTGGCAGAGTGTATGGAATTTCCGAGCTATGGAGAGTATCATGAAGGACTTACCTTAAAAGAGGCTTTTGATCTGTATGACAAAATTCCAGATGCAAGGAATCATTCGGGTAAGGGAATTGGTTTTGATTTACAGGATGGAAGTATCTATGCAGGTCAGTTTGATTTGATGCAAAGAGGCGTACTGTTAGATGAAACCATCAATTATACTACCCATTACCGGAATAGTGAGCTTGTGCAACAGGCAATAAGTGAGTGCAGGAATGAATTAAAGGAAAGAGGAATTATCAGGGATGACGGCATCATGACGAGTGCTTATGTTGTGGGAGAAGACCATTATTTATCCATTCAAAGAGCATCAGATAACAGTTGGGATTATTCTTTGTATGACAAGGAATTTAATCTGATTGATGGTGGTCAGGTAGGGGATGGCGAGATGTCCTTTGCACAGGCAAGAAATGAAATCTTGGAATCTTTTGATTTAATGCAGGAAAATATCCGGAGTGTTAGTCCTGAAATGGTAGAACAGAAGGCACAGTTTAGGGAAGCGGTTAAGCTGCATGAACAGGGGCTTATGATGGATGACTTTGTATTAAAAAGTGAAGCATCCGTGAGGATTGATGAAGTAATGGATATGGCATTTGTATCCAGAGAAGATTTTAGCGAGGAGCAGATGCAGGTAATAGGGGAAGCAGCGCATTTGGATGTCCCACTATCAAGTTTTGTCAATCCTGAAATCCCGGCACACCAGATGGCATTTGCTTTAGAGAAAATGAAAGAAGGGTATGATGCAGAGCAGATTACAGTGTCCGGAAAACAGATTTCTCTTTTGGATCATCCAATGACAGAGGATGAGATTACCAAGATAAAGAGACAGATGGAGTATGATAACATACCCAAAATGCTCTATACGCCGGAACAGTGGAGAGAGATTGAAAATGGTATGAAGCGTACTTTGGATGTTACGGTTTATGCAAAACCAGAATATGATGCCGGGCAAATGAAGGAAATCAGGATTGGATTAGATAAGGGAACAGATGTAGAGAGTTT
>Ga0129311_1002789_pt1 | contig 10023 bp, 8 predicted proteins | sample Go1ome_FD_94435 | JGI IMG/M metagenome (GOLD analysis project Ga0129311, IMG submission 94435) | Western lowland gorrila individual fecal microbial communities from Wisconsin, USA - Go1022B metagenome | ecosystem: Host-associated > Mammals > Digestive system > Large intestine > Fecal | place... | reverse complement strand
CATCGACTTCTTAAAATTAATGGTATTAAAAATCTTAATCCGATAGTTATTCTTCAAAAGGGCATTACCACACTCGCATGCGATACTACCCTTCGGAAGCGTTTTGTCAATACAGAGAATGATGATACATTAAAAAAATGAGTTGTTTTTGTGGTGTACAGCCTTAGAAATTGCCTGCTGTCACTTCCTGACTGATTAAATTCTTCATTCTGTCCTCTATTGTTACCTTTTTCGCATTATTGAAGAACACCCCGACAAGGTAGGTAGTGTTTCCTATTCTCGTCCTGAAATTGCCACCATCAATGTAATTTGCTTTATTTTCCGCTGTTTTCTCTCCCTGCATTCGCACCTCTCCTTTCCAAGATTCCCATTACAAGGGACAGGTAACAAAAAAGGTAACATGACCGAAAAGACCTCTCAAATCACCCTACCTGTATCTGCTACCTGTGTTTTACTTATTTTTCTATTTTCTTGTTACTTTTGTTACCTATAAGAGAAAACCCAGTAAAATCAATACTTTCACTGAGTAACAGAACCGGTAACAAAATGGTAACAACATCAATTCTGTTACCTAAATGGTATCTCTAATTCCAACTGCTTCGGGACTGCCATAAAACCATCGCTGTCCGCTTTGTCGGGGATTCCCTGAGAGGAACCGGCACGAACCCAGCCACGCTGTTTGCCATAGACACCGAAATGCATGGCACCATCACTCATAATCCAGTCTGTTACCGAATTATTCATAATGTCGCATATCTGTTTCAGTTCAATCCTCTTCGGCTCATAATCCCTGTGAAGTGCTTCTTTCCACAGCATTTTGGAACAAACCCTGTCTCCCTTGAAATTATCAAGAAAGGCAAGTATCATTCCGGCATCTGCATCTTCCGGCATGAACTGTTTCTGATAATCTTTCAGGTACTCGGCTGATTCCCTGCTTAGCATAAGCCGGAACTCTCCTGACTTGTATATCTCCATTGCTTCCGCCCACACCTGCTCGATATATTTTCTTGAAAGTTCTTCATTTTCGAGAATATGACACTCTGCCCTGTCAGGATAAACCATGACCGGCATGAAACGTCTGTTGCCTGTACGGTCAAGAGGAAGCGTGTCCATAGCGTTGGAAGTGCCGCCAAACACGCACTGTCTCGGTCTGTCCTTTGGCTGTGTCTCATAAGGAACCTTGTAAATGTCGCTCTGCCTGCTGATGAATGACTTTATATCCTCAATGCTCCTTGCACTCGCTGTTGCTATCATCTCTGACAGCTCTATGATTAAATGCCCCTGCATCTTCCGGAATACATTTTCATCATCAAGTTTTTTCAAATCGTCCGTAAACCATGAATCATTCATGGCTAGGAATCTAAAAAATGTTGACTTTCCTGCTCCCTGACCGCCCACCAGAATCAGCATATATTCAAACTTTGTTCCAGGACGGAATACCCTTGAAATCGCACCCAACAAAAGGACTCTCATTGCTTCATAGACATAATTGTTCTGGTCGGCTCCAAGGAAGTGATGAAGCACATCTTTGATACGTTCTTTTCCATCCCATACCAGAGAACTGAGCTTTTCCCGAATCGGATGATACTTGTTTTCCATTGCAACCACATTGATAGCTGATTTTATTTTCTTCTCGGTTGTAAGACTGTAATGTTCTTCCAGATACAGCATGATATGGTCTATATCAGAATCCGTAAGTGTTGGACTTTCACGATACCACCCTAAACCCTTAACAATGTCGTTTCTGTCTGTCATCATGTTATAACGAATGGCTCCCTTGAACTTCAGGTCGTTCTCAAGGACTGTAACCACATTTCTAATGCACTGCTTCACAGCTCCTTTGTCTGTTGTGATTAACTGTTCCCTGATTCCTGCGATATTCCCTGACTCTTCGCTCAATATCTTCCACCCCCTTTCCTAAATCGTGTATCACTGCTTCCTTTTCCTCTTCCGTACCCCAAAGCAGGGTATCAAGCTGAAACTCTACCTTTGCCCGATTCTGCACAGCTTCCACATATCTTTCATCAATCTTTTCCATGTTTTTCGGTCTGAAATTCCGCTCCCATTCTTTCAGCAGATGAAGATAGTCGGACAGCACCCGATATGTCTTTGTTTTCGCTTCTTCCAAAATCTGCATTGGAGATTTCTCTTTTCTTACCGGCTTGGGCGGTGATCGCACCGAACTGTCATAGACAATCCCAAACTCGTCGGCTATCTGCATGGCTGCTTCTCTTGGAGACAGGTTATAATATTTTGCGACAAAATCAGTCGCATCTCCTTTTTCACCACAGCCAAAACAAAAATATTTCTTATCTGTCGGTTTTACTTTCATGCTCGCCGTTTTGTCTTGATGAAACGGACATCTGCACATGTTATTTCGATTGAAAACAATGCCTGCTCTCTCCATGACTTCCCTTGCGGTCACTCTTTCCTTTACTTCATCAAATACTCCCATACAATCCTTTCCTGACAATAAAAAAGCATCTGTATTTCCGCTAATGGATTACAAATGCTTCCTAAAGTTCCATATTCTTTTTTCTAATATGCACATCTTGTTTTTTCTCATATTCCATGACCTGCTTCTGCTTTTCTTTCAGTTTTGCCTGAATGGAAACCCTTGCCTGCTCCTTAATCTGTTCCTTTGCCTTAGCTTTATTCTTCGGCTCATTCAGGGCAGAGATGATATTTCCCAAAAGTGCCTGTGATGCTTTTTCCAGTTTGACAACAATCGCATTCACGACCTTGGAAGCCACCGACTTTGATTTATCACTGAGCTTGTCTTTCGGCTGTTGCTGTAAAAGCTCTCCATAGTCCTTTACAACATCAACATCATGCTTCACTGTTTCCTCTTTCACACGCTCTGTGACAACCTCACAAGCCTTTTCATAAGCAAGGTCTACAGCTTCCTCAATAACTGCGTTTACGTCCTCTATCTTCATCACAAGACCATCAAGGACAGCCTGTTTTTCCTCAATACGTTTCTTCTGATTCATGATGATAAAATCCTGTTTCTCCAGATAGCTTGCTCCGCCATACACCGGCTCAACATCAATCGTCAGTCCATGCTTCTGGCAAATGCTGATAAACAGTTTTCTGCACTCATCATCAAAGACCATCTTGCGATTATTGTACTTTCCCTTTTTCTCATTCGGCTTCGGGAGTTCAAAGCCAAGCTCTTCCAGAGCTTTATCCTGTTGGGGACATAATTCCCCATACTGATTCACAGCATCAAATACATGCCGTTCATGAATATGTGGCGTTGCTTCATCAAGATGCAAAGCCCAGTCCAGTATATGAACATGAGAACCATACCTTCTGGTAAATTCCTCGAAATATTCTGCACTAACCTGTGCAAGCACATCAGCAGACACCGCACCGTCCATATTCCCAAGCTGTAATAAAGTTTCTTCCGGACACGTTTTATTATTTTCAAGAATAGCATCAATCGTTTTCACTCGGTCATAATGCCTTGCTTTCCTATTTCTCTCATTCTGACCATCCACATGGTCTGAATATTTCTCAACATAATATGCTTTTTCTATTTCCGTAAAAGTGAATCTCGCCCGCTCGTCCTTATCATTCGGCAGGCTGTACCCCTGATAACAGTCCCAGTACACATTCATCTTTGTTCTCTCTGCGTCAATATGCTCACTGTTCTCTACATCAAATCTGCGGTCATTGTGCTTTGCGTCATAGGTTCCATGCCTGCCTGACCGTCCGTTGTGCCTTGTTGCTTTCATGCTAATCTTTCCTTTCTTTCCACAAAAAAAGACCAAGTAAATCTCTCTACTCAGTCTGTTTATCATAACAATATTTAGTTCTTTTCCCGAAGGGAATTGCAACGAAGTTGCTTAATCTTGTGAAGCTTTGCTACAAGCAATACCCAGTACTTAGTGGCGAAACGCCACTAACTGGGCAATGGTTGCACCCTTGACCTGCTAAGGTGCTTCGCCCTTAACCAGAGCGGAGCCTTTCTCCTGCACCACGCGTAAGGCTCTGCCTTTACAATCCGACAAAGGTTGCACCTCTGCACACTGCTTTGTTGTCTCGCACTAAATCTCCGTTGTATTCTTTAGTTCTTCAACAACTGCCGATCCTTTAATCCACACATACTGCGGTAACATTCTAATTCCGTTTACACATTCAGTTTTGTGAATTAACGCAGAATCCGCACCAGATCCTCTCATAAAAACTTCATTATCTCTCGATTTCATGAAGTTTGGTGCTGAACTTATATCGCCTGATTTATTTATTTTGGTTTTTCCATCTCTATCATACTGGATAACATCAACAAGACGATTGTTCATTACCTTATCTCGTAAATCTTCCCATAATTTTTTTACAGCACCGTCTATAAACTCATCACTAAATACCAATCTCTTAAAACCAACAAACTTGTTTGCAGATAGGGAATTGGGTTTAACTTTCAAAACTTCATTACCAATTCTACTTACTTGCACATCGGGTTCCTGAAACATAATACACAAAAACTCATGGTCTGCAAAATATGAATATATTTCCGAATCTTCAAAAGTAAGCGGACGGGTCTCTCCATTCTCTTCTTCAACTTCTGTTTTTACAAGCTCTTCAAAATCCATATGAAAAAGTTTCATATCTTCTGTTCGACCACCCTTTGATGTTACAGCAATCGACTTGGCAATTATTCCGAATCGCTCAAACAGCTCTATTTGATTTAGTTTCGTTGAAGTACCACCAAACATTGCAATGATGATTTTCTCTGCTATGCCTTTTCTATCTAGTCCACCATCTGCAACGACAGACAATCCAAACTCTTTTGCAAGCTGACCAATTGTCATTCCTCGATATTTTTCAGTTAATTCGTGACACTTTTTATCTATATCGCTCACGGTTGCATATCGTCCCGGAAGTTGTTCCAATTCATAACCAAAATGCTGCGCTATCATACTCGAAACAACCGGCTTTTTCAATCGGAATCTCGGTGGAAATTTGGGCGCAAGGTCAATATAATTGAGTACTCTTCTCAAAACTCCATGACGTTCTATGTATTCTTGCTTTACAGCTTCTTTCCACTCCTTATCTCGAACTCCTTCATGATTTGAAACAATATCTTCTGCTAACGCACGAACATTCTCCCAATCTTGCCGAAGTGCTTCTATTTCCAACTCACCAAACTCATGAAATTCATAACCCTTAATTGGGAATACTCTATAATCATATGCTTCTACAGGATGATTGGATAGGTAGTGATAATATACGATTAACATATGTTCCAACTTTTGCCAAAAATGCGAAGTCTCAAATACCTGATTAGCAATATCATAAATTCCGACTGCTGTAATTGACATAGGTTCTTTTGCTACATAATGATCAGTTGGGGAGGATGCTATTACCATTCCAGTTGTTTTTAATTCAGTTTTTATTTCATTTTCCCCATCAACAATAAGTAAATCGGGCTCCTGTTTTGAATCTGGTTCATAACCAAGTACGCATTGTTCTATAAGCGAACCTGCTACACCTTTTTGTAATGCATATGCCCGAACACGATTAAAAAAGCCATTATTATCTACTTCCTCAAAGGTTGCTCCTAAAATTCCATCAAATTTTTGTATCAATTCTATTTTTGTATATTTGTGTTCAGGCATATTAATCACTATCCTTCCATTGAAATTATCTCATCTAAAACCTTTCCCATTCTCGTAATCATAGGAACTACTAAAGCGTTACCCATACAGAAAAATCGCATTCTTTGTGGCATTCCGGAATTTGTCCATTCATCATCAAAACCCTGCAATCGTTCAGCTTCAACTGGTGTCAATGTTCTTAACTTTCCACTGTTTAAGTCTGCTACTACATGAGTACTTCTATTAAGTGTTGATTCACTTGTAAGCATTGTTCGTCCTGGTCTATCCCATGGATCAGGAAAAGCTACCGGACCTTCTGAAAAAATATATTCATGACCATTTGCAGATTTTCTAGGAATTTTCTTTGCTCCTTTAAGATACACCCACTTAGCCATTCTGGCTTCATCAGTGATAAAAAAACTATCAGCTACATTTTTCTCAAGAATCTGTCCTAATTTAATGGACTCTTCTTCTTTTTCTGTAACATCAGCAGAATAAATATGATAATTCGTCATATATCCAGAGGCTCTAAAATCAAACTTAAAGTTATCAGAGACATCAACAATATCCTTACCGATTTCTGTTTCACTAATTGCTCCGATAGTTTCAATTGGAAATGCCTTAGCCATCATCCCTGATTTTTGTATCACATCTTCTGCTCCTAATCCTGCTACTGTTTTTCCATATTCTGTATCGTTTTTATATGCAAATATAAAAGTTCTTCTTCTTCTTTGAGCGGCTCCATAAAGTGCAGCATTTACTACTCTCCATTCTACGGAATAACCTAATTCAGCTAAACAGGAGAGAATAATTCCAAAGTCTCTTCCCCTTTGACTAGCCGGCGACTTCAGTAGTCTATCTACATTCTCAAAAATACAAAACGGTGGTTCTTTTGCTATTAGTGTATCTCTAATTTGCCACCACAGAACACCTTTTTTGCCCTCGATTCCTTTTGATGAAGCCAAGGTATGAGCAACACTATAATCTTGGCAAGGGAAGCCACCTACAAGAAGTGTATGATTAGGAATACACTCTTTATTAACTGTACTAATATCCTCGCCTGTATGAATCTCTCCATTAAGATCTTCACATTCTCCAAAATGGCTCACATAACAGTCATGTGCCCACTGCGTCTTTGCTCCCGGTTCCCATTGAGAAAACCAATTTGTTTTCCAACCCGAATTAAGGCGTTCAAAACCTAGCCGGAATCCACCAACTCCGGCAAACAACTCACATATTGTCTTCTGCATAAGTCCTCCTTGGCTCTATTTCAAGCCATCTCACTTGTTATTTTTGGTCTGGATTTCTCCTATTAGCACTATCAGACGATAGATCAATGACCATAAAAAAGTATAGCACAAAATCTAAATGATACATAGTCCTAAAAGCACCTATATCTCAATCTGCTCTATAAATTTCAATGCGATTTCATTATATTCCCTGAAATCTCTCTCCATTTCTTCCGAAATACTTCGGAATTGCTCTGAATACCACTTATCATCATCAGCAGCAAGTTCACCCAGTTTATTGTGCAAAGCAACTAACACTTGCTTTAGCTGATTATCTGTAATACATGAACAAACTATTCCAATTCTTTTTACTGTCGCAATTCTGCTTTCATCTCCAAAAGCAAAAATGACCTGTCTTTCCATCTTTGAAAACACCAAAATATCCTCACTTTCTCAAAAAAAGCCACAACATTATCGTTGTAGCCTTTAATCCGTATCATAGTTCAAAATATTCTTAACACATCGTTTGCTATGCTCCCGCTTTTCTCTTCAATTACGCAAAAGTTGTATTATTCATTTTGCTTTCTATGCACTCTGTTCTGATTTCTTAACCTGATACGCTTCACGTCTCATTGCCAATGTCTTTTCATATCTCTCTTTTGCAACCGAATCACCTTTCATTGCGTCGTCACGCATTTTCTTATAACTCTTTACTGTGGCTCTCACCTGATATTGTCTGCGTTCCGATAATTCTTTCTGTGCTTCCAGCTCTCCTGCTTCTGCTCTTGCCTTTAATGCTTCCAGTTGTTCCTTTCTCCTTGCGGTATGTCGTCTGCTGTATTCTGCATTTCGCTCTTCAAGATATTTTGCATATTCAGGGTCATTTTCAGCTCTCTGCTTGCGTTTTTCTGCAGCTCTTCTTGAATGCTCCCTGCCTATTGCCCTACGCTCTTCAAGCTCCCTGATTGCTTCCTGATTGCCTTTTTCTGCCTGCTCCTTTAATTCTGCAAGCGTGGCTTTTTTCTTCCTTGTGGCTCGTTCTAAACGCTTCTGCTCGCGTTCCAACGCAAGCCTGTCTTTTTCTTCCATCTTTGCACGATATTCAGGGTCAGCCATTCTTAATGCTTTCATCTTCTCAGCTCTTTTACGATTACTCCGTCTGCCCTTTTCAAGAATTGCTTCATACTCTGCAATAGCTTCAATATCTCCTGCTTCTGCCCTTGCCTTAATTTCTGCACGTTTCTGATTTCTTCTCTGTGCAGACCTCTTAGATGCCTGTTTCTTTTTCTCTGCAAGCTCCTTTTCCTTGATAGCTTCCTCTGCCTGCATGGATTTCATTTCTTCCTCACTGAGTGGAAGTACAATATTTCCAATGAAATTGAAATATATATCCACCTGCTGCGTACGGTCTTTTTTCCTGCCACCCTCTGCTTCATGAACAACTACCTTTTCGATAAAATCATTCAGCATTGGAGTTGTCAGTTCTTCAAAATCCCGATACTTTTTAACCAGACGCACAAACCGGTCAATCTGCACTGTCTTAGCAGATGTACGTGCTGTAGCAGTTGCAAGCTCCGTTATTCTCTGCTCTAAACTGCCCTGTTCGGTATCATATTCTTTCATCAGCCGGTTGAACTGTCTTTCTGGCAATCGACCCAGAGTGAAGTTTTCATACAGTCCTTTTATCAAATCGTCCAAATCCATCATTCTGCGCTTTGATTCTAACAGTTCCTTTTTATCGTCTGTATTATCCTTTTCACACTGTATTTCATACTGTGCTTTCAACTGCTCCACAAAATCCTTTTCATCAGTCAGAACATGCTTGCAAACGCGCTTTGTTGCCTGATAAATCAAGGATTCTACTGTACTTGCCTTGATATAATGTCCGGTACATGAATGATATTTATTATGATACCTGCTACAACGAAATGCTTGATTACTGTCATATTCTTTTCCGTTACGTGAATTTGCATTTATATAAGCCAATCGGCTCCCACAATCAGAACAATACAGAAGTCCTGATAATCTGTGAGTAGGTTTTTCTGCATTTCTTCTCGGTGCAGCTCTTTTTCTCATTCTCTGCGCCTTGTCATAGGTTTCCTGGTCTATGATAGCTTCATGCGTATCATAAAAAATATACTGTTCTTCCTCATTCACGATTCTTTTGCGCTTAGTCTTGAAATTATCCCTTGATGTCTTTCCCAGAATGGTATGCCCCAGATACTCCCGTCTGTCCAGAATATATCCTACTGTCGTTCCATTCCATGTATAAGCATCATGATAAGAATTGCACTGGCAGTCCTCAGGATGATTTTCTTTTGCATACGCTGACGGTATCAGCACCTTATCATTTGATAATGTCTCTGCTATCGCTGTTGCTCCCATTCCATCACATGCAAGCTGAAAAATGCGTCTGACAACCGAAGCAGATACTTCATCAACATACAACGTCTGTTTATCGTCCGGCTTTCTATAGTAACCATAAGGCACTGCACCGCTGACACGTTTTCCGTCTCTCATTCTTGCCTTAAATACTGTTTTTATCTTCTTACTGGTATCTTTCGCATACCATTCATTCATAATATTCAGGAATGGTGTAAAATCATTGTCTGTCGGATTGTCGCTGTCCACACCATTGTTGATTGCTATAAAACGGACATTTTTCTTTGGAAACATCATTTCTGTATAGAAACCTACTTGCAGATAGTTTCTTCCAAATCGTGACATATCCTTTACTATCACAGTTCCTACTCTTCCGGCTTCTATCTCTGCCAGTAAGGCATTAAATGCCGGTCTGTTGAAATTTGTTCCTGAATATCCATCATCACTGAAATGCTGTATATTCTCAAAACCTTTTTGCACTGCATAATCTTCAAGGTACTGCTTCTGATTCGTTATCGAATTGGATTCGCCTTGAATCTCATCATCACGAGATAATCTCTCATAAAGTGCTGTAATTCTGTTATCTTTAGCCATTTTTCTAACTCCTTTCATCATGCTAAAAAAATAAGAACACACAGCAAACATCTCATTTTTTAATGACATATTTGCTCTGTATTCTTAAAATGTAACCCTTCGGGTCAGTGACCACGTAGCTCGAATGCATCTGTAAAAGGTTCGGCTTCAACCAGAATCTTGTCTTACCGGAACCGGAACCTCCGACTATCAGTACATTCTTGTTTCTCGCATAT
>Ga0129311_1002786_pt1 | contig 10030 bp, 12 predicted proteins | sample Go1ome_FD_94435 | JGI IMG/M metagenome (GOLD analysis project Ga0129311, IMG submission 94435) | Western lowland gorrila individual fecal microbial communities from Wisconsin, USA - Go1022B metagenome | ecosystem: Host-associated > Mammals > Digestive system > Large intestine > Fecal | place... | reverse complement strand
CGTCTACGACGGTGCACAGGATAAAGATTCCGTTGCTCCTTTGCTGGATGCGCATATTGAGCAGTTCATTGCCAAGGTCGAATCCTGCTGCAGGAAGGACAGGGAGACGATATGAAGGAACCTGAAGAGAAAAAACAGTGGGTTTTGAGAAAGGGCTCACGAGGATAAAATGAAAGATTTAATCGTATATGTTCATGGAAAGGGCGGCTCGGCTGGGGAAGCCGAGCATTACAAAATACTCTTTCCGAATCGTGAAGTAATCGGGTTTGATTATCGGTCGCAAACACCTTGGGAAGCCAAGAAAGAGTTTCCTGCGTTTTTTACCGAGCAAAGAAGCCGGTGTGAGCACCTCACCCTGATAGCCAACAGCATCGGTGCGTATTTTGCGCTGTCCTCGCTGGATGAGACGCTGGTTGACCGGGCTTATTTCATCTCGCCCATCGTGGATATGGAGAACTTGATTTGCAATATGATGCAATGGTCGAATGTGACCGAACAGGAGCTTGCCGAGAAAAGGGAAATCGCCACGAATTTCGGAGAAATGCTGTCATGGGAGTATCTTTGCTATGTGCGCAAGCACCCGATCATCTGGAATGTCCCCACCTGCATCCTGTACGGCGAGCATGACAACCTGACATCAATCGAAACAGTATCGGCGTTTGCAACGCAGCACCATGCTGATCTGACCGTCATGCCTGACGGAGAGCATTGGTTCCATACCGAGGAACAGATGCGGTTTCTGGATCATTGGGTTAGAGAACGCAGCTTAAAAGATGTCTGCGGTTGAAGATACTTAACGGCGTGAATGATGAAACAAGAATAAAAAGCAAGCGAGAGGCAGTAGGAATGGAGCTTCAGGAACTGCATACATACAAGAACATCAGCCGAATGGGCTGATCGACAAGAGATAAGGAGAAACACCATGACAGAAAAGGAGATTACCATTCGTCTGGAAACGAAAGACGACTATCGCAATGTTGAAAACCTGACCCGCGAGGCCTTCTGGAATGTCTATCGCCCCGGCTGCATGGAGCACTATGTGCTGCACTGCTATCGGGATGATCCGGCTTTTGTGCCGGAGCTGGACTTCGTCATGGAGTTGGACGGTGAGTTGATTGGGCAGGTCATCTATGTGCGGTCGGAAATTGACTGCGATGACGGAAGAAAGGTACCGATCATGACTTTCGGCCCCATCGGCATCGCGCCCGCATACAAGCGGCAGGGCTACGGGAAGCAGCTGCTCGACTATTCCATGGAAAAAGCGAAGGAAATGGGTGCGGGTGCGCTTGCCATCACAGGCAATATTGACTTTTACGGCAAGTCCGGCTTTGTGCCTGCCAAAACAAAGGGCGTGCGGTATGCCGATGACCCGGAGGCAGATTATTTCCTGATCCGCGAGCTGATTCCCGGCTTTCTGGACGGCATTTCCGGCACTTATAAAGACCCGGAGGGCTATTTCGTCTGCGAGAAGAATCCGGAAGGCTTTGAACGGTTTGAGGCGACCTTCCCGAAGAAGGAAAAGCTGAAGCTGCCGGGACAGATGTTCTGAATAGGAGAGACAATGGCATCCAGAAAAGAATATCTTCATTTCATTTTAGAACAGCTATCCGATTTGGACGGTGTTTCCTACCGTCCCATGATGGGAGAATATATCCTCTACTACCGCGGTAAAATCATCGGCGGAATCTATGATGATCGGTTGCTTGTCAAGAAAACAAGATCCGCTCTGGAACTTATGCCTGCGGCAATTTGTGAGCTTCCGTATGAGGGCGCGAAAGAAATGCTGCTGGTGGATGAGGTTGACCGCAAAGAGTTTCTTACGAAGCTGTTTGAGGCCATGTACGATGAATTGCCGTTGCCCAAACGAAAGAACAACGGCATTGGAGGAATAACCGATGAACTATATTCGGATCACAAGAGAAAATATTGACAAGGAACATATCTGCTGCGCCATGTCCGGCAAGCAGAGCGTCGCCAAAAAGGAATGGCTGCGGCAGCGCTTTGATGACGGACTTGTTTTCTATCGCAGCGAGGAACGCGGTAAATGCTTTATCGAATACATTCCGGCTGAAAACGCATGGGTGCCTATTGAGGCAGACGGCTATCTCTACATCAACTGCCTCTGGGTATCCGGTTCCATGAAGGGACATGGATACTCAAATGATCTGCTGGAGGCGTGCATCCGTGATGCCAAGACGCAGGGGAAGAAAGGCATTTGCATTCTGTGCGTGGAGGGCCGGAAGCGGGAATTTCTCGCTGACCCGAAATTCCTTACTCATAAGGGGTTCCGTGTGGCAGACATATCCGACTGCGGGATCAATCTCATGTACCTTCCCATTGAACCGTCCGCACAGATGCCAAAGTTTCGGGAATGCGCGAAGCATCCGGCGATTGAGGAAACCGGTTTTGTCCTGTATTACACCGACCAGTGTCCCTACACCTATTATTGGGTGCCAAGGGTGCAGGAGGCGGCGAAGGAACATGGTATCTCGTTCAAGGTCATCCACATCACTGACAAAGAATCTGCGCAGAATGTACCCGCACCGGTCACGACCTATGCCCTGTTCCGGGACGGTCAGTTTCTGACACAGAGTATTCAGTCGGATAAAAAATTCCTGACGCTGGCGGGCTTGTAAAACTGATTGCAGCGAGATGAATGGAGGCTTGTGCATTGGAGTGTGAAAAATGAAACCAACCGTTATCGACCCTAAAACGACTACCCGTGCTGAGGCGTATGCGCTTTGGATGAACGCGCCGAACCCCATGGTGACTTTTTTCAAAACGCTGGATGTTACGCCGCTGGTTCGGTTCAGCCGCAAGCGCGGGCTGAAATTCAATATGCTTCTCTGCTGGTGTATCGGCAAGGCTGCCAGCAGGATCAAGGAGTTTTATACTCTCCCTGTTGGGCGCGAGCTGCTGCACTATGACAGCATCGCGGTGAACACTATCGTGAAAAACAAAACCGGCGAGGTCAGTTCCTGCGATGTGCCGTTTTCCGCCGACCTTGCGCAGTTCAATGCCGACTACCTGCGCCTGACGTGCACAGTTGCGGAAAGCTGTGAAAATCACGACCTGCCGGACAGCATGGTCATCGGCACCTCCGCTATCGTGGATACCGAGATTGACGGTGCCGTCGGCATGAACAGCGGTATTTTTAACAACCCGTTTATCATCTGTGGCAAATATCATAAGGGGCTTTTCCGGGCAACGCTGAAGCTGTCGTTTCAATTTCACCACACCCAGATGGACGGAGCACACGCAGGGCGGTTTTTACAGAGTTTGCAGGAGAATATCTTTGAAATCAGAAAATGCAGATGAGCCAAAGAACGGAACTGAGTCAGGCACTGGATAGTACCGTATTCCGCAGCGTTTTTATCTGAAGCGGGGGCTGGCTATCGCAAAGCTGCTGGCAGAAAAGATGGGCGGCACAATCATCGCGGAATATGAAAACGGACGCCTTCAAATTTGCATTGCTTTTCTATAATTACATGAAAAAACATGTAAAAACAAGGAGCGTATAAAAATGAAATATAATTCTTTTATCCTATTGCTTGCGGCCGTGATGGTGCTTTCCCTCTCGGCCTGCGGGAAATTACCGACACCGGACAAGAGCGCATCATCTGTTTCGGCTGGTACACAAGTTGAACCGTCGAATGAGGAAGATGCACCGGCTGATGAGAACCCTGCAGCAGATGCAGACAACTCTGCCAATGATGAGGCGTGGAAAACGGAGTTTGAGAAAAGTCTGCTGGAAAACTATGGCGTCACGCCGGACCATTATGAGGATTTGGGTGACGGTGTTTATCAGGTCTATGTAGAGATCGACGGAAAAGTCGTTCCCTATGTCGCGGTGGATTCCGCAACCGGTGATTATCACGGATGAAGGAGAACGGAAATGAGAAGAACGCTCTTATTACTTCCCAATTCAGTTGAATACTACGATGTAGTCTTCGGCAAACCGATCAAAGGTCGTATTCGATTCAGCAAGCACAGCATCCAGTTCTTCGCTGATTTTTCCTCTCACATACGCATCCCGTAACGTTGGCTTTTCAAGTAAAACCCACTTGAGTTGGCTGTACGAGTACTTAGCAAAAGCAATCCACTGAGGATAGTTAATTGCAACAGGGTTTTGAGTGAAATAAACTTTGCCAGCATTTGCGGCAGTTGCTCCAGCATGAGCGATAAACAGCATTGTTGCCAACTTGGGATGCTTTTCTTTGTTTAGCGACAGTGGAATAGAATCCTTCACCGCATAGCCTTCTTTGATCCGCTTGATGGCATACCCTAAACGAACAATGACTTCCACAAGCATTGCGGGAACTGACATGGAGCAGAAATGTATGAAATCGTATCCCTCGTAGTACATACCTTGGACGATCTCGGCAATAGTCTGTTCTTCTTCTCCAATGCTACCGAACTGGAGGAGATTAAATAGGCTCATCAAAGGTGCAGGCAGTCCCATTGATGTAGTAACATCCGATTTGAGGTGAATAACCTGTTTTGCCAAGGCTGCAAAGATATCGGATTCTTTGCGGTCGGCATAGTTTTCTATCACTTGGGATACAATATTTCCAGCTTTATCGATGGTCGTCATTCTGCCGGTCAGAATATCTGCAACACCGAATATGAACCCCAAAAGAGGATCGTGTCCTACCTGGAGAAGTCTGTGGTAGTAAGCAGAGAGCCCTTCTACTCGAATGGTGGTGTGCCGATTATCCTGAGCATCATAAGGCACCTTGCTGACCTTTGAGTTTGCGAGTTTTTGCATTTCTTCTTCGGGGTATTTTTTGTCAAAATAATCCCGTACATAGTTTTCAAGAGATCCACCCTTCAAACCATTTGGTGTTTTGGAAGGTATTCCAACAAGCAGAATATCTACAGCGGCACCGACCAATCCGGCAAGTGCAGCGATGCTGATGTCAAAGGCATCCAAGCGATGGATAACATTGAACCCTTCGTTGAGCTGGCGGATAGCGAGTTCATTGCTCTGCAGTTCTTCCTTTGTGAAAATCGACTCCAGCTCACAGCCTATACCAACGTGTCTCTCTGCCTCGGCACACAATTCTTCCCAAGTAGGAATAACCATGACCTTTTTCGGCTGCTGAATAGGTGTCAGCCCTTTAAGTGCTTCTGGCTGATATCCAAGACTCCGAAGTAAATTTTCTGTCCTCGCAATCGTGGCATCTGTCTCATCTAAGGATGGAAAATAGATATCTGCAAGTGCTTTGTCTTGGTGCTTCAGAACAGAATTCATCTGCTTCTCAAATTCTGTGTACTTTAATTTGCTCACTCTTTTCCACCTACTCAGCGATATTCTTTGCGATTTGCTCAAGCCGGTCGATGTGCCTGTTGACCTGATGGGCTTGTTCTGCCTCTTTACGCAATACCAAGATCGTGGCTCAAATCTTTAACTGCCTGTTGGAGTAAGATGTTCAGACTTTGCAGGTAATCAAGGCGCTCCTTGTCTGCGGCGGCTTCATCTTTCAAAGCTTGGATAATAGCTTCGTGACGAGCTAAGACTTCTTTGTACAGACGTTCTTTTTCTTGGCGCAGTTGTTTGTTCTTAAGATGAGAGGCAACACCAACACCACCAGCTGCTAATGCGGCAATAGGTGCCGCCAGTACGAAAACCCCTGCTACCATACCACCGCCCACGATAGCACCGGCAGTTGCTAAACCAGATGTGATACCGGCAGCAGAGAGACCTACAACACCCAAACCATAAAGGGCAGCAAAAGATCCCACACCACCTATGCCTGCTCCAAGGGCTCCGGCAAGAACCTCTGGAATAGCACTTTCCTTGATGGTTCGTTTGGAGTCATTAACCGCTGCGGCTGCTTCGTTTACAACGTTTACTACTTGCTGAAGGGAGTCAACACTTTGAAAAACCATTTCCTTTTTCTTTTTTACGTAATTATCCATCTTTTTTCTCCTTTGACGTTGGTTCATTTTTTGCCTGATGCGAATGCCTTGACAAGCCAGGTGTTCATGGCAGCAATTTCCATTCCAAGACTTAATGAACCCCAAAGGGCTGTTCCACTGACAATTATACCAGCGGCTTTCATCCATTCTTTGGAGACATCAGCACGGGTGGCAGTTCCTTCTTATCTGTATATATAATGGCTGTTGACAATGAATTTGTCAATGGTTTCGGAATTACACCTGCAGAAAAGTTGCAAACTACAAATGAGCAAATTTGAAGAATGCACGAATAAATAGAGACATCCAGACATGGGAAATAGTACAATGAAATTGATCAAAAACCGAAACCGCTCAATAATCCCGTGTCTTGACAACTTCTTCCAATTATGCGATATCTACAAATTAACTGTCATTTTGTATTTCCATTTGTTTCATTTTTTGTGCCGCACACACGTTTTCTTGAAATGATCAGAAGCAGGCATCCGCTCAGAACGAACAACATCCCAATAATGGCGTAGGATTCGATTGGATCTCTGAGTATCACATAAGAAATCACCACAGCGACTACAGGTGTCAAATAGGCAAGATTGGACAGAGAGCCAACCTCTGACATCTGAAGTGCCGCTCCCCATGCAAAAATCGCCAAAGCGTCAATAAATACACTTGGACTAAGAAATGAATTGTGATAGAGGTTTGCCCGGCAGATAGGCATAGAGCGATTTCATATCATGTCTATCGGGGGCACAGAGCTTTCTTTGTCAAGCTGGATTTGGAGATACGCCTATGATAATCCATCAATAAATCGGGAATCACGGAGGTGAACAAAATGGATACCACCATGCAGGATGCGCTGTTTTTCTTTGACCGGCATCAAGCTGTCTACCCGTTGTATGCGTGTTTTCAGGAAAAACTGCTTGCCAGATTCCCAGAAAGCCGAATCAAGGTGCAAAAATCCCAAATCTCGTATTACAATCGGCATCTTTATGCCTACGTCTCCTTCTTGAAGGTGAAAAAGAAAGCGGAGCTGCCCGAAGACTATTTTGTGCTTACGCTGGGGCTGTCTGCTCCGCTGGAATCCGACCGGGTGGCGGTAAAAACCGAGCCATATCCGGGACGGTGGACAACGCATTTTGTCATCAGCAGCCCGGCCGATTTGGACGAAGAGCTGTTTGAGTGGATCGAGCAGGCATACAATTTTGCACAGGCAAAATAACGGAGGAAGCAGATGCAAGTCAACGAATATCAGAAAGCAGCAATGGCAACGCTGAACCCTGCGCTTGATAAAAAGGATGTACTCATCAACAGCGTCATGGGCTTGTGCGGGGAATCCGGCGAAGCCATTGACATTGTGAAAAAGTGGCTGATGCAGGGACACGAGCTGGATAAAGAACATTTGATCAAAGAGCTTGGGGATGTGGCGTGGTATCTTGCCGAGGCGGCTACCGGATTGGATGTTCCGCTGGAGGCTGTTTTTCAGGGGAATTTGGACAAGCTGCGTCAGCGTTTTCCCAACGGGTTTGACGTCGGGGCTTCGGTGAATCGCAAGGAGGGCGATCTGTAAATGTGGGATTTAGAGAAAAGGTGCTGGCGATTATAGACAAGGAGCTTTGAACGTATTGGGAATATGGTTTGAGGGCAGGAATAAACATCTACAGAAGACTCACTTCGTCCTGAAAGGATATCTGAAATCATTGCCGAATTCTGCGTTTTATCAGTTGTAACTGATAAAAACAGATTTTTCGGTTAAAAAACCAGCTTGACGCAGAAAAAGAGCCATCCCCGCAAATTAGGGATGGCTCTGGGCATGCGGGGTTGAACGAAGCGCTTACTGCTGTCCGCTCATGGCGCGTTCCGCCTGCTCGATGAGGCGCTTGAGCATGACCGAGATAGCGAATCGGTTGATTGTCTTGAATTTGAAATTCTTCCATAATGACACACTTTCTTTGCTTTAGGATAGCTGATCATTTTTTTGGGAGGGGGTATCTTGCTTGGCGCAGAGCTGTTCACAGATGTCGATTAAGTGCTTAAAAAGCACCTTGCTTTTCGACATGGGTAACGCATGGTGTTCAAAAAGCCATTTACGGAAAAAGCTGCTGAAAAAGTCGCTGAAAACAGGATCGTGCAGAATAAACTCTGTGTGATCATCGTCGATGTCGTAGTGTGTTTTGGGTGGAAGGAAGCAGATGCCGATATTCTCATACCAAATCAATTCATCCCAAACCAAATGAACCTCCGGCTTTAAAAAGCTGAAATGGAAATATTGGGATGTGCAGACGCGGTTATAGAAATCCTTCAGGATAAACAGACGTTCCTGCGGTGTAAAGGCTCGAAAACCCCAGAAGTGGTCGCTGAACAGACCCGTTTTGGCAAAATTCAGCATAGCCTCGTAGGACATCAAAAAATACTGATGGAAATGCTTATTCAGGCTGTTGAGGTAGCGTTCGTTTTCGATTTCATACAACTGGCTGAGCAAAACATTCATATCTTCGGCGGGATAGTCGCGCATAGGTCCTTCCCGAACAGCTGCCAGCTGAATGTCGGCGGGAATGAGTTCAAGCCCCAAATCTGCCTTGATACGAAAAATTCGAGTGTTATATTCCAAATCCTTGATGTAATTGAGATACCGAATATAATCCTGTTTGTTATGGTCGGAGATTTTCATGGGGCGGATATCCGCTTTTTCGGAGAACAGGAGCGATGAAATGCTCTGATGGTCGGATGGCATCGGAATGGCAATCAGATTGTCGGATTCTTTGGGAAGAAGCAAATAACTCTTTTTTTTACCATCCTTAAAGTCAATGTCCATGGATAAAAGAGAAGTGGAAGGCAAAAAGGTGGGCGAAACTGTCGTGACACTGTAAGGAAAAAACCACGGCTTATGAAAGAAATTCCAGAAAGTATTCAGCAGATGGATGGTATAAAGCGGAGATTGGTTTTCCAGGTAATAGTGGTTGACAGTCAAGCTGCATTGATTGGCGAGCATTTCAAGCGTATCCCGCATAAACAACATATCGCATCCAATGATTTCGATATGAACGCGGCTGGCATTGGACAAATGCTGATGGAAATGATGAATCTGAGAGCCGGAGACGGACTGGACATGCAGTTCCTTTGTCTGCGAAACCGGAACGGAAGTACTGAGCGTGGCAAACAGACACGCGGCATAGTTGTAATCAGGCTTATTCATGGACGGAAAGAATAGACATTGCTGGATGGAAACAATCTCGTCCGGAGTCAAATCCAATTCTTCGCGATGAATCAGCAGGCGTTCGCCGAAATCCATCATCAATTTGTCGCTGACTTCTTTTTTGATGATGCGCTGGAGCTGATTCGGCGAGCGATATTGAAGAATGGAGCTAACTCTGCGCTGTGTCAAATGATGGGTTTCCAGAATATGCAAAAAGATTTCGGATAAGTCCAAAGAAATCCTCCCCCAATCGATTATAAAGGTATTATACCTGTCTGATTGGAAGCATGTAAAGTGGAAGTATGAAAATACACGTTTTTTGTGTACAGTATGCCGATGAGATTGATAAAAAATGTGATATGCTCAAAATGTTCAAAAAGGAAGAAGAAAATGCTGCAAAGTGTTACTACAAAAAACGAAAAACCATAAAAGGACCGGGAGGAAAAAAGGATGCGGAGAACGATTAGCTGGATGATGATTTGGGTGCTACTCATTTCGTCCAATCTGCCGATCGGCGTGGCAGAGGAAATCGCAGAAGGTCAATCTGACATTGTCGAACAAAATGAAGAAATTGTATATGAGCCGGAACCCGAAAACGAACCGGAAATAACGCAGGAGCCAGAAAAAGAAACGGAGACTGCCTATCAGCAGGAAGAAAAGAAAGAAGCTGAACCGGAGCAGAAAACGGAAGTACGGTCAGAGCCCAAAGATGAGCCGCAAACGGAAAAAGAATCCGAGGCTGTAAGGGAAGAAGAACCGGAGGAGGAAACGCCTGCGCCGACGGAGGAGGCAACGGTTGAACCGACGCCGGAGGAAACGCCTGCGCCGACGGAGGAAGCAACGGTTGAACCGACGCCGGAGGAAACGCCTGCGCCGACGGAGGAAGCAACGGTTGAACCGACGCCGGAAGAAACACCTGCG
>Ga0129311_1002785_pt1 | contig 10033 bp, 11 predicted proteins | sample Go1ome_FD_94435 | JGI IMG/M metagenome (GOLD analysis project Ga0129311, IMG submission 94435) | Western lowland gorrila individual fecal microbial communities from Wisconsin, USA - Go1022B metagenome | ecosystem: Host-associated > Mammals > Digestive system > Large intestine > Fecal | place... | reverse complement strand
TCATCTTCTCCTTTTCAAGTGTCAACGCATATGCATCTTCATCAATCACATACTTTCCATTTTCATATTTCACATCGGACTGTTTCACGCCAACTAAATAGTATGTATTCTCCGATTCCTTATAGTAAACATCCATCCGATATGGCACAAGACTTTCTAATATTACCTTTTTGCTTCCCTTTTCATGTCCATATTTGTGAGAAATATCAATGCAAGCACCGACTTCGCCATCCGTGTATTTTAATGTCCCAATTCGTGGTCCATTATGTTTTTTCGCATACTTTCTGACAAAATCACCAGTTTCCTTTTCATACTGAACAAATGGATTGGCAGCATCTGAATAATCCTTCATAATTTGAACCAGATCATCATATGTTCTACGATCATTTTTATAGACCAATAATCGTTCTCTGTCACTTTCCTTTTTACTGAACGCTAATTTTTTAAAAGTTGCTATGCCCTCTTTTGTTCGTATATCCAATTTGTTTATCTTATACGTTTTTCCACCATACTCTCTTGTTCCACGAATCGTCTGATTGCAAAGTCCACGATTAGATTTTCGATCTACATAATGCCAGTATTTTACTTCTTTTTCTGCTCTCGTAACCTCTTTACGAATATTAATATTACTCCAATTTACTCCATACAAGTAACCATCGTATACTTCATCCAACATTTGTTTTTCCCACATATCTTGATTCAGAATTTCTCCTGTCTCAAAATCGATAAAAGAACCCTGCAACTTATGATACGACTCATACCCTAATTGAGAAAAAGCTATCAGCATTGCATCCACCGCATGATGTGCATAACTCTCATTCCTGTTTTTGCTCAGTTTAAGATTTTTTCGCATCTGATTTGTATAACTTCCTCTAATCACTTTTACTTTTGTATCCACTTCTTGTGCATAGAAAAAGTTTTGGAGCAAATTTAATACAACACGTGACGCATAACCTGTATCATTAATATTTCGGTTGATAAACCCTTTTAATACATCCTGTTTTGTAATATCATCGCTATATAATAAATTTTGAACTTTCTTCCTTGAAAGACTATATTCTTTCTTTTTCGACAACATCATTACGGTTGCTTTATACTGTTCAAACGTCCATCCATTATTTGAATGTGTCAAATAGTAATATGGCGTCTGATTCCCTTTTTTCTGGTTCTCAGTATCATATACTAAAACTTTATTACTTCTGGAATCATCAAACGATATAGATCTCGGAATAATATGATCTATCTGAAACATATCCGGATGCTCGATTATATCTTTCGGATTTATTGTTTTTCCAGAATACAAACATTTTCCATCCTGCTCATTCCACAACTTCAATTTTAAATTCAATTGTTTCTGTGAAGAAAAATATGCCGGTAAAAGTGGAAAATCATATGTCAAAGCAAGTTTTTGTTCAATAAATTTCATCTCTTTTTCATTTAAGTTCTGTTCCTTTTTTATACGATCTTTTTCTTCTTCAGAATTTCTATCACGTGGCATCTCAATCACGACTTCTGACAAAGCACCATATTTTTTCAAAAGAGCGTTGATTATTTTGAATGAAATCCTAACCGATCTCCGAACTACTGGATTAAATATATCTTCACTTGCTGCATCTACCGGTATATATTTCAAACCTGCAAACTCTTCCGTTTTTCCTTTTAAAACTCCCATTTCTGTCAATAAAGTCATTTGCTCTTTAGGCTGCTCATACATCACAGGAATTAATTCCTTCATGATTTTTAAAGAAAATGAATGCCATTTACTAAACAATGAAGCATTTTTCCTGCGCAATGTAATCAGACATTCCTTGATTTCATCAGACAAATCCAATTTAGAATTAGCAAATGCTTCAAGAATAGCCTCTTTATCAGTATTAATCGTGAGAATATAACCAATTTCATCTAATTCTTCTCTTGAAAAATCTGTTATGTCTACCTCTATCTGATTTAATTCTTTGCGCATTTTATTATAGCTTTCAAATTTGTGAAAAATTTCTTTTCCCTCTTTATCAATCCGTGCCCCTGAAAATTCTTCTATCGTTTCGCCTATAGCTCCTGCGATGATTTTGCGCATATTAATGATGTTGCTGGTTTTAACCAGATCAACAATCAATCTTTTTTCATTTTCCTGCAGTTTTCTTCCATTTATAATCAAATTATTTAAATCATTTAAAAGGTTGAATTCCTGTGCCGTATACGAAGCTGCTGCCGCACGAATTTCGTCTTTATATACACTGCACTTTCCGATTAGTTTTTCAAAAATATTGTCTTCTGTAATATACTCCCCATTTTCATCCAGTCTTGTTGTGTATTTTCCATAATCAGTTCTCGACTTTTCATTACCCGGTCCTTCATAGTACTTTCTTTTTCTGTTAAAAAGAAATATATACTCATTGCTGAATTCTTCTGACAATGTATCATGATATTTCTTTTGTGTTTTAAAAATCTGCAGAATTTCTTTTCTGTATGCCCCTGTTGTAAACACATTGCTTAAATCTGTTTTTTCACCACTTACATCTACAAGCTGTGTCTGGCCTCTGTATTTTCCAATTTTCCTCAGTCTCTCCTTTTGGATTTCACACGGAAATTTTGTTTGCAGTTCCTTTGCATTCAACGCAAGCCCATTTGCATACGCACTATTTCCTTTTGCAGAATCATCTTCTGCATCTTCCAGATATGAGATTCCCCGATGTTTCAAATAGTGATATAAAATAAAATACACCTCATCCAAAGAAACAGCTTCATAAAGTGCTTTCACCTTCAATTCAACAACATCTATTTTCCTGTCTTGCGGAATCGTAAATCCACACTTCTCCCACAGCTTATTAAAATCATTTAACCTAGTTTTCTCTCTTCGTCTCATACGCCTTCCCTGACGCATTTCTCTTCTTATCTGATTTTCTGCTGCTGAAGCTTCTGGGAAAATGTTTGCCCCAGATTCAATAACTTTCTCAGTATCTTTATCAATAACGGCCCACCCAACAGAAGCAACGCCTATATCTAATGCTACAATGTATTTCATTTCCTTCTCCTTTTTGTTTACCTCACTACACAACGATATATTTCATTATACTGCTTATTATATCATTCGGCAATCAATTTAGTTACCTTTATTTCTACTACAAATTCCCGTAATTTATCCTTTTCAAAAATCATACTCATCGGGATTTAATCCCTTTTCTTTCAATATCTTCCTGCGTTCTGCCCGACGCATAAATCCTAACTTTTCAGCATCTATCCCCAGTCTCTCTAATTCATAAACTTCCTCATTATCATTTTTGTAAAGTACATTCGTTTGAAGCATTGCTTTTCCTCTCACCATAATATTTTCCACCTTTTCAATCATCGTAAAATTGCAACTATAATCCCTAAAATAATTAACACGACTCCAAACGTTGCTCCAGAACAACTTCCACCGCCTCGTCTTCCGCTCCAGCTTCCATATCTTCGTTCATCGCAGCCACAAGGTCCGCCTGCACAATCGTCATAATGAAAACCGCTGTGATCCAATCCGCCTCTTCCACATCCATGCTCATCCATCAAATCATTAATCCTCCATCCATTCTTCGTAATCAGCTTCACATGCGAAGAGCTGGTACTCTCCGTCTACGTATCCCATGTAACCGTTTTCTGTGTTGTATCCTTTCATTTCTCTTCGCTCCTTTGCTTTCTAATTCACGTTTACGTTCCTGATGCTTATAATTTACAGCATTAGATGGGGCATAAAAATCCCATCATATTTTTATAATAAAAAAGACAGCCTATACTTAGAATTTTTTTCTAAATATAAACTGTCCAAAAAATCTTATTTAATATCAAAACATAGCATTTCAATTTTTAAGCAGTATACTTTATTTCAATCACATACTTTTCCTTTAATTTTGCACATCTATTCTGTGCAATGATTCTTTCATGCTGCAACCTTCCAGCTACAATTCCTGGATGAATTCCTATTGAATTCGCAAATTCTACTATTTCGTCATCAGAAATGAATCTTGACGGAGCTAATCTTTTATAATCTGCCGGAGAAATTAAATAATTCGTAGCAAACTTATCCGCTTCCATTTCCAATGTATTATTCATATCTATCATTTCCTGAGTTGTACTGCTGACAAATACCGTTTTTATCTTTTGTTGAAGAACATGTTTTATTTCATGAAATAGAGAAAACCAGAACTTATCTGCATCTAAACCTCTATTGTTCATGGCAAGCACAACTCTATCCTCACTGATCCACTTAACCGCACCATTCACACCCGAATTTTTCAAATGAGGCAGTAAAACAAATACAACACCACACTCTGCAAATATCTCACGCATTCTTGGCAGAAATTCTTCTGGTTTCTGAATCGTCATGCCTCTAAGTTCAGGCAAATGCTTTTTTAATTTTTCAGCATTATAAGGTTGGGTTACAATATTTTTTGAAATATTTATAGCGGTTTGAATCCAAGCCCTGGAATTAATAATGTTCTTTTCTCTGTTACATGCCTTACTCGCCCTGAAATTCACTAAAAAATCTGGCTGTAACATAATTCTCAAATCCGCCACCATAAAGAATTTACATAGATTAGCCACTTTTTCATTAATATTTCTTGTTACGGGAATACCAATAACATCTACAAAATATTTATAATCAATTTTCTTCACAAGTTCTGCCTGCGCATCAAAATCCTTCGCCTGCTGTATTTCTATCAGTTTCTGATCATAAGTTTTCTGTAAATTGAGCCATACGTCCGCACTTGTTCCCAACATGACGGAAAGTTTTTTTGCCAGATCATTTGATATATTAGCCTGACCATTAATCAATTGACTTAAGGTCTTGGCTGTTGTTCCCATTCTTGTTGCGAATTCAGCCTGACTTATTTCCATATCTTCAATAATATCGGCAATATAATATCCAGGGTGAAATGCCACTATATCCTTGTATTCATCTACATTACTCATAATGGTTCGACACCTCCGTTACCTTCACAATTTTAATCATTCTACACTGAGCTAAAATATCTCCTTCTGTAATTTCATTTTCCTCATCATCGCAAGGAATCATTGTAACTCTATATCCTGTATTACCCAATCGTATGCTCCATTCATCTTTTCTATCACCTTTTAAATGTTCAAAATGAAATGGAGGATAATTAGCAACATCCATTAAAGATTCTGCATTTCGTATAAAATTCTCTGCAGATTCAAGTTTTCTTTTTACTTGCTCCGGATAGCGCCACTTCTTCTTGTATTTAGAACAAAACTGTTTCTTTGCAGTTTCATTCTTATACAGTATCTGCATCCCCAAACTTAATTATACATCTCCTTCTTTTTCATTACCATTTCGGTAACGAAATTATAGCACCATTCAAGTTCAAAGTAAACATTTTTATTATTTTTTAGATGATTTTTAACGAAAAAAGACAGCCTGTACTTAGAATTTTTTTCTAAATATAAACTGTCTATATCTCAGTAGATACTTTTCCTATGAATAATACTTCGCACTGTATTTTTCCACCAGCATCAATTATTCAAATTTTTCGAACAACTGAATTCCCCTGAATTTTTAGTTATCTTTTCTTTCCAATAAGCAAACCGCCTCTGTATGTCGCGTTGTTTGATGACGAACACATTTTTTCAGATGTACCATATCCCAACGAACACATTTCATCGTAACTTTGTTTTCCATTTTTATCCTTTTCACTTTCCATCATGTCATGCTTCATTTTGTCACCTTTTTCGTCTTCTGATTTTTCAATTTATAATCTGCTTTAGCATCTTTTACCCGCAAATTTTGATTACATTTCAAGATGAAACAAAGTTTATATGGTAGAGGATTATTTTCATCATCATATCCACCTACAATCACCTTTTCTGTAATGCTTTCAAAAACCAAACGGTCAAATTCTGATAAAGGATTTCCTTCTAATTTTAGTGCATCACAAAGTTCTGACATGCGTTTGCTTATATTTTTTCTTTTTCCTACATTATCCTCCAGAAGTTGTTTCTCTCCTGTCAACTGATGTAGTCGAAACTGAAATTCTGTTTTTTTCTGCTCATATTCAGTTTGTTCTATTCTATCATCAATCAACAAGTTTGTTAACTTATTTTTTTTAGTATTAATAGCATCAATTTCTTTATTTAGATGACGTATTCGTTTTATATCTGAATCATCTCGCAAAATATTTTCCACTGCATTCAGCACCGAATCAAATACATCATCATAATTATTTACAATCATCTGCATCGAATCAACAAAAGCACTTTCTAAAATTGCTTCATCAATGGCTTTACAATACGGGCAGCTATCTATACCATTCTTCGTGGCATTCATACATTGCCATACTGGCTTTACAGTCGATGTCGTCTGATGTCTGGTTCGTCTGCTCAACTTATGACCGCAATATCCACATTCTAACATACTGCTAAATGCATACTGCCTTGTATAACGCTCCCTATTCCCGGTCTCAGCAATCTCTCTTGATTTTATCCGGCTTGCATGAATTTCCTGTGCTTTATCCCATATTTCTCTTGATACTATCGCTTCATGGTGATCTCTTATATAATATTGATTCGATTCTCCCATATTTTTAAGCCTGCGCTTTGATATTGGATCCACTGTAAATGTTTTTCCAAGAAGTAAATCACCTACATATTTTTCATTAGTGATCATTCTTACAATACCATTAGCTCGCCATTGTACTTCCCCCTTTTTATTCTTTATTCCCATTGAAATAAGATATCTTGCGATTGTACTAGTCCCATATCCCTGTGTATACCAGTCAAATATCATCCTGACAACTTTTGCTTCTGCCTCATTCATTATAATTAACTTGCTATCTTTAATATAATCATATCCATAACAACCATGGAAACCAAATAATTCACCTCTCTTCATTTTCATCTGAATACCAAGCTTTACATTATTTGAAAGTGATTCAACTTCGCCCTGTGCTAATGAACTTAATATGGTTAATAACAATTCTCCGTTCATATCCATTGTATTAATATTTTCTTTTTCGAAAATGATCGCAATATTTTTATCTCGAAGCATTCTCACATATTTAAGCGTATCCTGCGTATTTCTTGAAAATCTTGAAATAGATTTTGTAAGTATCAGGTCAATTTCACCATTCATACATTTTTGGATCATTTCCTGGAACCCTTTTCTCTTATCAATTTTTGTTCCAGTAATCGCTTCATCTGCAAAAATACCTGCGAATACCCACTCTTTATTACTTCTGATTTTATCATCATAATACAATTTCTGCGATTTGAAGCTTCCCAACTGTTCTTCATCATCTGTGGAAACACGACAATATGCTGCTACACGTAATCTATTTATCGATATTCCTCGATTTGCTCCTCGCCTTAGATTACTCGACAGATTTTTTTTAGCAGGCAAAATTTCAACTTCTGCCATACTGCTCACCTCTTTCTTCTTTATTTAATTTACTGTTTACACGAATATCTTATCGAATTTTTAAAATGTTAACTACTTTTCAAACCCAAAATTAATCTTTACCTTTTATAGATATCGAAAAGCTTTGCTCCCGGATTATACCTCTTGCTTGCTCAAATTCTTTATTGGATAACAGATTTTTACGATACAAGTATCGAAGTAACACCAGTTTTTTCGTATACTCTAATTCTTTATTCATCCTGTATTTTCCCTTCTTAAATTTCTGCATATGCATATTCCACACAGCCACCTGTCCCATTATGTCTGTATTTCTATACACATGTGTTATTACTTCCTTCACTAATACTTTGCTGGAAGAGCCTTATACAAATAAATTTATGAAAATTTTTATTTTTTTCTCTTTGTATAACCGCTTTCCCTCACACAATTTATGAAAGGATGTTTCCATAAAATGTATCTTCAGCACCGAAACTATGTCAGAAGGGACAGCTGACATATCGCTGAAATTTTCATTTGCATGGAATCCGCATCGCAAAAAATAAGGAGGTTTTATCAAATGACACAAGAAGAATTTAATACTGTATTTGAGCTTCAGATGAAAAAATGTTCGGATATTCTTGCACACAAAAAGAAAGAATACACCGGCGATAACACGGACAGACTCAGTGCCTTTAAGATGGCTGCCGCTTTACAGAATTGTGATCCAAAAGCCGCACTGGCCGGTATGATGTCAAAGCATGTCGTATCCATTTATGATATGTGTTATTCTAATCTGCTTCATTTTGAACCAGAACAATGGGATGAAAAAATCACTGACTGCATCAATTATCTGATCTTGCTGAAAGCACTGGTAAAGGAGGAACAAGCCTATGAATCACATTGAAACAGCTATCCTGAACTGTTACGGTATTCAGGAAGCAGAACAAAATATGGTCTTTGCTGCCAGGCTCACGCAACGCGGTCATACGATCCGCAACATGGAAGATCTGATGGATCTGTATCATAAGACATATAGTAAAGAAACGGTGGAACATATTGCCGGGCTTCCGCATCCAACGGTTCAGAAATTTATGGTCATCACCATTGCAGTGGTCGGAGCAAGCAGACGTTTTCTGACACAGATCACCAGACATCAGAATGAAGTAAAATATATGAGCGCCTCACTGCAGTACAGCAATTATTCAGGACATGCTGCATTTGCCATTCCATATGAAATCCTCAAGGCAGATGATCATATTCAGGAACTCTATACCAGAAGCTGTCAGTCTGATCTCAGCAATTACGAAAAACTCTGTGATGCAGGGATCAGTCACGATGCTGCCGGATATACCACACCACAGGGATTAAGAAATGTCCTGATTATCAGTGCCACACCTTACCAATGGAAACATATGATCGGACAGCGCACCTGCAGAAGAAATACAGATGAGACCCGTATTGTAATGCTCAACATCTGGAATAAATTGTACCGGTTAAGTCCTATCCTTTTTGCTCCGGATCTTACCGGTCCCTTCTGCCAGAGGAGCGCCTGTATGGAGAAGCAGATGTCCTGTAACCGTTCCATCCCCAAAAACTGGACTCCGGATAAAATTATGGAAAATGATTATCCGCTGCTCTTACAGAAAGAAGTGATATCCCATGAAAATCAAACTCATTGACTTTGGTCTCAAAAAAGATCACATTCCATTCCGTCCACACGCAAATGATGCAGGCGCGGATGTATTCATACCTTATGACTGCACATTACAGCCAGGAGAGATTGCAAGGATTCCCCTGGGCTTTGGTCTGATCATTCCAGATGGATTTGCCGGATATGTTTTTCCAAGAAGCAGCATGGCCGCAAAAGGACTTGTATGTGAACTACCACCGATTGATTCCGGATACCGGGGTGAGATCCATGCCATCATCAGCAATGTAAGCCGCACTACTCAGACCATTCCAAAAGATACGCGTGTCGGTCAGTTGTTGATCACGCCTGTTTTAATTGCCGATTTTGTACTTGATCTTGGCATAGAACGTGGCACAGATGCGTTTGGCAGTACAGGTCAATAAATACACCTACTACACTTTGAATTGGAAACAATATCTACCACAAAAGCAAATATTCAAACTTTACTGAAATAAGGCAACGGCTGGTTCCGCTGCCTTTCTCTTTTCTTATCTATAATTTTTTTCAATTATTTTCTCAATTTCTTTTGTATAAGACGGCGCTCCCACGCGTTATATGAAAGGGTATATCATTTCAAGAGCAAGATCCACTCACGTTAAACAAATTACCAGAAAGCTGGTATTTGTTCTCCTTCAGAGTCGTATCTTGATGGGGATTTCGTTTCCCCATACCCTCGATAAAATCAGATGTTTTTACATCTGTTGGCTTACACAAAAATGTGTTCGCAGCACGTCTTTATATATCGGAAGGGACAGCCGATATATAATTTGTGTGTTACCTTGTAACAAAAAAACATGATCTACCAGGAGATTTTTATTTTGAAGGGAAATAAAAAAAGCAGAACCAACTATCCTAACTTTATTGGTGTTCGACTATCAGATTTTGAACTTGAACGCTTGGATCAGTGTGCAAAATTATTGGGTGTCAGCAGATCAGAATATGTTCGGAAACTTCTGATT
>Ga0129311_1002784_pt1 | contig 10049 bp, 5 predicted proteins | sample Go1ome_FD_94435 | JGI IMG/M metagenome (GOLD analysis project Ga0129311, IMG submission 94435) | Western lowland gorrila individual fecal microbial communities from Wisconsin, USA - Go1022B metagenome | ecosystem: Host-associated > Mammals > Digestive system > Large intestine > Fecal | place... | reverse complement strand
CTGGAACATGCCGCTGCGCGCGCTCGCAAAGATGACCAACGGCATGGTCAACATGCGCATGGTCGACGCCCTCGTCATGGAGATCCGCGGCTTCTGGATCATAGGCATCGTCCGCTTCATCGTCGAGTTCGTCGTCAACCTTGTCCAGAACGCCACGTCCAAGTAGCCGCTAGAAAGGAAACCGATCATGAGCTTTAAGACATGGACCGAGGAGCACCAGGCGATCTGGGAGTTCATCAAGTTCAACGTGCTGTCCAACATCTCGACCATCACGCGCCTCGTGTGCGCGGCCGGCGGCGCGGCGCTCTTCGTCAACACGATGCAGCTCACGCAGCCATTCCAGTTCCTCATCTTCAACTACACCGACCCGGGCTCCAACGGCCTCGGCGGCTTCCTCACCTTCCTCGTGGCTGAGGTCATGGCGCAGGTCGTCAACTTCTTTGTCCAGATGAAGTGGGTCTTCAAGTCCGAGGGCGGCTACGGCGACGCCGCGTGGAAGTACGCGATCCTCGCCGTGCTCATCGTGGTCGTCAACCTCGTGCTCCCCGGCTACGTGACGAGCTTCTGCCAGGGCACCTTCGGCATGGACGCCGCGCTCGCGAGCACCATTGCGTCTGTGGTCAACACCCTGCTCGCCGTCGTCGTGAGCTTCCCGCTCCTCAAGTTCTGGATCACCAAGTAAGAAGCGATCAGAGCGTCAATTCACAAAGAAGAAGCGCGGCCGGGAGGGCACATCCTCCCGGCCGCGCTTTCGCTCATGCAGCGGAAATCACATCGCAACGCCAGCTACGCCTCAGCGCTCCAAAGCCCGTGGATGTTGCAGAGCTCGTAGACCGTCACCGCTGCGCCGGCAGGCACATGGAAGACGGCCTCCGGGGCCTCACCGGGCTTCAGGTGCGCAACCTGCAGGCGCTTCTGGCACGCGACGGCGATGAACTGGATATAGTGCTCCGGAAGCATCGGGTGCTCGACCGAGCCCACGCGCACGCGCAGCTCGTCGCCCTCGCGCTCGACGGCGGGCACATGCTTCTCGTGCGCACCGTCGGTCGTACCTGCCTGCAGCAGCCCCATGGGCTCCCCGCAGCAGACGGGCGTCACTCCCCCGTCGACCAGAACCGCCACGACGTTCCCGCAATGCGCGCACTTGTAGAACTTGACGTCAGCCATAACGACTCCCTTCGTCCAACGAGCCTTCGCCACCCTCATCTGAGGTGTACCCATATGCGGGGGTAGATTCAGCAAGGCTTTCCAATGCACGAAAACGGCCGAACTCCAGAAAAGACTGAAGCTCGGCCGTCGAGATCAAATCATTGAGACCGCTAAGCAGTCGGCTCTACCTTAAGCTCGCTGCGAACGAGATCGATCGCAGCCGCGATCGCCTTGTCCATGTCGTAGTACTTGTATCCGCCCAAACGCCCGGCAAAGATAACGTCGCCTTCCTGGGCAGCAAGCTCTGCGTACTGCTTGTACAGAGCCTCGTTGCGGGCATCGTTAATGGGATAATACGGCTCGTCGCCCGGCTTCCAATCCGCAGGGTACTCTCTGGTGATGACGGTCTTCTCCTGAGTGCCGAACTCGAAGTGCTTGTGCTCGATAATGCGGGTATACGGCACCTCTCGGGCAGTGTAGTTGACCACGGCAACGCCCTGGTGGTCCCGCCCGTCCAGAAGCTCAGACTCGAACCGGAGGCTACGGTACTCCAGAGTTCCCAGCCTGAAGTCGTAGAACGCGTCGATCGGGCCGCAGTAGATGGTCTTTACGGCGATATCAGGCTGCTCGGCCACCAAGTCCTTGTACTCAACGCCGCAGCGAACCTCAATGCCCTCGAGCATGTTCGCAACCATCCGTGTGTAGCCGCCGATGGGGATGCCCTGGTAACGGTCATTGAAGTAGTTGTTGTCGTACGTGAAGCGGCAAGGCAGGCGCTTGATGATACTCGCGGGGAGGTCCTTGCAGTCGCGGCCCCACTGTTTCTCGGTGTACCCCTTGACCAGGGTCTCGAAGATATCGCGGCCAACGAGCGAGAGCGCCTGCTCCTCCAGGTTTGCGGGCTCATCGATACCCTCGGCGGCAACCTGCTCGGCAATCTTCGCGCGAGCGTCCGCCGGCGTCACGACGCCAGGCCACATCTTCGCGAAGGTGTTCATGTTGAAGGGCATGTTGTACATGTTGCCGTGGAAATTCGCTACCGGGGAGTTCACGTAATTGTTGAACTCGGCAAAGCGATTCACGTACTCCCAAACATCCTTCATCGAGGTGTGGAAGATGTGGGCCCCGTACTTGTGAACGTTGATCCCCTCGACATCCTCTGTATAGACGTTGCCGGCGATGTGGTTGCGTCGATCGATGACGAGCACCGACTTGCCGGCCTTCTTCGCGGCATTGGCGAACACGGCGCCGGAAAGGCCTGCGCCAACGACCAGATAGTCAAACTTCTTCATAGTTCACCCCTTTAAATCCCCATCGCTACCTTGATACATTAAAACAGACGGGCACGAGCGGGGAAACTAGTTCCGCTCAATCCAGTCAAGCCGAGCGTTGAGCCAGCTGCGCAAAGTCGAAGCGCCCTCCCCCGATGCACCCCACACAATGCTATTCATAGCCTTGGACCGCGAGAGTCCAGTTGCCAACAAATCGAAGGTGCCGCCGTTGAGCAATTGCCTGGCGATATTGATCGAACTGCTCTTTTGCGCAGAAACAGCAGCCTGAATTTGCGGGTTCCTCATCAGATCAAGCCCAATGCCCGCCGAGCGTGTCCACCATCCCTCGGATTTCTTCACGCCCTCAGCCCCGGCGAATACCTTTGGGTTCCCCGAGGATAAATCGAAGTCCCAAGCAGGCCCAAAGACCAGCTTCGAAGACTGGCCCTTATCCTTATAAATATAATTTGACGAGAATATCAGTCCGTCGCCGTTCTTCATGATCTCATTCGCCCAATAGAGACGCGCGAGCGAATCAAGGTCCAGCAGCTCATCGGTCCTCATACCCGCCCGTCGGCTACCTCGCCACGAGGGAACGATCCCGCCGTTGCGACACGCGTCGAACAGATCCTGGAAAAGGCAACTCACGTACTCGGCCTCTTCGCGCGACCAGACCTCCGGAGACTTGCACACGAAGTGCTGCACGTAGCCGTCGACGACCTCAACTCCGAAATAAGCGCTTTCCGCCGTATAACGCGACTCCAGATTCTCGTGCTCGATCAAATAACCGCCCGAGATATCGGAAGGGTTCTTCACACCATTTGCGTACCGGATATCCTGACCATACGCGTTCTTGCCCGTTACGATCTGCTTGGCAGAAATATCGGGGTTGAGGGCATCATTTTCTTTCTCGAGCTCGGAAATGTCAACGCGCCCCTTGTTTATCTGCACCTTCTCGCAAAGAAGGTACGAGCCGCGATACTCACCGTCATAGTAGAGGTCGACGAAACCATAGTCGACCGCAGAGCGCACACCCAGTCTCTGGGCAAGTTCATATGCGGTTGCGTTCCTGAGCGAGGTACCGTCTAGATAATCGGTAATAAGTGTCCAGGTCTTGTTTTTGTTGTCCTTGTTTCCTGTTTGAAGAAGGTCGCATTTCTTGTCGAGCTTAATCTGATACGACTTCTTTGCAGACTGGACCCATGTACTGTTGCCACGGCCTTTGATTTGGGTGAGCTTATCGTCATACACGACCTTGCCATCAACGCCCACGTAACTCAGCGTTCCGGTCGCAGAGATTTTGTGGTCAGGATCCGACTCAACCCATGAGCGCCCGTGACCAGAGGGGTCGTCGCTCTTTAGGAAAACCGAATCACTCGAAGACCTCAAAACAAAGACTCGAGAGATTTCTTTACCGGTAGCGTCATACAACACAAAGCTGACGCGATTATTCCATGCGAACGACTCCCCGAGGCAATCCGTCAAGGTCGCATTAGAGCCAGCCGAAACCTTCAGCTTATTCGGCCCCACATACACATCCTCGCCGAATGAGAGCGTGGCGGTATCACCGGTAGCCGAGGCAGGCAACGCAAAGAACCGATCGCCATTGCGCAGGTTCACCGGCAAGATGCTGTTCCCCTCGAACTCGGCCGTCATGGAATAACTGGTTTTCTTTACTGGCGAGAAGTACCAGCGCTGGGCAGCCGTGCCGTTGTCGGCGTAGAGCTGCATCGCCGTCTGCGAAACCGTAGACGCCGCGGGGATGTCAACCGCGAGCCCCTCACGCAACGCCGAGAGGAGCTTGAACCCGTCGCCCGACCGAACGACGATCCACTTCTGAGCGTAAGTTCCGTTGCCCTGATAGAGCTGCAAGACGGCGCCGTTGGAGGCGTTACCAGAGCTCACGTCCAGCACCTTGCCAGAGTTGACGTTCTGTAGGGTCACGTACCCCTTCGCATCGTGGACGACAGTCCACTGCTGGGCCGCGGTCTCGTTGGCCGCGTACGTCTGAACGGTGGTACAGTTCCCGGTGCCCGCAGCTCGCGCATCAAGAACGAGGCTGGGGAGAAGGTCAGACCTCACGGCATAGGTACCGTCGGTAATAAGTGCCCTATTGTCCTCAGCAAGCTCGTCAAGCCTCATGCGCATGGTCGTTGCCCCAGCGGGTCTCCACCCCTGGGCTGCAGAGCCGTTGTCTTCATAGAGCCAAAGCTCAGCACAGTCAGCCTTAGAGCCCCATTTAACGTCGACGGCGAGCGAAGTATCGAGTGCAGAGAGAAGCTTGAAGGAGCCATCGCCGCGCGACACGGCAATCCACTTCTGGGCCCAGGTGCCATTCGATTCGTAGAGCTGAATTGCCGCCTGGGCTCTCGCCGCCCCGTTGCGAACATCGAGCACTTTACCGGAGGCGGCATGCACAATAGTCACGTAACCGTTGTTGTCATGACGAACAGCCCAGACCTGGGCGTCGGTGCCGTTCCCACGATACGTCTGCACTGGAGTCCCGTTGTCCGTTAGGCCGCTGCGGGCATCCGCTACCTTGCCGGCAGCGAGGACGGAGCCAAGGGTATACGTCCCATCGGCGATGGAGGTTTCATTGTCCTTAGCCAAGGCATCAGCACGCTGCCGGCGAGTTGTCGCAGCTTTGAGCGACCAACGCTGCGCATCCGAGCCATTGTCCGACCATAGCTGAAGCGGAGTTCCATTATCTGTAGAGCCCCAGCGCAAATCGAGTACCAGGGAGCGATCAAGCGCAGACGCGATTTTGAAGAATGCACCGTCTGCGGTCAAGATCCATTTTTGCGCTTGGGTCCCATTGTCGTTCCAGAGCTGGACCTTAGCTCCCGAGAAAGCCTTCGCGGACTCGACGTCAAGGACCTTACCGGAAGCAGCGTGGTAGATAGTCGTAAGGCCGTCATCGGCCGTCTTCAAGGCCCATGCTTGGGCATCGGTTCCGTTGCTCGACCATGTCTGCGGTCGAGTCCCGGTTGATGTCGACCCGCCCGGAAGGTCAATGGCCTTATCGGGCGCCTTTTTCGAGCCAATGGCATACGTGCCGTCAGCAAGAGAATCCACGGCCTCATCTGGCTTAATATCAACATCAAGCTTGGCAGAGTCGCCTGGAGCCGATGCGCTCGTTAGCTTATCCGTATCCCCTGCCGGGTATTCTGAAGCTCCAGTGCTGGCTCCATCGGACTCCAGGTCGCTTGAATCCACCTGGGGAGAAGCCGCAGCGGCCTCGGGACCGCCCAGGCTCCCCTCGTCGCTTGGGACAGCACCCACCTCTGACGCGGACAGCCGCTCAGTTGAAGCAACCACATCAACGAGCGGGGAATTGTCATCGGCAAGCACCGGCACAGGCGCCATTCCTAAACCAATCACAAGAGCCGCGGCAGCGGCAGAGCCAACGATAACTTTATGTCTCGCACCCATCAAAACCTCCCGAAACAGAACGGCCCGGCGAGGCAAAGATTCGCCTCGCGGGCCTCAGCCCAACGTTAATCCGGCGTCACAGACAAGTCCAGTCAGAAATAACACCAGCTATTGCGCGCGAAACATTCAAATTCCTAATTGCTTTCAATCCAGTCAAGACGAGCGTTCAGCCAGGATCGAACATCTGTATACGACTCACTCTGACGGCCCCAAATATAGGAATCCATCCTCAACGAATCCGCGACCGACTTCATATCCACGTCCAGCTCCCCGTCGTTCAAATAGGAACGAAGGGCCTGGATAACCTCGTTCTTTGACTTGTTGACGGCGCTAGAGACGTACGGATCGCTCATGAACGAGGTGCCGAGCCCGTTGCTTCGCGTATACCATCCCTCATATCTGACAACAGGGTTATCCCAAATATTATTTGAGCTATTACCAGCTGAAAGATCAAAATCCCAAGCCGGGCCAAATTCAATTTTCCCGTTGTTTGAGTCGCTGTCCTTGTACAGATACCCGGAAGAGAACGTATATCCATCCGGATTCTTGAAGATCTCATTGAGCCAGTAAATCCGAGCAAGCGAATCCACATCAAGCAAATCCGAAGTAGTCAGCCCGACTCGAGCGCTGTTTCTCCAACTAGGAACAACGCCGCCATTAGCAAAAGCATCAAAGAGGTCCTGCATAAGGCAGCTCATGTAATCAGCCTCTGCAAACGACCAGATCTCGGGAGATTTACACACAAAGTGCTGCACACCAGTCTTTGTAGAAACGCTAAACCAAGCGTATTCCTGCATATACCTAGACTCAGAAACCTCGTGCTCAATAAGATACCCGCCAGTAATATCCTCGGGAGACTTCACATCTTTCGCATACCTCATTGCAAGGCCATAGGAGTTGTTGCCCTCAGCTATAGTCGCGGATTCAATGCCCGGATTAAGGTCAGCGTTTTTATCTTCCAAGTTTTCAATATCAACTCGACCCTTGTTGACCTGAACTTTTTCGCTAAGGAGGTAGGTCCCGCGATATTCACCATCGTAGAACAGGTCTACATACGAAAACTCTACGGCAGACTTAACGCCAAGAAGCTGAGCATACCTGTACGCAATGGCACTACGAGAAGACGAATCATCAAAGCCGTCTGACAGCAAAACCCAAGTCTTTGCTTTATTGTCCTTAGTACCCGACTGGAGAAGATCGGTCTTCTTGTCAAGCTTGATTTGGTAAGGCTTCTTCGCCAAGCCCCACGTGGAATTACCCCTGCCCTTTATCTGAGACAGCTTGCCATCATAGATGACCCCACCATCAACTGCATACATGGAGAGGCTTCCCTTAGCAGCATTTGTGTGATTGGGGCTCGACTCGACCCATTCGCGCCCATGTGAAGTTGGGTCTTCACTCTTTAAGAACATCGCGTTGATATTTCCGGAAATCGCAATGAAGAGGCGCTGAATCTCCCTGCCATCTCTACCAAAGAGGACAAGGCGCTTCAGCCCCTCAATCGGAGAGCCTAGAAGCTCAGAAAGCTTAATCGTTGATCCCTTAGCAACATGTTCCTCGGAGCCACCGAAGAAGACGTCATCACTAAACGAGAAGTCAACGTCAGTTACTTTTGCTGCAGAAGGAAGCGCGATAAACTTATCGCCAAAGAAGATGTCCTCGGGAATGATGCTGTTGCCATAAAACGCAACATTTAACTTTATATCCTGAGCATTGGCGTTCGAGAAAGACCAGTGCTGAGCAGAGGTGCCATTGTCTCGATACAGCTGCAGCCCCATGGAATCACTCAAAGAGGCCCCAGGTATGTCCAAGGCCAGGTTATCATCAAGGGCCGAAATCAGCTTGAAAGAGGAACCACAAGGGACTGCGATCCACTTTTGTGCAAAAGTGCCATTAGGCGAATAAAGCTGTACTTTGGCGCCGCCAAACGCCGAGCCGTTGCAGACGTCAAGCGCCTTACCCGATTTTTTACTAATGAAGGTAAGGTAGCCTTTGGAATCGTGCAGCACGCTCCACAGCTGAGCAGCGGTTCCATTCGCGGTATACGTCTGTGCAACAGCTCCGCTGGACGTATTTCCACCGCGTACGTCAACAACTATTGTCGGAATCAGTTCAGAGCGAATTCCGTAGTCTCCGTCGGAGAGAACGCCAAGATTTGCAGCGGCAAGGGAATCCAGACGCATTCTTTGAGTTGTCGCGAAGGAAAAGGACCACTTTTGGGCATCAGAGCCATTGTCACCATACAGCCATAGCTTCGTGCCGTTTTCGGCCGAACCCCACATAACGTCAATGGCCAGCGAGGAGTCGAGCGCGGAAAGCAGCTTGTACGAGCCGTCCCCGCAGGGCACCACAACCCATTTCTGGGCATACGTGCCGTTAGAGTCCCACAGCTGAAGTTGAGTCTGAGCAGAAGCGCACCCGTTTTTGACATCAAGCGCTTTTCCAGAGGACGTCATCGTGAACGTGACATATCCATTGGAATCGTGGCTCACCGTCCATACTTGAGCGTCGGTTCCATTGGCACTCCAAGACTGAACCCGAGTTCCACTAGAGGTTTGTCCACTCTCGACATCCATTGCTTTCCCAGAGGATCCTATCGATCCAAGAGCATATGTTCCGTCAGCAATCACGCCGGAATTGTCGCGTGCCAAAGCGTCGGCTCGTTGACGAACAGTCGTCGCTTCGGAAAAAGACCACCGCTGGGCAACGGTACCGTTGTCGGACCACAACTGAAGAGCAGCACCGTTATCGGTAGATGCGCCCCTAAGGTCCAGGACAAAGGACCGGTCAAGCGCGGAAGCAATCTTAAAAAAAGACCCGTCCGCGATCAAAACCCACTTCTGTGCCAAAGTCCCATTGGCAGACCACAGCTGAACCTTTGCCCCCTTGAAGGCATGTCCCGCGTAAACATCAAGCGCCATATTAGAGGAAGCATGATAAATGGTAGTGAGGCCATCTGCCCCCGTTTCGGTACGCCATACCTGGGCGTCGGTACCATTTGAGCTCCATGACTGCAGGCTTTGGCCACCAGATGCTGAACCGCCAGGAACATCCACGGTCTTTCCAGGAGCAGCGGAGGCCCCGATAGAATACGTCCCATCCTTGGGAGCCGAAGTGTCCTGTGAAGCGGCATTTGAGGCATCGATATCCGGTTCTGCAGGGACATCGGTCTCATCCTCAGCCGAAGGTGTTGACGGCACAGCCTCATCCACCGTTTCTTCCGGCAATTGCTCGTTGACCTGAGAATCTTTCCCTATATCAGAAGAAATCATATCTCCCGAGATAATACGGTCGTTTCCCGAACCATGCTCGCCAATCGTGATGGAGTCGGCCGGCCGTTGTCCATCAATCGAATCAGACACATTAGCATTTGAAACGGAAACAACAGCTAAGGAACAATTTTCGCTTCCCGAACAAGTGGAAGCAACATCCGCCAATGCAGCGCAGGGGAACAGCCCAAGCCCAGCGGCAAGCGCCGCAGAAGCAACTAACCCCTTGATTCTTTTGTTCAAAATAACTCCTTTGGTCATTGCACAAATTAACGTCTGAGTAGCCGGCCGATTGATTAAAAGAGTTGAGTAAGACCCAATAGCGATTAGATTAAGGAGGAAATGTAATATGAGGGGATTTTTATTGTGATAATAATAACCAGATATAAACTAGCTCCCTCCCAAAACAAGAAAGCAGCCCAAATAAGGTCATTCTAAGACCTATTCAGACTGCGTGAAGCTAGTATTGAATATTATTTTGTGCATGAACAAATAGCTTCGCCAAGCGGCCTTTTAAATCACTAAACGCTAACGTCATCCACCTCTGCCACCGAAAACATCGGGTAACGTTTGGCCTCTGCGTAGACCTTTGAAAGGCAGATTCCCACAAGCCCCACCTCTAGAAAATGAGCATCACGATCTCAAGAATATCAAATATTATATGCGACTGAGCAAAGGCAAACTTTAGGCTCACCGCTATTGCACCTAGGAGCAAATCCGCAAACCGAGCGATTTTGTCGCCCAGGGCCGCCGATATTCCCCTCCAAAGCTACTCCCAAATTAATTCGTGCTGCTATGCGGAAAAGATCACGTCGGAAATGTTGGTGTAAGCGCGCCGACGGTTAACCGCCAAGCGCAAGCGGCCCCTGTCCTAGAATCTGGAATAACCACAAACACAGGTTCTGGGAAAGGACAGGGGCCGCTATGG
>Ga0129311_1002783_pt1 | contig 10063 bp, 10 predicted proteins | sample Go1ome_FD_94435 | JGI IMG/M metagenome (GOLD analysis project Ga0129311, IMG submission 94435) | Western lowland gorrila individual fecal microbial communities from Wisconsin, USA - Go1022B metagenome | ecosystem: Host-associated > Mammals > Digestive system > Large intestine > Fecal | place... | reverse complement strand
TTCCCCGACCTGTGCCTCCATTGCCTCTAAGGTGCTTCTGGTCTTATATACGCTTCCGCTTGTCACATGAATGTAACAGTCATTCACCGATGCCTTGATATATAGTATATCTGCGACATCGATTACCATAAGCTTATGATCCGCCTTAATTTCCAGTGTTTTCTTAAACTGCATGATAACTGTTACTCCTTGTGTCTGATGAATTTGTTATTATTTTACCGTATTTTGAGGGTTATGGCAATTGGAAGTTTCGTCATATGACGACATGAATTGCTTACAAGCTCTGATGGTGTAGATATCTTATTGTTATCCTCATCCAACAGATTATCTGTATTTAACGCAAGAACTACCTTGGCATTGTACTGGTTAAGCTGTGATGAACCAATTCTCTGCTTTCCGGGGTTAGGGTTGTGTGGGGAATGGCTATAAAATTCGGTTTACCTGCTTTTCTCCATAGTTTTTTACATCTGCCCGCATTGCATTTACAAGTGCAAGATTCTTTTCATAATCCGGTGCAACACCTATTTTTTGTTCCACCTTGATAATCAATGGAATCAGCGACGAACCGATATCCCCAGCAGATATAAAAGCCTCTGCCAGACTCTCAGTTTTTATCTGATAGAAATTCTGTGCTGTTGTTCTGGCTCTTATCAGCTCATCTGCAATCATCTGTGCTTTTCTATCCTCATATGACCTGCTGTTTTCTTCACTAATGGCACTTGCCATTTCGTAAAATTCATCAAAGCTACCATGATATCCTATATTCTTTGCATACTGCTGTAGCTGCTCAAATACCTGCATGGTATCGTTAAGCTCTGTGCAAAGCAGCTGTGACTGTGTGGACACAGGTAAGGATTTGAAGGCAGAAAAGCTGTCTGGCAGTTGTGGCATTGCTTGTGGTTCCGTCAAATTATCTGATGCCGGATTCTGCACTTTATTTACTTCATCATTTGCAATATTATACATACCATCATTCTGCTGTAATGTCGTAGGCTTGGATTCCTGCTTTGATAACTCATACCCTAACTCAATGCTTTCAGGATACTTCTCCCTCACATACTCATCATATGATGGAAGCATTCTCTCAAAGTATTCCAAAGCTTTTTGCTCTTGCTTTATGCTCATCTGCTCACTCATCCAAGTAAGATACTCACCTGCATATTCCTCCGATGCTGGCAGTCCTACAGCTTCATAGAACTTATCATTTGCGTCCAACTGCCATCTGCTGTATGCAAGCAGTTTCCTTGTCTTCTGTTCTTTTTCCAGCTCCATGCGTCTTTTTTCTGCCTCAAGCTTGCGCTTCCGCTCCTGTTCTGATACCAATTCTTTTCGCTCTTTTTCTTTTCGTGCTTCCTCATCGGCATGAATCTTAGCAAGTAATTCATCCATCCTTTTCTTGTATTCTGCATTCTTCCGTTCCTTCTCCCATGGGGATTCCGGTATGGCAGGATGCAGTGGATCTGTCTCCTTATCCTTGTTGGTTTCCGGTTCAAATTCTAGTCGAAGATAGGACTGATATAAGGATTCTGTTATAATGCTGCCTGCAAGCTTTAACTCATGGCTAAGTTCCTTCTTCCTGTTCTTTAGTACATCAAGTCTTTCGGTATTTTCCTGTCGGATTATCTCCGCTTCATCCTCTGAAATTCTTCCCAGCTTTCTGTTTTCTGCATAAATCATTTTCTGCTCTGCACTGATATCTGCTATTTTTTCTTCTATCTGTGCATGATGTTCAAGCATTTTATCCGCTGATTCGATTTTGTGATTTACCAGATAAAGATACTGCTCCTGCAGCTCATTCATGCGTTTTAAGTCATGATAGCGACGGGCTGCCTTTGACTGGAAACGATATACTTCCATCTGACGCAGGTGCACTATTTTTACATAGAAACTGCGCTGGTATTCGCTTGTCCAGTGCTTAAATAACTTATAATCATCATTTGTTATCAGCTTTACTGTAGTATCTTTTCCCTTTATTGCCGCAAGTGTTTCCTCTATCTGCTCCACTGAAAAGCGTTCATCAAGAGTGTCCAGTCTGCGAAATTTTTTCATTCCTCCGGCTTTGATTGCAAGGTGTTTTCCCTGTTTTACCTCATATCCCAGCTCTTTTAAGTTCCATATAAATTCGTCCATATTTTCTGCATTTGACATACAGTATTCCACATCCGCAAGCATTACTTCCTTTAAGGATTTCTGATACTCATATTCGCCCCTGCTCATACGCCCGGAGTCTTTGACATATTCCGGCGGTATGACTGACCATCCATATTTTTCACACAGGCGGTTAGTAATCGGCTGGATGCTCTTTTTCCAATCGCCTTTGGTGTACTGGTACTTGTATCCGTCTATCATACTGACGCTGTTGAATACGATATGACTGTGAAGATGTCCCTTGTCCACATGCACCGCAAATAATGCCTCGTATCTGTCTCCCAGATATTGCTCTATAAACTCCTGCGTGAGCTGATACATGGTCTGCGGATCACCTTCCCCCACAGGACACGAAAGGACGACATGATACCCCTGTCGTCCTAACTCTTTCCCAAATATCTGCTTTGTTTCACACATCTGCTCGTATGCCAGCTCTGCATCCGGCATGACATTTACACCGCCCACCAGTACACCGCCATCCGTTTTCACCGGATTGACGATATATAATAAGGAGCGGTGCAGGGAATTTGAAAGGTTCCCATCCTTGCTTTTTGCTATATTCCATATCTTCGTAATCGCCATATTAGTCCCTTCTTTCTGTTAAAATCCTGTTACTTGTTTCTTATATACTGCAATAGTAGCCGCTGTATCTGTTGCAACTGCTCCTTTACCTCCTGCACATCCGACTTTGATATAAACACATTTGTATTTGCCATTCGTGCTATCTGGTTGATGTTATTACCGATTGCAGATAGCTCATACATCAGCTTCTGCCTGTCCTCATGACTGGTCGTATCCACATTTCCACCATCCAATGCCATCGCACGGATATAGGCAGATGGTGTCATTCCTGTAGCCGCTGCTTTCTCCTCTATCTCTCTACGCTCACGCTCCGATACCCGGATGCTCATTGTCGTTCTTGGTGCCTGTCTGCTCTTTGGTCTGCCCATACGCATCCCTCCTCTCGTGTAATTCTTCTTATCTGTTTTGCTGTAATAGTCACTCTGTCAGTCTTTTGTAAATCAACTTCCGTTGCTTTGGAAATTCCCGTAACATGGTAGGCGAGATACGGTTTTCGTGTTACGAAAACCCATCTCGTTAGTGGCGGCTGCCCCTAATACCCTGCTTGTACACACCTGCGGTGTGGGATATATGACTACATAAGACAAGCTTCACTGAAGCTTGTTATTGTCTTTATGGCACTAAAAAAGGTTAGGTGAACCTTTTTGTCGTATGCCAGGCAACAAAAAAGCAGACACATGGAATATTTCCACATATCTGCTTCTTTCATTGCGTGTATTCAGTTTTGTATGATTATAGATATATATGGCTACATACAATATAATTTCTGTAGCCTAGTATCTTTTGTTCTGATTGGATTGTTTGCAATGGCTACAGTCTCGACATCAAATGTAGCTTTTTTACTGATAATGGTATTAGATATTATCTATTCCGTAGCCCGCATTAAGTATTTTTAACTTCTTACAGCACCACATTACCACCTAACTACAGAAATCTCTCCATAAACTCTGCCGGTGTCATAATCTCTGGTCTTTCCACATCAATATCAGAAAAATCCTTGTCTCCTGTCACAAGAATATCAACATCCTCTATGATTGCTGTGTATAGCACCGGGTAATCTTTCCCATCCCTGATATCAAAAAGTCCGCTTTCCATATCGTTCGGTGTATAAACATATTCAAAGCTCATCATCATAAGCAACTTGTTTATTGCAGCCTCCTTATTCGGAAACTTCTTTCTGACAACACGCTTTAATTCATCCACCACATAAGAGGATAACACGAGCTGGTGCTGCGTAAATATACAATTCATCATGGCATCCATCTTAGTACCGGGAAATAGTAATGCTGATATCAGCACATTGGTATCAAGCATAATCCTCATCTACTTCACCACGCTTTCTTCTCGGAGTTCTTTTATCATTGCCATTACATCATCATCATTTTTAAGACCGGCTCTTTCTGCTTCTCCGGCAAATGCCCTCTGTGCTTCACGCAGTGCATCCATAGAAGAATTCATCATATAAATTCTTCCTGATTCCTCCATAAATAGAATCTTGTCACCATTCTTAATTCCAAGCTTTTTACGAATTTCAATAGGTATTGTTACCTGTCCTTTTGATGTTACTTTTGCTAATTCCATATAAAAACCTCCTTAAATTGGTAATGTATTCCTTACTTTCCTTACAATTTAATTATATGCAGATTTCAAAAAATTATCAATCTCTTTTTCGAAGATTCTTACATTCCAAAAGAAAAATCAAGAAACTCGTTATCCTCCAGCTCATCATCAGCCAAAGTTTCTTGTCGAGATATTCCTGCATTCTGACCTTGCGTCACTCCATTTTCCCTGCTACTGCCACCATTCTGCGCTCCTGCTGTAAAATTCATCATCGGCATTCCTGCATTTTGCAGACCTGCCGTAAGCATTGCCTGTTGCTGCATCATATACATTCCTGCAAGTGTCGGCAGGTTCGTCAGTATCTTTTCTGTAACCTGACTTACAATGCGTTCCACGAAAGCATCTTCCTTTTCTCTGGTTTCAAGATAGGGATCATCCTTCTTTTGCACATATCTCGCATAATAATCGTTAATGGCACAGATGATAAATTCATTCTGCGACTTAAAGCCATTCTCCACCTCGTCAGAGTGTAGCAGGCTCCACGCCTGCATTGCACTCTCACTATTCGTATTAAAACGCACATTCTTATTCCAAGTTTTTTCTGCCATTTACATCGCCTTCCTTCCCTGCTGGTGCTTGAGTATCATATAGCAGTAATATTCATAACCTTTCGCATTCGCTCTGATATCATGGTTGAAAGTAACTCTGTCTCTGTCATAATCTCCGAATGCCTCTAATATTTTGGTGCCACCACCCATAATATAAAGCTTCATCATCTGCTCATTATACTCATAGTCACGCAGTTTCTGGAAAATCAGGCTCGCGTATTCTTCTGCTGCTTCTTTCATAAGGCTGGCATAAAGTTCTGAAATATCTGTTTCTCCTGTACGGAGGAAATTCTCAATTACCTCGTGCATCAGCTCTGTTCCTGTATTATCACGAACCTTATTCAAAATGGCTTTCTCACATTGATACACTCCCAGTTTCTCTGTCCATGACTTGCTCTCCATAGCCCTGCCATTATTCAGATACATCAGGTTCATCGTACCATTTCCAATATCCACAAGAAGATTTATCCCTTTGAAATCCCTTAGATTTTCCGCTACAGCCGAATAACACTGCGGCATTACTGTGCAGCCTGTAAACTCCAGTTCATAAATCCTGTCCTTATAGATAACCTTTACAAACCGCTCTTTCATCATATAATCTCTGAAAGTATCTCTCTGTGCCTGTACCCATTTCAGCGGAAGTCCAACCGCAAGATGAATACGGACTGCATTTCTCCTGTCGGTATATCCTCTTGCTTCAAGTTCTTTCGCAACTGCCGCCATCGTAAGAACATAATTGTCATCATCCGTCACTTTATCTGCGACAAATCCTTTGTGTCCTTCACCGATAATATAATATCTTCCATTCAACTCAATATAGTCCTTTGCAAATACTGGAGCTTTATCACTCACACTTACCGCTGTCGGAAATACCCTTCTTGCTGTTTTATAATTACCATATCCTGCATCTACGCCTATAATCAGACTTCCATTTATCTTATACTCTCTAATCTTCTCTGTCATATTAAAATCCTCTCTTTCTCTGGCTTCTTTGCCGATTGCTTTATTGTTTTTCTTTTTATCTGAAAATAATGTCATGAAATATAACCTCCTCTGCCTGCATTTTTGCCTGTTCCCTTAGTTTCCACATCTCTATCGTTGAATCCGGATTGTCTGGCTTATGATTATTCATATACTGATTCATAATCACATCCAGCATTTCATACGCCTGCTCATTTATCTCCTTCGCCTTTTCATTCAGCTTTCCTGTAAACAGGTAATGCCTGTAATCTGCATTTCGATTGTCATGCATATGCTTTTTCCACATATCACCATACTTACCACAGAAGCTATTCTGCTCTGCTAACTCATCTCCAAGTGTTATATTCGGGTAGAATATCCCATCTATCTCTGCGTAAGTACCGCCCATCTGTTCATATAAAGACTTTTCCTCTTTGCTCATAATAATCACCGCTTCCTTTCTTTGACTGCTGTCTGTTTTTCGTGCCATTCTTTCACAAGTTTCTCTATAAGCTCCACCTTCTGCTTTGGTGTAAATCCATCTGGGAAATAATCCTCCAGCATATCTGCCCGAATCTTTATCTGCTCCCTCTGGTTTGGTTTTTCCTCCTCCAGCACCGAATATATAGCGTCCATATCAAGTTCACCTCTCTGGCTCATCCGCTTCATCCGGTTTGCCTGCGACAATGATGGAGTGCACTGTTCCAAATCCATCACAGCATGAAGTTCATACTGTTCTTCCTCTGACAGATAAGATAATTCCACACCAATCGTAAATGCAATCTTTCCCTCATCCACCATAGCAAGTATCTTAGGGATAAGCTTTGTCAGCCGGATATATCTTTTTATCTGTGCTACACTTTCTCCAACTTGTCTTGCAAGAAGCTCATTGCTGTTCATCATAGAATGTCCTTCATTAACTTCATTAGCTCCATTCCCCGAATTATCTGCTCTGCCATTTCCGTCTGTGTCGTACTTCGGTCCAACTTGAGCCGAAGTCACATGATTTGCTTCATTATCTGTCATCACTTCTGCTCCATCATCTACTGATGAAGTCTCCGACAACCGCTTTCCCTGATGCTTCATGGCATCCAGCTTCATCTTGTATGCAAATGCTTTCTCACTTGGCTTCAAATTCTCCCTATGCAGGTTAGAATCAACCATTGCCACAACTGCCTGGTCATCATCCAATTCTCTTATCACAACCGGAATCTTAGTTTCTCCTGCCCATACAGCAGCTTCCTTTCGTCTGTGACCGGATATTACCTCATACCCATCTCCATAAGGATTTGTCCTTACAAGAAGTGGCACCAGCACTCCTTCTTTCTCAATACTTTTCATCAGCTCGCATAATTCCGTATTTACTTCAACCTTAAATGGATGATTCTTAAAATCATGCAACTGATTTATCTCCACATTCCGTATCGTCTCCATAAAATCGCCTTTCTCGAATACATCGAATTAATCTTCCCTGAAGTCCATCTGATATAATGAATTTCAGATACAAAGAAAGACCGCTCACTTTCAATTTTTCTTGAAAATGAACGGTCTTTCACGTTTCTTTTATTCTGTTGAATGATAAAAATATTACTTTTCCTTTGATGTGTTTCCGAAGCCGCAGTCCAATACCACAGACACGTTTACACCATCAGAAATTGCCTTTTTGTACGTTTTTCGGTCACTCTGGTCAAACCTGAAAAACCTCTCAAAGTGCCTAAAATCAAGGATTTTTACGAATCTGTCCGATGTAGTGCAACTATTGTCTCCACATGCACCGTCCCAGGGAACATATCAACCGCCACAGCCTTCTCCATCTTATAACCGCTTGCCTCAAATACGGCAAGATCCCTTGCCAGACTTGTTGGCTTGCAGGAAATGTAGACAATGCGGTCTACGCCGTAATCGATGATCTTCGTCAGTGCCTTCGGATGAATGCCATCACGCGGCGGATCTAAGATGATGAGATCCGGCTTTTCTTCGATCGTGTCTAAGACCTTCAAGACATCCCCTGCAATAAACTCGCAGTTATGTAAACCATTTAATTCTGCATTCTTCTTTGCAGCTTCTACCGCTTCTTCAATGATCTCCACCCCGATCACCTTTTTGGCAACCGGTGCCATCAACTGTGCGATCGTCCCGGTACCGGAATAAAGATCAAATACGATCTTGTCCTTTTCCCCGTTTTCGTTCAGAGAACCGATATAGGAACGCGCTGTCTCATACAGAACCTCTGCGCCCAGCGAGTTTGTCTGAAAGAAAGAAAACTCTGTGATCTTAAAACGCAGGCCCAGTAATTCCTCGTAAAAATAATCCTGTCCGTATAAGATCTCTGTCTTATCATTCTTAACTACATCTGCAACACTGTCATTATACGTGTGCAGAACACCTACCAGTTTTCCTGTTAAGTCAAGTTTACATAATTCATTTACAAGCGGCTGCAGATCATAGGTGCCCAGTGTTGTTGTGACAAGTGCAACCATCAGCTCTCCTGTTTTCACAGCACGTCTGACAAGCAGGTGACGCAGATATCCGGTCTGTCTCATACGATGATAAAACGGAATGTCGTTCTCCTGCCCCCAGGTAAGCACTGCGGAAAGTACTTTCCTGAAATCAGGATCAACGATCTGGCACTGGTCTACCGTCACAATATCATAAAAGCTGCCACGCTTATGCATACCAAGGCTGAGCGGACCGTCCTTATAAGCATCTCCAAAAGAAAACTCCATCTTATTCCGATAGCCATACCGGATCGGACTTGGCTTAATGCCTTCAAATATGTAACTTGGTTCCTGATTCTGACTTATGTAAACCTCATCAAGAATCTGTTTCACCTGATTTTCTTTGATGGAAAGCTGTGCTTCATATGGCAGGTTCTGATAATTACAGCCACCGCAGATTCCAAAATGCGGACATGGAGAAGCGATCTCGTCCGGTGCTTTTTCCAGAATTTCCAGCACATTTGCTTCTGCTCTGCCCTTCTTCTTTTTTGTGATGCGGCAGCTCACCTTCTGCCCCGGTATTGTATTTTTTACAATGACCCTGGTATCCTCTACGGTCATGATACCTTTATTCGGAAATTGAATGCGCTCGATCACGCCCTCTACGATCTCACCCTTTTTCATAGTACTCCTTTTCGCTGTCGCTTGATTTTGTTACCTCACTACAAAACGGGATTCCATCGGAATGGAATCCCGTTCAATGCGTTCTGTTCTGTTTCGATTTATTCCTCTGTCTCGTCTGCCTTTGCATCTACTTTTTCAGTATCTTCTTCATCGAAGAAATCATCATCAAAGTCATCATCGAAATCGTCTTCGAAGTCTTCCAGATAATCCGGTGTGAAATACAGATATACTGCATATGCAATGCCTGCTACTGCTGCAATAGCTCCGATGATTGCAAGAGCCCAGAGGATTGCTCTCGGAAATTTCTTTTCCTCTTCTTCCTTCTTCAGGAAGTCATTTGCCTTGATCATTGCTGCAATGTCTTCTACCTTTAATTTGTTCATGTCAATTCCGCCTTTCTTATATTTGATTTGTAACGACTCAGCGCCATACAGATTTGTGATCAGCCGGTCTTTTATCAGCTGCCTTTACATCGTTTAATTGTAGATAGTATACCACATTTTCCGCTTCATTACTACCAGTATTTTCTGCATAGCCCGGTAAAAAAATCAAAAATATAAATTCCGCAATCAGATCTTCTGCAGCTTTGCGAAAGCTGCATACATAACCTTCTGCCCATACGCATTGAAATTGACGGTAACCTTGGTATCCTTCGGTCCCGGCTCCATTTTCAGCACAACGCCTTCTCCGAATTTCATATGGCGCACCTTATCCCCGACCGTATACTGTACAGAAGCATTTGCAGGTTTTACCGGCGTCTGTGCAATAAATGGCTTGACCTTTTCCGGTGTTACCGCAGGCTTACGAAGGCTTGCGGATCTTGCGATCGTCTGGCTGCCCGGTGTCACGTAGACCGGCTTCACAGTTGCTTTCGGCTTACCGCTTCCATGTTCCGCCGTTTTCTTTATGCCGCTGGCAGAAAATGTATTGGCACTGAACGGCTTTCCGAATTCCTGCCTTCCCTGCCCAAAGGAAAGCGATCCCGAACTGTACGGCTTCTGCTTAAACAGGCTCTTCTCGTAGGAATCGTCCTCATAATCACTGAAGCTTCTCTTATAAACAGGCAGTTTATTGTCTAAAAGC
>Ga0129311_1002782_pt1 | contig 10063 bp, 9 predicted proteins | sample Go1ome_FD_94435 | JGI IMG/M metagenome (GOLD analysis project Ga0129311, IMG submission 94435) | Western lowland gorrila individual fecal microbial communities from Wisconsin, USA - Go1022B metagenome | ecosystem: Host-associated > Mammals > Digestive system > Large intestine > Fecal | place... | reverse complement strand
GGCGGCAAGCATGAATCACACATATCTTTTAATAAACGAGTTATTTTAGATAATATTGTACAATATGTTTTCAAGCTTTGCAAGGGCAAAAAAGAAAAGGGCGGAAGAGATTTCTCACTTCCGCTCGGGTTCATCGCTCCATGCCCACGGCGCGCTGCTTTTTCGCCTGCTGCACGGCCTTTTCGGCGCTGCGGCGGCAGTTGAAGAACAGCAGATCCCGCGTGTTCTCATAAAGATCGCCCTTGCCGGATTCAAACACGGCGACCATGTATTTCTTCGTCTTATACTTGGCGTAAATCTCTTTCAGCCCCTCCCGCAGGACGGGGTCAATTTTTTCTGCATTCGTCAGCCAGATTTCAACAAGCTTCTGATCGTCCCTGACGTTCATCTCCAAATAGAACCGACCTCCTTCAACATCCTTAGTTTCCTCATCTTTCCTGCGGCTTATGCGCGGCCACCTGCTTTGCTGCCTGCAAAATCTCCGGCGGGATGCCATCCACCATGCGGTGCAGCTCGTCCAGCTCCCGGAGCTTTTCGTTAATCTCCAATTTTTTCAGAACACTTTCCTTGGAGGCAGCGCCCAGTTGTTTTTCGAGCGCTGCGTTCTCGGCGGTCAGCGCCTTGTAGGCCGCCTCATACTTTCTGAGCTTCGTCCGCAGAGCCTCCGCGCCAGGAACGTATTTGCCCAGCAGCGCTTCCAGCTCTTCTGCCTTGGCCTTTTTGTTGAACGGATTGGTGTCGTTCAGAATGTCCATGATCTGCTCCTTCATCCGGTTCAGATGGACAGCCTCTTTGAACAGCCGCGGCGGGATGTGGTCGCGTCCGGTTTCGCTGGCGCTCTCGCCGCGCTCCAAGTCAGGATATTTCTTGACCATGTGCTCCCAAAATCGGTCCTGCCACTGCGTCAGCTTCTTCTTGTTGCCGACGATCTCCTTGGCGGAGAGCCGCTTGTCTGCCGTCAGCGGGACAAAGGAAAGGTGCATATGGGGCGTTTTCTCGTCCATATGCACCACAGCGGATATGATAGTTTTCGGGTCCTGGTGTTCCCGGATGAAGTCCAGCGCCTCCTGAAAATAGGCTTTGACTTCGCTTTTCTTCTTTCCCTTGAAGAACTCCGGGCTGGCCGTCACGAGAGCCTCCACCACGCGCACGCTGTCCGACCGCGTGCGGCAGCACGCCTCGGCGATCTGCCTTTCCGCCTCGGCGCGGTACTTGCACTGGGGTGTCACCAGATGGAAATTCCGGTGGCTGCGGGACGTGTCCACGTCGGGATTGCTGGCGTATTTCTCCTTGGTGCGCTCGTTGTGGGACTCAATGTGCCCGATCTCCGGCCCCTTGTACTTGGCGAAGCGGAGAATGGCGTACTGTGCTTTCATTGGTTATCCCTCCGTTTCTGCCATACAATGTCGCAGTCCAGCACGTCGGCCAACTCCACGACCTCCTTATAGCGGATGCTCTCCCGCTGCAATTTTGCGGACAGATTGGAGACGCTGTCGCTCCAGTCATATTCCTCGGCCAGCCGGTCAACGACCTCCTGCATGGTAAATCCGACGCGGACGATCTGCGCCTTGATCTCATTGCGTACGCTCATATTCAAATCCCCTCCAAATTTCAGATAATGAAAAAGCGAAGCTGGTATGCCCTCTGGCATGTCCACTTCGCTGCCTCGTGAAAAATTCTGTTGCCATCAAATCCGCTCAGAATCGCCGTTATGATGTCCTGTTCACAGGTGACACCTATCGACTTTTCTGTTCCGTGTGACTTCGCTCTAAAGCGTATGATTTCCCGCGTTTCCGCGCACCCATGTGGCTGTTCCGAGAAGCGCGATTCCGTGAAACCATTTCTGCCATCAGTCAAATAATTTGCGGATTTCACTTGGCTTGATTTCTTGCCCGAAAATATAGGCTCTGCTGGTCAGTGTTTTTCCTATATGGCGGTGTTTGGGGAGAAACGCTGCGTACATACGTACACGGCGCAGTCGCAGAAAATTCATCGCCAGTCCTCTGGTACGTACGTACGCTCTGAGGCATCAGAAAACCCGTTTATATTGGGTTTTGCAATCGCCTCAATACCAAAAAATCCCCATACGCGCCGTCCGGCAGCATTGGTGATCTTGTTGCAGTATTCCAGATTGTACTTGCGTTGGTTCGCAATCACACTCTCACTGAAACTGCGGCGCTTTAACGGCGTCAGATTGTTTTCCTCGCACCACATCCGGTAAATCTCGTACAATTCCTTGGAACTGATGGTGCAGTCTGCTTTCAGCCGGATATAGCCCTCCGATTCGAGAAAATCAAAGACGTTGTTGTTATCCCGCTTCACTGCCTCCCGATTGTCCCGCGTACGCTGGCTTTCCGTGAATTTGAAGTTGTTGGCAACAAGCCGCTGTAAGCCCTCAAACGCCCACAGAAAGATACCCTCAACCTCTGCTTTCAGTTTTTCGGCAAGGTCAGGATCATCTACCCGTCCCGCAGGCTTTTCCTTGGTAGTCAGTACAAGCTGGCGGCGGTAAAATCCGTCGCTTCGGTCATATAGCGCTTGCAGATCGCCATTGGAGAACGCCAGCAGGCGGGCAAACAGCCACCCCTGGTAGCTCTGCTTACCCTTGCGCTCCAAATCCATTTTGCCTTGGGCGGTCACGATGGACTTGACGTAGTTGGTCTGCCGCAGCGCTTCCATTCGCATATCATCATCGACGCACAGCAGGATGTGTTCCAGATCCGCGCGGGCAAAACGGTTTTCAGAAATTTTGCCGATGCTGCCGTCCTTTATGTTGCTGCCAAGCAGCGCGCCCAGCACAGCACCGATCTGCGATTTTCCTTCGCCGCCTTTTCCCTTAATCACCATCATGCGCTGCCCCTTATTGCTGGGGATCAGACAATAACCGATGAACTCCTGCAAGGTGGGAATGTCCTCCGCGTAAAGAAGTCCATCCAGAAAGGAAAGCCACCGAACGGGAGCCGGTGCGTCGGGGCGATATGTCACCGGCAGTCTGCTCCGCACAATGTTCGGTCTGCCCTCGGTGAAGCTGCCGTCCAGCTTCAAAGTACCGTTTGCCAGATGGATTCTATCTGCCTCCGGTGCAAAGTCCTCTATATGAGCCGCCAGCTTCATCACTTCCAGAATGTTGGTGATCTTGCGGGGAATATTGTTCACGGCGCAGCATTTCAGTTCCTCATAGATTTCGCCCCGAAGCGGCAGATCGTCGGTCACTCTGCCGTCCGGTGTAAAGAAAGCACCATCGGCAAAGATGATTTTCCGGCTGTTCAGAAATTCATCACAGAACAGCGCCTCATTGATATTTGTGCCGTCAAACCAGATAGGCGCGTCTAAATTAGCCGATTTCCGTTTCGTCACGGGCATCCACCTCCTTTTCCGTCCGTTTCAGGCGTTCTTCCAGTCGGTCGATCATGCCGTCCTTTTGAAGCATATCCACAGTTTTCACACGAGCCTCCAACTCCGCAAAGGTTAAAATATCTGTCAGATCCTCGATATAATCGAGCATCTGGCAGGCTTCCACAAAGCGGTCATCAATAGTATCCTCCGGCGTTTTGGGTGCGTACTGCACCTTCCAATGCTCCAAAAGATGCAGATAATCGTACAATATCCGCTGACAATGTAGTTCCTCTTTCTGGAACGCCTTTGCCAGCGGATATTTCGGCTTCCGCAGCGCTGCCGCAGCCGGGGGCTTGTCCGGGTCGATCCCAAAGTCATACGCCAGCTTCTTCGCCGCGTCATAACCGCTCAGGTTGAACAGCCTTGCCGCAAGGTCGATCACATCGCCGCATGCCCCGCAGCCGAAGCAGTAGAAGTAATCCTCGTTCAGCTTCATGCTGGGCGTGCGGTCGGCGTGGAAGGGGCAGCAGATCATGCTGCCACGATTTACTTCCAATCCGTAGTATTCGGCAGCCTCTTTCACGGAAACTGCCATCTTGATTTGTGTAAATAAATCCATACCTGTTTCCTCCTGTAAAATAATTGAACTTCGCCGTTCTGCCCGATGCCGTTCCTGCCCGAGTCTTTTCCCCCGGCGTTGGCTCTTCCTTGGCACGCAGAATGCGGTACTTCTCCGGAAAGCATATCCTCATCGGACGATCATGAAATTTTCAAGGTGCTGCGTGGTTTACGTCTAAATTTTAGTAAGAAAACAGGCTCTTTCCCGTATATCCAAGAGGTAGGAAAAGTCGGATGAAAGTAGGATTTTTCCACGCTTTGAGACAAAAACGAAAAAGCATGATATAATACAGAAAAATGGAAAAGGAGGCTGTTGTATGCAAGTCAAGCTGACAATCGGAGAGCGGTTGAAAGATTTACGAGTAGAACGAAAGCTGACCTTGGAGCAGCTTGCCGCCAAGGTGGGTATCTCGAAATCCGCACTTGGCAAATATGAATCAGATAACGGCAAGGACATCAGCCCGTACAGCATTCTGTTGCTGGCTGACTATTACGGTGTTTCCTGCGACTATCTGATGGGACGGACGGAAACAAAAAATCACCCAAACACAGCTCTGCATGAGCTGCATTTGAGTGATGCTTCGATTGATGTATTGAAAACGGGCAAGTTCAACCACCGGCTGCTGTCGGAGCTGATCTGCCACAAGGATTTCCCGCGCTTCATGCTGGATGCTGAGATTTACGTTGACCGGATCGCAGATATGCGGGTCAACGATATGAATGCCGTGCTGGAAGCCGTCCGGCAGATGGCATTGATGAAAAACGGCGGCGAAGAAAATGACCTGCACCTGCGGACGCTGGAAGTGGCGCAGATTCGGGAAGATGAATATTTCGGAAGCCTGATTGCAGATGACCTGAAAGGCATCCTCCGTGATATTCGGAGTGAACACCGCCCCGATACCATGACGGCGGATGAAGTCTCCTTTGCAGAAAATATGCAGAACCAGTTACGGGAGGCAATGAACTTTGAGGGCAGTTCCGAGGAAAAACAAATCCGCGCGTTCATGGCAACGATTGGGCTTGATTATGACACACTTACAAAGGAAGAATTTGTTTCAATCATCAGCGGACTTAAAAAATCCAAGTATCTGAAAAGTCCCCTCAGCCAGCGTGGGAAAACGACCATGACCCACGGCAAGGGAAAGCGGAAGAAACGCTGAAACAAAGGCAGCGCTGTGGTGGGACGGGGGCTTTTATATACCTTTGCTTCCTTTTCTGGCCAGTCGGATTTTGCTTCTCAAAAATCCTGCGTTTGTACTGTATCTCACATCACAAAATCCGCCTGTCCTACTGCCGCGAAAAAGCGTTTGTTGCCACACTCTGCCGCACCGCAGAGTACGCCGCCAACCCCTTTCCCGCGTCAGCCGGAAGCAAAGGTATAACACACTAGACTTTGCAAAGCAAAATCGTGTGCCAACAGGGCGGCTCGCGCCCCTATTGGAAACCCAGCGGCAAAGAGATGTTCCCTTTGCAATCCCTCATTTCCCTCGCAGGTGCATATACAAACTGCAAAAGGCAGCTTGTCATCCCTGCTCCGAAAATGCAAAAGGCAGTCCGTGCCGATAAGGAGCGGACTGCCTTTTTGCCGACAATCTCAATTTTATCATCGCGCAAGAAATGACAAAATTAAGATTGACGGTGATGCAATTCGCGGGTATACTGTAATTGCATCATTAAATGGTATTTGATGAAATTGAACGCCGAATGAGGAAATTGAATGAGAGATTTCAACTTCAAAGCAGAATATCAAAAGCTCCTGACGCCGGAGGTCGTGGCGTATCTGACGCAGATCCACGAGTACAAGGGGCAGCAGAACCTCTTTATCGAGGCCAAAGCGGATGCGCTGTCCAATCTCTTGGAGGTTGCGAAGATCCAGAGCACCGAAGCGTCCAACCGCATCGAGGGCATCATCACAACAGATGACCGCCTGAAAAAGATCGTCCGCGAAAAGACCATGCCCCAGAGCCGCAGCGAAAAAGAGATTGCCGGATACCGCGACGTGCTGGCGACGATCCACGAGAGCCACGACTATATCCCGCCAAAGCCAACGGTCATTTTGCAGCTGCATCGGGATCTGTACAAGTACAGCGGCAAGTCCATCGGCGGCAGCTTCAAAAACTCGGATAATGTGATTGCCGAGGAATTGCCGGATGGCCGGAAGATCGTCCGATTTGAGCATGTATCCGCGTGGGAAACGCCGGGGGCGATGACAGCACTTTGCGACGCCTTCCAGACGGCCGCGCAGGACGCCGAGCTTGACCCGTTGCTGCTGATCCCGGTTTTTATTCTGGACTTTCTCTGCATCCATCCCTTCAATGACGGCAACGGCCGCATGAGCAGGCTCCTGACGCTGTTGATTTTGTACCGCTCCGGTTATATCGTCGGCAAATATATCAGCATCGAAAAGCTGATCTCCGACACCAAGGAGACCTATTACGAGGCCCTGCAAGCCAGCTCCTGCAACTGGCACGAAGGGACGAACGATTATGCGCCTTTTGTCACCTATATGCTGGGCGTTCTGGCGGCAGCATATCGAGATTTTGAGAGCCGGATCGAGCTGCTGACCACCAAGGGCCTTTCTAAGCCCGACCGGGTGCGCGAGATCATCAAAAACCACCTCGGCAAGATCACCAAGAGTGAGATCATGGCCAAATGCCCGGATATCAGTCAGATCACCGTCCAGCGTGCGCTGGCAAAGCTGCTGAAATCCGGTGAGGTCATCAAGCTCAGCGGCGGGCGGTATACGGCATATGTCTGGAATGGGGAGTAAGCAGAGATGAGAAAATCAGGAGCGGAAAGGCCATCAAGGCGTGCCGGTCAAAAAACAGGGACGGAGCGGAGCGCCCCCGACACCAAATGACGGAGCGCATTTTACCTCGCGAGTGCGAATGTGCGTGATAGCGGTTGATGATGGTTTCAATAGCTATAGAAACTGGTATATATGGGGAATTGCGCAAAGCCCATCAAGCCAATGATAGAGCCGTCATGCAGGTTTACGGTTCCTGGGGTAAACTCAACACAGAAACAGCCTGTGTGGTCGAATTGATGAGAATGTATCAACAGCTAACTGATTTATAAAGTCAAGGAGACAGATTGCGCAAGATGAGATATTGAGGTGAGTGGTTTTGTCAGAGCGAAGTAATATTAAATTCTACGGGATACACGATATGAGTTCAGGGTACTACCTAAAGGAAACAGAAGCCGTATTTCAAAATTGGGATAACTATATTAGCGGCACTGACATCAACACAATACTAGAACTTTATAACATTAAAAAGTTCTTTGATATTGGAGCACGGCTGGATTGCTGGGATGACAAACAGTATGGAGCTTACCATGAGAAAAGTCGATCAATTCCAAGAATCTTGGGTGTATTTTGCAATACGATATCTGATGATAATTTAATTCAGCTCTACCAATCTACGGACTGCACCTATTGGGATGACTTCTGGGAATTGATTTGCGTATACAAGGTATACCGGCGCATTTCACCGGCGGTTCTCGAGAAACTCTTAGAAACTGGAGGACATATTGTTTGGCAAATTTTATATCAGAATGAGCTTTCGACAGCCTTCGGAGAGGTGATTGCAAATCATTTGCTGCATAATAACGGCACTGCACCGCACTTGGTTTCTCATTACCTGACGCTACATAGGCGTGATGATCCATCGCTAAACTTTCCAAGAGAGTTCACCCAGAGTATGCGCGACAAGGTGCTTGCGGAGTTTGTTAATCGTGATGATGCAAATATCAACACTTTGCAGTTGATAGCGCAAGCTCAGAGCTCAGGCGAGTTCCCATTATCTGACAGGCTCCGCCGAGATGCTAAGAAGAAAATGAAAGCTCTTCAAGAAAAGTTGTTCGCGAATAGCCCGGGTATGACCTATGGCGCAAATGTAACTTTTAAGTCAATGCCGAATGGCTCGGTCGAAATGTCATATGACCGAGGCGTAATTTCTTGCGCATATAGCAGAGAGTGGATTGAAGAGAATCAAGACTATCCGACATTGTTGAATAATTTCATCTATTTGTTTGAGTACGTGGATCGCTGCTTCCGTTGCAGTTTTGTTTCACTGAAAAATAAACTAGGAGTGTTTGAAAGAATTCTGGGTGCAAAGGGTAATAAAGAGTATGTAATAGGTATAGATTTCCGTTTAAAACGAAGCCTCAGTTCGCTTCAAATGGCTGCATATAGCCAAGAACTTCGCCGTCTAGGAATTCAAATTGAGAACATCTTCCAATGGTTTTTTGAAGAATATTTAAGAACCAATTTCGGAGCGAATGGCTTTACATATTTTCCGCCTTCTTCGGGAACATCGTTTGCTGAGAAGTGCAAACTCATGTGTAGCGCGATCGATGGCATTCTGAAACAATATCGCTTATATTGCGAAGACAGCTTTGTAGATCGGGAGTTGCTGGAGATGTCTTCCGGACATGTTGTTTTTAGCGAAATTCCAAGTATGATTAGGAATAAATACGCCTATGCTGCCTCGGAAACTGTGCAAAGTGAGATGTTTCTTCTGTTTTCGGACCAATCAATGATGAACTATACTGAGAAAACGCGCAGTAAATATCAAACATTGCCTGAATTGCTACTATCCGAAAAAATGAAGAAGGAAGATTTCCGAGAGTACCAACGTAAGAACTTAGACTGGTTGCTTGAACATTCTGATTTGGCTATCTCCGAAGATGGATATATAACGATTGAGGAAAAACGAGTTTCCGTTTTAAAAGATCTTTTCGTAAACGAAGTTATTTGTCCAATTTATTATGGCAGCGAGCTTCGTGAGCAGGTTGACATTCTTGCTGCATCGGGGGATTTACGCTACAAAGGCACACTGTTTTCCAGACCAGAACAGGACTATTTGAACTTTATGCTGAACAAAGCGGAATTCTCTAACGGCCTTGATTTGCGTAATAGATATATTCATGACACCTGTTCGCTAAACGAAGAAATGCAGCAGCAGGATTATTTGGAGCTTCTAAAAATAATGGCGCTGATTATAATTAAAATCAATGAAGAATTTTGCGAAAAAACTAAAATAGGTACCGATTAACAGTGGTGAAGGCTACAAGAAGGTGATCCTTCGCATTTTTCACCCCTCCCGAATCCCCACGGCTTTGCCCTCATCCTCCATCACTATGTACAATCCAGTCCACATCTTTTTGACAGATCTAGCATCGCGAAGCAGAATCTTTCCCACCGTGCCAATGTTATCTGTGACGGGTCGCCCTCGCGGATACGCATGGTGCGGCGGATCTCCTTGGGGATGACAACACGGCCGAGGTCGTCGATCCGTCTGACAATTCCGGTTGCTTTCATCTATCAAAACTCCTTTTATACTCGATAAACTGCACTTAGTCTTTGGAAAAGCCGCCAATTTATCCAAAGGCGGCGTTGGAAGATTTTACAGCCTGCGGACAAACCACCGAATCAGATGTTCTCTGATCCGGTGGTTTGTAATTTTTGCCGAATCTCTTCCTCTGCTTTTCGATCATACCGCCGAATTCTTACGCATCACTTGCGAAAACGGAGCAAACCCCTTATAGTTAAAATGTAATACTGCGCGTTGCGTGGCGCGGAATAAAAAAGGAAATGGTGCGATGTGATGATGAAGAGAGCAAAGCTGACAGCACAGCAGCAGAAAAAACGGGACGTCCTGTTGGACGTGCTGACGGTTCTGTTTGCCTGCCCGCTCATCTCGGCGGCGATCGCGGTATTCAATGTGCCGAACGATATTGCGCCGGGCGGCGTAGCCGGTCTTTCCACGGCGCTGGCAGAGGTGTTCCCGCCCATCAGCGTGGGCGTGTGGATGGTCATGCTGAACACGCCGCTGCTGCTTGCAGCATGGCGCAGATTCAAGCGCCGTGCGCTTGTCATGACGCTTGCGGCCACGGGTTCCGTCGCCGTGCTGGTAGATATTTTCGGAATGCTGCTGCCGGCCTACTCCAATAATCCTCTGCTCGCGGCGATCGCGGGCGGCACGTTCACGGGCCTCGGCGCGGGACTGCTGCTGCAAAGAGGGATCAGCACCGGCGGAACAGATCTTCTGGCACTGCTGCTGCGAAGGATCTTTCCGAATCTGCGCACGGGAATGCTGATGCTCTG
>Ga0129311_1002778_pt1 | contig 10073 bp, 8 predicted proteins | sample Go1ome_FD_94435 | JGI IMG/M metagenome (GOLD analysis project Ga0129311, IMG submission 94435) | Western lowland gorrila individual fecal microbial communities from Wisconsin, USA - Go1022B metagenome | ecosystem: Host-associated > Mammals > Digestive system > Large intestine > Fecal | place... | reverse complement strand
GGATGAAACAGAGCATCCCAAAAGAACGAATCAAAAGATGTAAAGAGAAAATGGAGGTAATTATTATGGCTAACAAGAAAGAATTATTAGACAACGCATTCAACGAAGCAATCAGCACCGTTCCTTACAACGGCATGGATCCGCAGACTGCAGCGGAGATGATCAAAGTCGCGATGAAAAACATCGCAAAGCGTGACTATCACGATTTCACAGACGACGAGATCAAAGCAACCATCATCGCGGGATTTGACTCTCTCAAGGAAGTCGGTCAGGACTTTAAGTTCCAGACCTGGACTATGAAATAGGCCGGCGACCAAAACACAATCCTACTTGCGAACAAGTTAAATTAACAGAAAATAAATAAAGAATGAACTGAAAATCCGAGGTGCCCCATACACCTCGGATTTTCATTTTTGCGCGCCGGCGCCCTATCCCAATCGAAAGGTACTGTGCTGTATAAAAACGCTGTCCGTCCAAATCGTCATAAACGCGCCGCAAAAGCCCTCGCAATGTGTCAGCAGACAAACTGTGTTTCGCGCGGACCATGCGGCGAAGGCAAAACATGTTTCGCGCGTGCAGGACGGCGAAGGCAAAACGTGTTTCGCACATGCAGGACGGCGAAGGGGAAACGTGTTTCGCGCGGGCAGGGCGGCGAAGGCATCTGGCAGCGCTTTAGAGCTGATGCTTGATTTTTTTGCGTGCGAGCGTGGTCTGCGGGATATTCAAAAACTCCGCTGCCTTACGCGTCGTGCCCTCTTTTTTGAGCGCGTAGGCAATCAGCTTTTTTTCCTGCTCGTCCATGATCTTGTTGAAATCAAGGCTTTCTTCGCGGCGTACCTCGCGCTTGAGGTCGATCATGCTTTCATTATATACGTTGACGTTCAGAAGCTCATCCACCGCGTCCTCGCCGATCTGCCGCTCGCGCTCGCTGATGTAAAGACGATGCACTGTATTTTCCAGCTCTCTGACGTTGCCGGGCCAGTGATATTCCTCCAGCTTTTGATAAGCCTCCGGCGTGAAGTTTTTTTGAATGCCGTACTTCAAGCTGTAATGGTCGATGAATGCCGCGGCCAGACACTCGATATCCTCCGGACGCTCCCGCAGCGGCGGCACGTTAATACAGCAGATATTCAGACGATAATACAGGTCCTCTCGGAACTTGCCTTCGTTGACCAGCTTTTGCAGCGGAATATTGTTCGCGCAGATGACGCGCACGTTGACATTCTTTGGTGTCGTTCCGCCGACCCGATAAAAGCTGTTCTCCTGCAGAACGCGCAGCAGCTTGGACTGCATGGCAAGCGGCAGGGAGCCGATTTCGTCGAGAAAGAGCGTGCCGTTGTTGGCGATCTCAAAATAGCCCTCTTTGCCGCTCGTGGCCGCACCGGTGAAGGAACCCTTCTCGTAGCCGAAGAATTCCGACTCGGCGAGATTTTCCTGGATCGTCGCGCAATTGATCTTGACGCAGGGCTGAGAACGCCGCGGGCTGTTCTGCTGCAGCAGATCAAAGACTTTTTCCTTACCGACGCCGGTTTCGCCCTGGATGATGACGTTGCAGTCGTACTGTGCCACGTTCAGCACCTCCTCGACCATGAACTCGGTCGCCGGGCTCATATAAATGAAACCATCGATCTGCTTTGCGGCCATTTGGGTTCGTTCTTCCTTCATGACGGCAGGCTTCCGTTTTTTGAGGTGATTGATCTGCGACTTGGCGTAAAAATCGTTCAGATTCGCGAATACAGCCTGCGTACTCACGACCAGCTGCATCGCGTAGTCGAAAGTATGCGCGCAGACTCCGTCCAGCGCGTAATTGACAACCTCTTTACCCAGGCTGTCCGCAATCAGCATGCCTTTCGAATAGGCGTTGCCGATATTCGTGTGGCAGACCAGCCCGCCGGAGCGAACGAGCAGCGCGGCAACGCTTTCGCAGCCCTTGATCTCCTCCAGATTGATCACAACATCCACAGGCTTGTGACGCTGCGCCTCGAATACCGCGTGCGCGGTCTCCAGCGGCAGATTCATCGGCAGGAACATGATATGGGAAACAAGGCTTCCAATCGCTGCAAGCAGCGCTGTTTCTTCCCCCTGCAGGCTGCCGCCGCGGCTGCTTTCAAACAGACAGGTGATGATCACATCGGGATTGCGATTTTTGAGCATACGCGCGTACAGGATGATTTCTACCAAACTGTTGCCGATGATCACGCAGTTATCCGCCTGCATGGAGGTCAGCATCTCGCTGATTCCCCAAAAGTTTCCTTCTTCGTTCAGCGCGCGCAGCAGGTGCTTGATCTGGCGCGGTTCAAATTGATTAATCTCGCGCAGAAGCGTCGTTTCGAAGCAGATCGCGTAGCCCTTGCAGCGCAGAAAACCGTACTCAAAGTCAATGCTCTCGATGGATTCCAGATAACATGGCAGCGCCGTCAGGGTGGTCATGCTGACCACCCGGTCGCCGGGCTTCAGCGCGCGTTCTTCGTGAAAGTCCTCCGCGATTTCCTCGACAATGCCCGAAAACAGTCCGCCGCTCTCTGTATACGGATTGTGCAGCTTACCGCGTTCCCCGATGATCTTATATATTTTTTCTTTGATTTTTTCCTCATCGTATTCGCAGATACTGCAGATCTGCAGGAGGCTGTCCCGCTCCATCGAAATGCAATCGATGGCGACGCGCAGCTCCCGACTTTGGAGTTCCTTTCGATTATCGACTTTCCATGCGGTAACCGTCAAGCTCCCCTTTGGCTCCAGCGCGCGCTTCGTTCCTGTATATTTCATGGTATAAGCTCCTTCATGTTCTCTCTTTTTTCTTTTTTTTGCGTAAATCCAGCGAAAAAACAGCAAAATGCTTTCTCACTCTCTAGTAGTATACTATATTTATCCCCCTTGTCAAGAAGTTTGACCCATTTTTGGTTTTACAAAATCGGTTCAGAACCATTTTTGGTTCAATTTATCGTGCTAAAAAACCGCTAGGATTTACATAGTCTTGTATACAAGGTTGAGATTTCAACGCTTGGTTTTTTTGTCGAGTTTTGGCACGTTCCTTGCTATGTAATTTGCTTGTGAAATAATTATTCTTATCAAACTCAAAGGAGAAAAAGAAATGAAAGGTTTAAAAGCATTTCTCAAATTCGTGCCGGTATTCGTACTGGCAGGGCTGATGATCTTCGGTAAAGGCCACCTCTTTGATGGTCAGGACGCTATGATCGCGGCTCCTCTCGCTTTCCTCGTAGCAGTCATCATCGCGATGCTGGTGGAAAAGAAAAAATGGCAGGAATGTCTGGATGCCGCAATGGGCTCCGTCAGCAACATCCTCGTTGCCCTGTTCATCCTGATGCTCGCTTATGTTATGGCGAACTGCTTCATGAGCTTCGGCGTCGGCGCATCCGTTGTAAACATCGCACTGAAGCTGGGCGTCACTGCGAGAACCGTCGCTTGCGTCGGTCTGGTCTGCACAGGCGTACTGTCCGTTGCGACCGGTACTTCATGGGGTACATTTGCTGCCTGCGCACCGATTTTCCTGTGGTTATCCCACATCGTAGGCGGTGACATTTATCTGACTACCTGCGCGATCGCCGGTGGTGCCTGCTTCGGCGACAACATCGGTCTGATCTCCGATACGACCATCGTATCCTCCGGTATCCAGGGCGTACAGGTTACAGACAGAATCAGACACCAGGGTGTTTGGTCCATCGGCTGTCTGGTACTGGCAGCGATCGCATTCTACGTCGCAGCTTCCATCATGGGTCTGCACGGTACCGGTGATGCTTCCACCGTTATGGACAACATTACACCGGAGATTTATGCATTCCTCGAAGAAGAACGTCCTGCAGCCATCGATCTTTTGAATCAGGTAGCTGACGGCGTTGCACTGTACATGGTTATTCCGCTGATTCTGGTTATCGTACTGGCAGTTCTGGGTGTGAACACCTTTGCCTGCATCGGTTCCGGTATCCTTTCCTCCTACATCTTAGGTATCTTCGCAGGTACTGCCTGCGGCGTACAGGAATTCCTGGATAACTTCCTCTTCACCGGTATTGAGGACGCTGGTGCCTGGGTTATCCCGATGATGATGTGGGTTGCAGCTTTCGGCGGCGTTATGCAGCTCATGGACGCATTCGCGCCTTTGGCAAACTTAATCGCAAAGCTGTCCAAGAAGGTCAGACACCTCCTCGGCTGGAACGCAGTGCTTTCCTTACTCGGCAACGCTGCACTGGCTGACGAAATGGCACAGATCGTTACCATCGGACCGGTTATCAAGCAGGTTACCGAGGATAATGTTGTATGCGCGGACGAAGAAGCTGAGTACAAGTTGAGACTCAGAAACGCGACCTTCGGCGACGCGATGGGCGTATTCGGTTCCCAGTTGATCCCTTGGCACGTTTACCTCGGCTTCTACATCGGTATCACTTCCGGTGTATATCCGCTGGTTCAATTGACAAACCTGGACTTCATCAAGTTCAACTTCATGGCCATGATCGCTGTATTCTCCCTGTTGATTTTAACCTTCACAGGTCTGGACAGATTCATTCCGTTCTTCAAGATGCCGACAGAGCCGGAAGTACAGCTCAAAAAGAATATCGAAAAGAACAAAGCTGCTTAATCGCAACGTTCTAAATATTTCATAGGTATTTTAAAAGCGCGGGCGCGTTTCCGATTTGGATGCGCGCCCGCGCTTTTTCCTTTACGCAGGACGCCCTGACGCCTGGCGATATTTTTCTCAGCTTATTCTATTTTTGCCGCCCTGCAGGATTCTCCTTCAATAGAAACAGCCGCCAGGTTCTTTTTGAAGTCCAAGCGGCTGCGTAGGACAAAAGTGCGCATAACGAAATCAGAGATTTCTATGCGCACATGGCGCTCACCTATGAGCGCCGCTTCGCAAGGTGCTTTTGTCGTGATTCCGGAAATATCGCTATACGATATTTCCTGCATGATAAAATACTTGCTTTTTAAGAAGCGAACTCATATCATCCAAACAGGGATAATATATGTGCTGCTGTCCATTGCGCTTAATGCCTCCCGAAGACAGACAATCGCGCCTGTGCCTCTCGGTACGGAGGCCTTATCGAGCAGCTTGAATGCCCTCGTAATTTGTGTCGGCGGGTTGATGCTTTTTTTGATTTCGATAGGATGCAGCTGACCGTCACTTTCCATAATCAAATCGATCTCATTACTGTTCTTGTCCCGGTAATAATGCAGCAGACAATCCTGCGCACTGTTGCTGTAGGTTTTGATGATTTCCGCTACAACGTAGTTTTCTAAAACGGCTCCGTTTATCGCTCCGTTCATGAGGATCTCAGGGCTTGAGTAGCGAGTCAGATAGCAGACAAGACCTGTATCAAAGAAATATAGTTTCGGCGTTTTGATCGTCCGCTTCAGAAGGTTGTTGGAGTATGGATGCAGGAAGAATACCACGCCAGATTTTTCAAGTTCCTTCATCCAGCGCTTTGCAGTATCATCGCTGACCCCTACATCCCCGGCGATGTCATGCAGATTCAGCATTTGTCCGCTTCTGCAGGCGGCAGCACGAATGAAGTCCGCAAACATCACCTTATCCACGCCGGGAATCTCGGTGGATACATCGCGGTCAATATAGGTCTGAATATAACTACTGTAAAAAACATTCCGGTCTTTATATTTGCCGCTTCTGTGCCCGGGAAGCGCACCATCCCAAATTCTTTGGTAGATTTCGATCGGGGTGGCGGGGCAAAGCAAGTCCTTGCGTTTCTGCAAGTCGTCAAGCTCTAAGGAAAACGGCGAAACATCCTTCGCACCGCAAAGCTCGGCTTGTGACAATGCGGACATATGAAGAATTGCAGTTCTTCCGGCTAGAGACTCCTGTGCAAGCTCCATCAGGCGATAAGCCTGAGAACCGGTCAGCCAATAAGAACCTGGGGCAGCACCGTTATCTACGGCGATCTTGATATACGTAAACAACTCCGGTGCATACTGCACCTCATCAATGAGAACCGGTGCGGGATGCAGTTTCAAAAACATGGCAGGATCTGTTTTGGCAAGTCTGCGTTCCTCCAAGTCGTCCAGCGAAACCTCGGCTCGTGCAGTTCCCTCCATCAAGTGCCGCAGCATGGTGGATTTTCCGACCTGACGCGGACCGGTCAGCAGCACGCAGGCATACTCCTCGCTTATTGCTGTAAACTTCTTTTCAAGCTGTCTCTCAATATACATTGCTCGCCTCCTTTTAGCTAAAATACGATACACCTATATTTTAGCCCAATGACAAGAAAAAGTCAATAAATTTGAGGCTAAAATACGATGTACTTATATTTTGGCCTGCATTGGCAGCGATTATGCGTATCTACGAGAAGCTATCCCCTTTAACGCAAAAGCCACCTAATTTTAAATCAGACGATTGTATCGACGGCTTTTTTACTTTTCCCATGTGTCTTAAAAAAACAACCGTTTTATGATATAATAGATACAAAGACGCCTCAGTTGCATGTGGAGGTTTTTATGAGAATAACAAAAATAGAAATTCAAAATTACAAGTCGATAAAAGAGCTGGTTGAAATTAACTTTTATAACGGGTTGCCGACCGTTCTGATCGGCAAGAACGGAAGCGGAAAAACCAATATTTTGGAAGCGCTGAACGCTGTTGTGGAGGCAAACAGCGTTCACTTTGGGGTGCAAAAAGAACCGCCGCTGAGCTATAAAGTGCATATTCTCCTCGAAAAGGAAGATATCGAGAATCTTTTTCCCGGCAAGAACATTGATGAAAAAAAATGTGAATTTATCGCCTGCTCCGGAAAAAAATTTAAAATCGACCGAATTGAATCGGAGTATTTGGTTTCGCTTTTAAAATCGGAAGTCTGCGAAGTCTCCGACCTTGCAAACGAATTGAAAGACGCTCTGGATACATATCAAAAACAGTTGCACAAAATTGCGTACAGTGAAAACAAAGAACAACCATTACGAGGATACCGGATTATCGACTCTCGTGGTTCAATGACAAATTATGATGCCCTCAAATTCCAAGTGAACTTTGTTTTAGAGCAAGCCGAAATGTTGGCGGACGCAATCAGGAAAAGTTTTTGCGTAGAAGAGTGCTCTTTTAAATTCGGATATGTTTATGATTATTTTCTTCCAAATAATTTAGATAGACTTCCCTTCAGCCTTTGTTATGTAAAACCTGATTTAGCCCCATTTGAGGAAAAATTCATTACCGTCAATGAACCGGCGTTAAAGCGGGAAATCACAAGAATCAATAAAGTAACCAAAGCATCCTGTGACAAAATCACCGTCTTGCTGCATGAGCTGAATGAACGGATCAAGCGCTTGAACGCTGCCTTGAAGGACGATCAAATGATGAACGATCACAGCGGAGGGCTGTATCAATTCATCAGTAAAATTCAACAATGCGTCAGCGCAAAATGCATTTTTTTGCGAAATGAAAGCAGCGAGACCATTTTCAAAACGGAGGACCCAAGGCACGAGTATTTGCGCGGTGATAAGTCTCACTTAATCCTGCAGACATATTGGAACAAGGTTTATAAAGGAACTGACAAAGACCAAATACAAAAGCAAATCAATGAAGATAAAGAGTTTTCCCTGCCAGAGTCCGCATGGAATGCATTTGAAAAGTACCTTAATGCAAACATTCCTGTATTTGAAGGCGGTATGTACGACCGTATTTCGGTTGAGCGATCTGACGGGAAACTCCTATCGATACGATTGCACGAAAAAACCGGGGAAACTGTAACGCTCGATTCAACAAGTGCCGGCAGACGATGGTATTTCACATACTATTTTATGAAGAATACGCTTGAAAGCGGCGATCTATTTATTATTGACGAGCCTGCCGCCATGCTTCATCCACTCGCGCAAAAAGAAGTTCTGAATGAATTGTGCGAACTTAAAAGCCGAGGAATCAATGTGGTCTACTCAACACACAGTCCATACCTAATTCCGAACGACTGGGAAAGCGTACACTTTGTTACGATGACAAATAGTGGAACAACACTCACACAAGAAAACAAATATGACCTTCTGAAGCAAGTTACCGGCGGAGACATCTTTGATTTGCAGGAAGTTTTGGATCAATACCAAAGGAGCGATAAAGAATCCATCGCGCACCGATGTTACCATGCAGTTTTGGACAGCTTCGGAGACATCAATGAGGCCGCAAAGCAATTGAATTTCAGCGCAGCGACTATAAATTCTTGGAAAAAATGCATCAAGAGCAAAAAGTTCAGAAGTCCGAAGCTTGAAAGCATCATTTTAATCGCTGAAAAAACAGGACGGAATATAACCGATTTGCTCTAACTCCGATAGGGTACAGCTGTACCCTTCCATTCCTTTCAGTGGTTCACTATAATATAGGCAGAATCATTGAAAGGAGGTATTCAAAATGTCAAAGTATAAGACCATCGATGTGTGGAAGCGGGTTTTTGGCGCGAAGCAGGAAGCGTTTGATTACACCGGACGGCTGATGAAAAAATCCGCCTGCGGCAATCCGAATAGCGCTTATCACCCGACGCTCGACCACATCCGTCCACTTTCCGCCGGTGGTTGCGATGTTCCCGAAAACATTATCATTTGCCATCGTGATACCAATGAGGAAAAAGCAGATCACTTCCCGCACTGGACGGCGAACGGCACGCACTACCACGCCCGAAGAGTAAAATGTTCCCGAGTAAAATACGAAATTATTGAGGATTAAGGAGGCATATCTATGGGTAAGCATTTTTTTGACTATGACGACGGCGACTTTGCCTACACTATTTCCGACAATATGGCAATCGACTCTGGCGGGCATTTGATGATGCACATGTGTGATAATATGGCTATGGACATGGATAGTGGCGATATTCATTTTATCTCGTCATGGAATGATGAAAATGATAATGATAATGATTATGATTATGATTAGAAAGGAAAAGCGCTGAATCTGAAAATGAACATCGCAGCCCACACCTCATTAGTAAGGTGTAGGGCTGCGGTTTTTGTACTTTCAATATATGAATGTACGTCTATCATTGTTGTAAAAGATGTCGTTCAATTTTACAGCAGATTGGTTTATACTAAATGGGAAAGGAGTTGAACAATATGCAAAATATCAAACCTATTTCAGATCTGAGAAATTACAGCGAGGTGCTGCATGATGTGGCTGTTGGCGCACCAGTTTTTCTGACAAAGAACGGAGGCGGAAGATATGCAATCCTTGATATGCAGGACTTTGAAAAAACACAGGCAACGCTTCGGCTGATGAATGAACTTGCAAAAGGTCGAAAGTCTGGCGAAGAGAAAGGCTGGTTCACATTAGAAGCTGTGGAAAAGGATCTCGGTATCGTCAATGAATAATTTGCATTTATCCAGAGAAACCCTAAACGATCTTTTAGAAATCAATGCTTATGTTGAGGAAGAATTTTGTCTTCGATATTTTGGTGCAAACACAATGTGGTATTTACAATTCCACGTGGTATGTGCTAAACTATTCTTGTCTTTCATGACAACCTCCTTTTCTACTTGGTGCGGTTGGGGAACCACACTCATTGTAGCACAGGAGGTTTTTTACTTGAAGCTAAAGCTCTTGATTCCACCGGCATAGCCGGTGGTTTTATTCCACTAAAGCTACAATAAGATAGGCAAGCTGCAGATAAAGAGATTTACCGCGGCTTGCCCATACGTTCTAAAGTTTTTCAATTTCGGCAGCGGAGAGCCCTGTCGCCTCCGCTATCTGCTCCTTCGTCAGATTGAGGGCTTTCAGATTCTTAGCTATCTCGCGCTTTTCCTGCGTCGCGCCTTTCTTGAAGCCCACTGCCTCGCCTTTTTTGAGACCAACTGCTTCGCCCTTTTTAAGACCGGCTGCCTCACCTTTTTTGAGGCCTTGTGCAAGCCCCTGTTCTCTTGCCACAGATATCTCGGTGTTGTACTGCAGCTGGTATTTCAGCTTGGCTTCTCTGCGCTCATATTCCAGTTCGTCCTGTGAAACCTTGCGATAAGTATTTTCCGTCATGTCCATGTCCTCCTCCGATAGGATTTGCCGCACATAGTCCTGATATTCCTCATCGTTGGCATACTTCAGATAAGCGCCTAATCTTTCAACTTCTGTCAGACTGCGCACCGGC
>Ga0129311_1002776_pt1 | contig 10074 bp, 6 predicted proteins | sample Go1ome_FD_94435 | JGI IMG/M metagenome (GOLD analysis project Ga0129311, IMG submission 94435) | Western lowland gorrila individual fecal microbial communities from Wisconsin, USA - Go1022B metagenome | ecosystem: Host-associated > Mammals > Digestive system > Large intestine > Fecal | place... | reverse complement strand
CCTGTCTTTGCGGATACAGGAACAACTTCAATTTTAGGATTCAGGTCACGAACGTACTGTCTGCAAGCATCCTCATCAAAATCGAAAACAGGCTTAACGTCGATCTTGCCGATCATAAGGAAGTCTGTAATCTGGAACATGAGTGGGTACTTGAGTGGCTTGTCGTGTCCCTCTGGAACAGACAGAATTGTTACCTTCTTGTTGGCACCAACGTCGAACTCAGCTGGGCAAACCAGGTTGCCAACGTTCTCAAGGAATACCAGGTCCAGGTCATCCAGGTCCATTTCTTCCAGACCACAGTGAGTCATGTTTGCGTCCATGTGGCAAGAGCCGCCTGTGTGAAGCTGGATAACTTTTGCGCCTGCATTCTGCACGGTCACTGCGTCCACATCGCTGTCCACGTCGGCTTCCATAACGCCGATTTTATACCTGTCCTTCAGCGCGTTGATTGTGCGCACAAGAGTTGTTGTCTTACCGGCACCAGGAGATGCCATCAGATTAACCAGGAAAACTTTCTTTTCCTTCAGGTAATTGCGAACTACATTCGCTTCCTTGTCGTTGTCTTCCAGGATGTCTGCCTTTACATCCAGGACATTAATTTCATTTGCGTTCATTTCGCTACCTCGATATTTTAATTACAGAAGATTTAACTTATGCCAAAAGACTCATAGAAAGCCTTCACATCCGCGTCCGAGAATTCAGAATCCGGCTTCAGCAAATCGAAGCGCATCTCCTTAGCTGCAAGGCCGCTGCCACCAAAGTGCACGCGGATTGTCTCGTAGCGATTGTGGAAAAGCATCTCCTGTGACAGCGTCACATCCTCACCGTGAGTTCCAGTGAAACTGAAATTCCTGTAAGGAATATTCTGCACAAAAAGCGTCACATTAATCTGAGCAAGCTCCTCCAGATCGGATGACGCCGTGAAACTAATCTTATACAGTCCACGTTCCACTGCATCCACACCGAAAACAAACTCCTCGCCGCGGTCCGTGCAAACATCCCGCATATCAATGCTGGCCCCATCCTTAATCTCAACATAATGAATCTTGCTTGGATCAAGGTCCTTCTCAGAGGAAACATAGTTGAGGAGCTCAACCTTCTCATCCTCCCCCAGCATTCTTGCCATGGCATGCGTATTCATAAGGAACTGGCAAATGTGATGCGCGTTTCTTACAAGCTGGCCACGAGTTAATGTGCCTTCTTCCACTTCCTTCATCAGATTATCATTTGTAGAGTTTACAGCTGCTTCTGCGCATACTGCGTAGAAGTCATTTCCTGCTCTCACCATTCTTGCAAAGTCATTCTTAGAGTATCCTGTTTCCAGGTCTCCAATATTTGACCACCAGTCCGTCATTACGATTCCCTTAAAGCCCCACTCACCACGAAGGATTTCTGTGTTCAGGTCATGGCGACTGTTCGTCCAAATTCCATTTACCACACCATAGGATGTCATAACGGAATTTGCACCATTCTTCACTGCCAGTTCAAATGGCTTCAGATAAATCTGTCTCAGCGCTCTTTCTGATACCACGCTCTCCAGGAAGTTACGATTGGATTCCTGGTTATTGGCACAGAAGTGCTTGATGGTTCCTGTGTTGCCAGCACTCTGCAAACCCTTAATCTGTGCAGATGCAATCTGTCCCGTTAAGAATGGATCTTCTGAGAAGTACTCAAAGTTACGTCCATTGAGTGGATGTCTGTGAATATTAATTCCAGGTCCCAACAGGGCATCTACATTGTTCTTATACATTTCAATACTCTGGAAAGAGTAAAGTTCTGTGTTCAGCTCTGTATTCCATGTACAGGCAAGCATTGTGCCGGATGGGAGTGAGAACGCTCTGGCGCCACAATCCAGTCTCATACCGGAAGGTCCATCTGAGCAGCATCCTGCTGGAATTCCAAAGTCATTTAAGCGATTGGAAACGCCACCGAAGGCAGCAGCTGTTCCAGGTGTTACTCTTGGACTTCCCATGCCTTCGCCACGTACGATGGCCGTCAGATCTTCATCAGAAAGCTGTGCCAGGAAATCTTCCATGGACGCTTTCTTATCACGCACATCCTTCAGTTTAATTCCCTGATCTCCTGTGTAAGGCTTGCAATCTGGCTGATCCGCCAGAGCTTTCAGGTCGTCGGCGAAGCGTCTTACTGCACTTACCTCTTCGCCTGCAGCGCGGGCTGCCTCGACAAGTCCATTTGCATCGAATGGCACATCTTCATAGGCAATTTTGAAAGTTCCATCCGCCTGCTCTTCCGGACGAATTCTCTGGAAGGCGCGGCTTGGCGCCATCTGGCGGGACAGTTTCTCAATCACATACGGCTGTGTCAGCACGAATCCACCCGCCGCCTGCAGGCTTCTCACATTGTTACCAATGAAGAATTTGTATTCGCCAGCCTCATGCTGATAAGCATAAGGATTGCCTGTGACGCCCGAATCATCATAGCTTGCGTAAGTGCATCTTGTTGTGGAAATTTCCAGAGTCTGGCTCTCCCCTGGCTCCAGAAGCTTTGTCTTGGCAAATCCAACCAGCTGCAGGGCCGGCTGACCAAGTTTTCCCTGAGGCAGAGAAACATAGGACTGTATGACTTCCTTGCCAGCGTAGTCGCCAATGTTCTTAACGGTAACGGTTATGCTTACAGAAAATGGCACCGTGCTGATCTTTGGAATATCGATGCATGGCTTATCATCCATGGCAAATGCATTTGCCATAATTTCAAACTGTGTGTAGGAAAGGCCGTAGCCAAATGGGTAAAGCACTGCGTCCTTATTGAAGGTTTCGTAGTATCTGTAGCCCACGTAAATATCTTCGCCATAGGCGTTGGAATTCAGATTGCCGAAATACTTGCTGGCAGAGGCATCTTCCAGATTCCTGATGATGGAATCTGTGAGATGGCCAGATGGAGAAACACGTCCCATAAGTACATCACAAGTTCCGAGGCCACCAATTTCACCACCAGTCCAGATCATGAGAATCGCGTCTGGGCTGATACGCTCAATGTCAGTCATATCAAGGACAGCGCAGGTATTCATAAGAAGAATCACCTTTTCAAAGGCGTTTCTTACTTTTTCCAGCATATCCACTTCGAAAGCAGCAAGTCGGTAAGCACCTGGTGTATCCGTAAAGTCCTGCTCTTCTCCTGCAGTTCTACCAATCACAACAATGGCAACATCAGATTCCTGACTTGCTTCTTCAACCTTCTTTGGATCAAGTGGCATCTCTGGCTGAGACCAAGGCTCATTACCAAAGCCAACGCCCTTGTTGAAAGGAAGCTCCTTTTCAAACTCCAGATATCTCTGGCGAATGTCTTCATTAATCTTCACGTCTTCCAGTTCCAGCGCATCCATAATGCTCCAGACTTTATCCACGTTTACCATACCGCCAGAGCCAGTGCCGCTCTTATAATAGTTATTTTGCATACGCCCAAAAACAGCAATCTTTGATCCTGCTTCCAGAGGCAGCACATTGTTTTCATTCTTTAAAAGAACAATGCCTTCTGTTACTGCTTCTCTGGCTTTGTCTTCATATTTTTTCCAGTCTAATACCATATATTTTCACTGCTCCTTCTCATGACATAATTTTGATACTTTCTTTATGTATAAGTTAACGCAGACACGTGGGATTTTATATCAAAAAGAAGCTTATTTTTATAAATTTCATGCAATTTGTTTGGGGGAGGAGATAGGAAATTTCTGTAAAAAGGGCAGACCATTATGTGGACTGCCCTCAAAGCATTACTTGCTATAAAATATGTTCTAGCTCATTCATCCAAGCTCAATACTGGATTTCTTTTCCTAGATAAAATCAGGAACAACATTATTCTGAATAATCTGTTCATAAGTCTGTGGCTTAACCATCCAAGCTGACTTTCCTTCTTTTACAAGTACAACGCCTGGGATTGGGTTGTTGTTGTAGTTAGAAGCCATAGAGTAGCCATAAGCGCCTGTTGAGAATGTAGCAACGATGTCGCCCATTTCGATTGATGCAGGAACTGGCATATCGTTAATCAGGATATCTCCTGATTCGCAGCACTTACCGCAAAGGTGAACCTTCTCAGTTGTTGGCTCATCTGCCTTGTTAGCAACGATTCCCTTGTACTTTGCCTGGTAAAGAGCAACACGGATGTTGTCTCCCATACCACCATCGATAGAAACGTACTTTCTGATTCCTGGAATGTCCTTAATCTGACCGACTGTGTAAAGAGTAAGACCAGCTTCAGCAACGATAGAACGACCTGGCTCGATAACAGCAACAGGGCAGGCAATGCCAATCTCATCAGCACGCTTCTGAAGAAGTTCCATCATTGGATCCATGAAGAAGCTGTAATCCTTACGCTCTTCGTTGATGTATGTTACGCCGTATCCGCCACCGAAGTTAACTTCCTTCACGTCTGCGTCGAATTCTTTCTTGATCTTTGCTGCCCAATCCATGAGTACGTTGAGAGCCTTCAGGTATGCGTCGTTCTCGAAGAGCTGTGAGCCGATATGCATGTGGAGACCTGTGAATTCAAGCCATTCAGATTCAACGACCTGCTTAACGATTGGCATGAAAACATCCTCTTCCAGAGGAATACCGAACTTAGAATCCTTCTTACCTGTTACGATGTAATCGTGTGTAGAAGCTGCAACACCTGGAGTGATACGGATCATGATGTTCATCTTCTTGTTATACTTCTTACAAGCCGCTTCGATCAGTGGAACTTCCTGCAGACCGTCCAGGATGATACGGCCAACGCCATAGTTCACTGCCATGTCGATTTCTGATGGAAGCTTGTTGTTGCCGTTGAATTCAACGTGCTCAGCCGGGAAGCCAGCCTTTTCAGCAGCACAAATTTCGCCACCTGATACAACGTCGATGCAAGCATCGAACTTCTTCAGGATTTCATACATACCAACTGTGCAGAATGCCTTTGAAGCATAAGCCACACGGTTTCCAGGATACTTGTCTGTGAACTCTTCCTTCAGTTCCGTCAGGCGCTTAGCGATTTCTGTGTAAGACATCACATAAACTGGTGTGCCATATTCCTTAGCCAGCTCAACTGTGTCGCAACCGTCAAAGTAAAGTCTTCCGTTCTTAATTTCTGTTACGCTGTTCATGGTAAATCTCCTTATTTCTTAAACCACATAATTTATAATTTCTTTATTCATTCCGGCAAATGAACTTGCCGTATTTTCATTTCAATCCCGGCAAATGAACTTGCCTTTATTTTCATTTCAGTCCTGGCAGATGAACTTGCCTTCTATTTCATCAACTTGCGAATCAACTTCAGCAACTCATCAATTTCATCCGCATTGTCATCATAGACACCACTTGTGATGCAGCCCTTAACATGGTAGCTGAGCACTTCCTGCTGGAAGCCATCCAAAGCAGATCCCGCTGACACTGACTGCTGCAGAACTTCGTTGCAAGAAGCATCATTATCGATCATCTTTTCAAGTCCCCTGATCTGTCCTTCCAGACGTTTCAAACGATTCATCAAAAATTTCTTCTGCTCGTCTGTACGATGAAAGTGAGCAGGATTCTTCTCAACATCAGTAGCTGCGACTTGGCTTCTTGCTTTGTCTGCAAGCTTATCTGTATTACCCATTTTATCCCCTTATTACAAAAACAATTCTTGTAGAGTTTCCTGAGGCAGGATTCTCCTCGATAAATTACAGGATAGTTATATACTCCCCCCTACTATTTGTCAAGTATCGTACCCGGGAGTACCAATGATCTTGTTTTCCATAAAAAAATACCAGATGGATTCTTTCTGGAGATACCATCTGGTATTTTTATTCTAGTAATTTTTATCTGCAAACGAACTTTGCGTCACCTGCTCTTATTATTTAAAGAGACCCACAAGAATCTCTACGCACTTGTCAGTGCCAATGGTACCTGTATCCAGGCAAATGTTGAAGTTCTTATAATCGCCGAACTCCTTACCTGTATACTGCTTGTAGTAAGTGCTTCTTAAAATATCTCGCTTTTCGATTGCCTTCTCAGGATCGCGCCCTGCATTCTCATCCAGTTCTGAGGCACGTACAATGCGGTGCTTCATATCTGCATACAGGAATACCTTGAATACTGGAACATCTGCTTCTGTCAGAATGTCGTCTGCACAACGGCCAACAATAATACATGGTCCCTTTTCTGCAAGTTCCAGCACAACTTCCTTCTGGGCATTGAAAATGCCATCATAGGAAGAATTGTAAACCATGGCATTATTGAGAAGACCATTTAAGAATCTGGATGCACGGCTCATTCTCTCGCCTTCCAGCTTAATCTCCTCTTCTGAATAACCACTCTTTTCAGCAGTCATTCTTACGAAATCCTTATCATAAAATGGAATACCTAAGGCTTCTGAAAGTCCCTTGGCAACTGTTCTTCCACAAGCAGCATACTCACGGCTGATTGTGATTATTGGATATTTCTTATCTCCCATATTTTTCCTCTCCCGGCTTAACCCCGACAAATGAGATGCGCGCGCATTCCATTTGCCAGTTCTTTTATTGGCTTAGTCTTCATATCCTTCTGTATTTTCAAGTATCTGCTTGTTAACATTTTTATTTGTAGCATTCGCATTCGTTGCATCCTCATTTGTAGTATTGCCTTCTGCTGGAAGTTCATCTCCCTGCTTCTTGCCAAGAATATACTGGATGACTACGCAAACTACTACAAGGCTGATACCGATTAAATCCGTTGTTCTGCCAGGGTGAATCAGCATTAGCCCCCCCACTGCCATGATAATACGAATATAAACTTCCATATGCTTAAAGAGATATCCTTCAATGGCTGCTGTAACACCGAAGATACCAACAGCTGCGGTTACAGCAATCTGAGCAACCATAAGCCATGTTACCTTGTCACCGATCATCAGCATAGATGGGCTGTAAGCGAACATATATGGAACGATGAATACAGCGATGGCAAGCTTGGATGCCTGGAAGGCTGTCTTCATTGGGTTGGACTTAGCAATCGCAGATCCAGCGTAGGCTGCCAGAGCTACAGGAGGTGTGATATCTGCAACGATTCCGAAGTAGAATACGAAGAAATGCGCTGCCATGATTGGCACACCCATACGGATCAGGATTGGTGCTGTTGTTGCTGCCATGATGCAGTAGTTGGCTGTTGTTGGAACACCCATACCAAGTACGATACAGCAAAGCATTGTGAGAACCAGAGCGATGATCAGACGATCACCTGCCACAGCAACGATACCGTTAATCAGATCATTTGCAAGACCAGTCATTGTGATAGAACCAGCGATAATACCAGCAACACCGCAGGCTGCACCTACTGTAATTGTGGACTTACCACCTGCAACTAAAGCGTCTAAGAACTTCTTAGGTGTAATTCTGTTGTCCTTGTCAAAAAGGCTGACGATGATAGAAAGCACAATAGCGAAAGATGCTGCTCTCTGCATGGTCATCATATTTGTAGAAACCCATACAACCAGCATAATCAGTGGAAGTAAAAGGTAAATCTTCTTCAGAAGATGTGTGAACTTAGGAAGTTTAGACTTTGGAATACCGGTCAGTTTTAACTTCTTTGCTTCTAAGTGTACGGAAATGAAAATTCCCAGGAAGTAAAGAACAGCAGGAAGTATAGCACGACCGATGATACTGGAATATGGAACACCAACGAAGTCAGCCATCAGGAAGGCAGCCGCTCCCATAATAGGAGGCATAATCTGTCCACCTGTTGAAGATGCTGCTTCTACAGCACCTGCGAATTCAGGCTTATAACCTGTCTTCTTCATCATTGGAATGGTTACAGAACCTGTTGTTACTGTATTACCAACTGAGGAACCAGATACCATACCGCAAAGAGCGGAAGAAATAACAGCTACCTTGGCTGGTCCACCGGCAAAACGTCCTGCTACGCAGTTTGCCAGAGAAATGAAGAAGTTTGAAATTCCGGTACGTTCCAGGAAGGCACCGAAGATAATAAATACAACAATAAACTTAGAACATACATTGACTGGTGTGGAAAGAATACCTTCCTTTGTGTAGAAAAGGTTACGAATCAGGTACTTTACACGACCAAAGAATTCTGGATTGGTAAGTCCGTATGTCAGGGCATAAATCAGGAAGAATCCTGCTACAACTAAGATTGGAATACCAACACATCTACGTGTTACTTCAATCAGAGCTGCTACACCAACGATACCAATTACAATCTGATACCACTGAAAACGTGTTCCCTGGTTAATAATATTTCCTGCATTAAATGTGAAATAGAAATAAGATGCTGTACCTAAAATCATGAAGATGATATCGTACCATGGCATATAGTTTTCACGTGGCTTTGCAGACTTTTTCGCTGGGTAAATCAAAAATCCCATCATAATAATCAGGCCCATGAAAGATGTCAGTCTGATTTCCTCCAGAAAGGTGGAGAAAAGGGTTACCCAGATACACCAGAGAGAGAAAGCAGCTAAGATCAGACTTACTACCATCTTAGGCTTACCTGTCCAGACTCTTGTGTTGGATTCACGGTCATATTTTTTCATAACCGCATCCACTGCTGCTTCACTTACTACTTCCAGATCTGCATTGCTTGTATTTTCTGCGGCAAGTTCATTTACCTGAAGCGTCTTTTTATCCTTACTCATGTATCTGCCTCCTATTCTTCTGTCCGAACCTGAATTCCATGTTCGGCATAATATTTTGCAGCACCTGCATGATAAGGTACATTTGTGATCTGACTGGCATTTTCAAGGGAAAGTTCAGCACCCTTGGCATTTTCTTTTGTAATTTCATCAATATGGTCGAAGATGGCAGCTGTAAGATTATAAACTGTGTCTTCGTCTGCATTTGCTGAAACAATTACAGTGGCTTCTACAGTGATGGTTTCCACTGGTTCATCCTGTCCAGGATATGTACCAGCGGGGATCTGGAATTTTGCATAGTATGGGCAATCCGCCGTGATCTTGTCACGAAGTTCACCATCGATATTTACAAGCCTGACGCCATTGGTTGTTGCAAGTTCTGTGATGGCTGTTGTAGGTGCACCGGCTACGATAAAGGCAGCATCAATATTTCCATCCTTCAGGGATTCCTTGGAAGCCTCAAAGGACTGGTACTGAGGGTTAATGTCATCCAGTGTGATACCTGCGCCGTTTAATACATCCAGAGCATTAAAGTAAACACCTGAACCTGCTTCACCGATAGAAACTTTCTTACCCTTCAGGTCCTCAACAGAATTAATATCATCATCCATGGTAATCAGCTGTACTGTTTCTGCGTAGAGGCATCCCAGCACGCGGAAGTCATGAGTTGGACCATCATTTTCGAAGGCGCGAGTACCTTCCCATCCATAAGTCATAACATCAGACTGGGCGAATCCCAACTGAAAATCTCCGTTCTGAACACTCTGGATATTAACTTTGGAACCTCCTGTGGATACGGCTGTAACACGTACATCTGCATAATTCTTCATGTACTGTGCCAGCACACCACCATAGGCATAATATGTGCCTGCAGTTCCGCCGGTACCAAACATCATTCTTTCTTTACCTGAACAGCCAGTCATACTAACTGCAAGGCAAAGAATCAGCAGTAATGTTAATACTTTTCTTGCTCTCAACTTCTTTTCTCCTACTTTTTATTTTTGCCAAATGAGATTTGCTCAGAATTTCATTTACAATACTTTTTCTTCTCTAATTTAGAAATCTCCGGGTTTTAAGCCCCAAAGTCTTCCTTAACAAAAACATAAACTTCCCTGAAAGCCCTATGTTTTCGAACTTTTACATTATAACAGACTTCTTATGAACTGTATAATACCACTTCCAGATTGCAGTACCGATGACAATAAAGTATCCCACAAAGGACCAGATATCTGGCAGTTCACTGAAGAAGAGAATACCCCAAAGAGATGCAAAGAGCACCTGGGAGTAATCGAAGACAGAAATTTCCTTGGCTGGTGCATATTTATAAGCACCAGTAATGGCAAACTGACCACCCGCTGCAGCTGCTCCGGCTGCAAGAAGCAGAAGCCACTGTTTTAAACGCATTGGATGATAGTCGAAAATTACAAAGGGGAGGCAAAGCAAAGATGTGAATACAGAGAAAAAGGCCACAATGACTTTTGCTCT
>Ga0129311_1002774_pt1 | contig 10077 bp, 9 predicted proteins | sample Go1ome_FD_94435 | JGI IMG/M metagenome (GOLD analysis project Ga0129311, IMG submission 94435) | Western lowland gorrila individual fecal microbial communities from Wisconsin, USA - Go1022B metagenome | ecosystem: Host-associated > Mammals > Digestive system > Large intestine > Fecal | place... | reverse complement strand
CGGATGCAACTTAATAAATGCATGTTTCATACAATGGTGCCATAGCCAAGTGGTAAGGCGTGGGTCTGCAAAACCCTGATCACCAGTTCAAATCTGGTTGGCACCTCGCCAGAGGATCTCAGGAATGTTGAGAAATCAACGTTTCTGGGATTTCTTTTTTGCCTTGTCAGATTCAAAACAGGTAAAAATGGGTAAAATCTGTAAACAACACATCATAACCATAAAATAACCACTCAAAGCATGAAATTATCAGCTGTTTACCGCCATTGCAAGAGCCATCGCGTTTCGCTTCTCATCCATCGTGGTCAGATCGTGGCAATAGCGCATGGTCATCTGTATTGTGGTATGTCCGAGAAGGGATTGAATCGTCTTTTCCGAAACACCGTTGACATACCACATGGATGCTGCCGTTGCACGCAGACTGTGCGGAGTATAGTGCTCCGGAAGTTTATCCGTTTGAAGTGCAAAGCGGAAACAGTCCTTACAACGGCGCAGATAGGTGCTATAGCCATTCAATGGAAAGATTAACGAATCATCTGCGGCATCCTTGGGTCTACGGCTCATAATCAGCATGAATACTTTGGAAGCATCGTCAATCAATGGAAGATAACGAAAACCTTCTGCAGTTTTCTTCTTGGTATAGGGTTGTCGATTCCGATCTTCATCAATGTGACCGCAGACATGTACCTGTTTCTTCCAGATATCTACATCACACCAACGCAATGCAACTAATTCGGCATAACGCAGACCAAGATAGAGGTTAAACCATATGGCGAGAGATGGGCCATCATCGCTGTTCTGCCTGCACCATGTAATCGCTCGTGCAAATTCGTCTCTGGTTAATGATTCTGCCATGATGTCATCATTTCCCTTGTTGGTCGGACGGAAGGGAAATATCGTGTAATTAAGGGTCTTGGGGATATCCATCAAATTCAGGTCCATGTATGTGATCGCGTATTTGTAGACGGCATGGACACATCCATGGATGTCTGCAAAATATCGCTTTGTAAATGTAGTGCCCTTTACTGGACCCTGTGCAAAAATATCCCGATACGTGTTCATGATATTTGCAGCAGTGATGTCACGTATATCCATATCCGCCAGCGGAGATCCCTCAAGGTAAAGGTTCCACACTTCAAGTCGTGATTTTTTTGAACCTGCAGTGATAGATATATCTCTTTCCATGTAGGTTTCAAAGATTTTGCGAAGCGAATACTCCGAATTGTCTTTCTTTCCCTTCTTGCCAATCTGGTATCCACGGCCAGTGTAATAATCCATCAGCTTGTCATACAGCTTTTCTTTAGTTGGAGCTGTCAGCTTTTTGGAATAGTTATCAGGTTTTGGAGTATACCAGTAAGTGGGAACCTCCTTTCCGTCGACGATATGTGTCTTGTGGGATGCATATATCGGCTTGGCGTGAATGATATCAATTTGTTTTCTTATCTGTGCCTTCATAGCTGTTTCAAATTCGGCACTCGGTTCACCTGATCCCATGATACCACGCAAGGCATCGACAAGAGTATTCAGTTGGTCAATTTGTTTTGAATCCGGAATTTTTCTACCCATAGCATTGTCCCCCATTCCGATTGCGGATGTCGTTGAAAGCAGAACGAATGTTCCAATAGAAAAATGTCTCGAAAATTTTGAATTTCTGAAAAAGTTTGCCTTGCGGACAAAAAAGTTGAGCCCGAGATGAATCTCGGTGCTCAACTCCTGAAAACATATTGATAGAAATGCCTGTATCAGAATTTGTGTACGGACTGTTGCGGAACGAACACATCCGAAAAATCCTTATTTGCCTCCACAAAATAGTTGTATGCGGGGTAGTAGTATAAATATACGGATTGATCTCTCTGAGCGTTGCGGTACTTGAGAATATCCAGCTCCATGCGGCGGTAACCACGCTCGGCGCATTGTCTTTTTTCTTCAATAATGTCATCTTCGTAGCTGCTGTCTGTGATGCCGAGCCAATTCCAGCCAAGAAGGATTCCTGCGGTGTATTCTGTATCACCGGATTCCTTGAAGCAGGATGTTCCGATTCTGCCGTGATAATTGGAACGTGAAACACTTGAAATCGTAATAACCGGAACCCCAACCTGAGAAGACAGTGTCTTTAATGTGTTGACACATACATCTGTCTTGGTTTTTCGATCCTGTTGTGAACGGTCGGACGGATCGGCCTTGATATTCTGGAGATAGTCGATAAAGACTACGACCGGTGTATCAGGATGATCTCTTTTCCACAGCACAACCGCATTGGCGATATCCCTGGCAATCCAGCCGTCCATGCCGCTCTCGATGATATATAAATGTTCCCCGTACAGTTGAAAATACTGATCGTAAAAAGGTTTATATTCGTTGAAAGGAACCTTCGAAAACTGCTGGGTGGCCGGATCATAGGAATGATACAGGATATCTGCAGAGGTATAACAGCACGTGGACTGACCGGAACAAAACGCCTGATAGGAAAGGGAGGAAATTCCACGTGCAATGAATTCATCCTGACTCATTTCGAGGGCAAAGTATAAAACATATGTCCCGCAGGCCGCTATATGCTGGGCCATAGACATCGTGAGGGCCGACTTTCCGGTACTGGTCTCCGCTGCGATAATGTACAACTCGTTGGTTACTCCGCCATTCAGGGCGATGTCTAAAGATTCATATCCGGTACTAATCCGAACTGGATCCTGCGTACAATTCTGTTCAAAAGATTTGGCGTAATCAGATACAGAATGAATTGCCATGTAGCGGTTCCTGATTATCGTCTGATAGTCCTCGGAGGGATTGACCTTATTCTTCGTATTCATAAAATGCTCCTTTCTGGAGATCTTCGTTCCAGTCCTTGTATACCGGAACGATGGATGCAAGTTCTGAGTTGCGTTCCCGGCAGGAATTTCCTGCCTCGTCTCTGTCGGTCGCGATGACAACGCCATCATGTTTTTTCAGGCGGTCGATTGCCTGTTGGTTGGAAACTCCGCCGATGCTGGCATAGATTGCAGGTGCTGTTATGCCGTGCTGCCAGTGGATGACGAAAAGACTGATGGCATCAATGGCGGCTTCACAGACATAGATGGCAGAAGCAGGGGCGCTGGATTCCGGATGATTGCTGAAATACCAGAACCGGTTGGGACTGGCTCTTCTGCAGCCATGGAAACTATCCTTGCGATAACTGGAACAATCGTTCATCAATGTACACCAATCGTGTTCGCCCGGATGATAGTCAGGACATTTGCCACGTTGCTTGCATCGGGTGTCTGCGTAGGTATTGGTCCCACGAATTTCGCAGTAATCCTTTTGCGGCGTGATAAATACGACATTGCGGTGGCCGTCCTGATACAGGATTCCCATATCCAGAAGATTACGAATGATACGTGCAGGTATGGAACGACTCTGTAGATACGCGAACAGATTCTTATTCGTATTTCCCTTTGGTGGACAACTTATCTGAGCAGACTTTATTTCAGAATCGTGCCTGGGAAGGCCACATATATAGTAGATGGCGGATTCCAGGCTTACCTCATATTCATTTAGGTACGTGAGAATCTTGTTCAGATTCTCATCCGTAAGACTTGTGAGAGCTTGCGGGAAGGAGTATTCAAGAGAGCTGACCATATAATGGAGGATGGCCGGCTTGTCCTCGGCAGTGTAAAATTTGTGATGCGCCTGATGGTCAATATCATCTGTATCGATACCGGAATTCTGATCCAGCAAAGCAAGAACCGCTTCCGGGAATGTATACCCAAGAAAATACATGAGATAGTCAACGTTGTTGCCGGTAGCGCCTGTTTGAAAGTTAATGTATCCGTGGTAACCTACTTTTACGGAAATATGCGTATCGGCGAGCAGCAAAACACTGCCATATTGTAAAGCAACATCATCGGGATGATGTTCCAGCAGCCATAAAGATAAATCAACGGCACAGGCCAGGTTATATTGATCTTTTGTAACGTAATTAGACATTTTATTTTCTCCTATACACGAAAAAAAGCTTTTACGGAAAGGGAAAGAAAATTTTTCTTCCCTCTCCGTGATCCCCGGGGGGTGCCCGCAGGTATCAGGCGGGCGGGGCGATTTTTCCTTACCGGCAGCAACGCATTCCGTAAGGGAAATGCGTTCTGCAGGGTACGTAACATAATGACTTATGTTACATACGGGGTCTGGGGTATCTTAGGAAACGCAGTAATGTCAACGTTTATGCGCATTTACGAGAAAAGCGCTGTCACCGGAAATCGGTGGAGCCGTAACCAAAAATCAGTGGAAGCGTCCCGGAAAATCCGTGGAGGCGTAACTCAAAATCGGTGGAGTCCTCTATGACATAAAACGCATGGCTTAAGGCCAGATGGATTAACTGCTGTCCTCGTAGAGTTGGATATGGATGCCGGTGATTCTGGAGTTACTGTCCCGGGTAATGCTGTAGCCCTTGATGTAGTTCACATCCTGAAATCCATCCAGTATTGCCAGAACCTTCTTATGCAGAGAAGAACGTTTCTTGCGCCACCAGCTGCCGGAATCTGTCTGGAAGCTTTCTTTCGTAAGACCAATCTCTGCGAACAAGCCCTTTTCACGATGCAGACCGGTATCATAACGCTCATAGCAGATATCTCTTGTCTGGTAGCGGTTTCGGTTGTTCTTCATACACTCGATACGCCGCAAAAGTGCACGTTTCAGGAGAAGGGCCTCCGGGGTATCTGACAGCTTTCCGGATTGCAGTACCGTAAGAGGGAAGGAAATGATCTGATGGATCTGCTCTGCGTATTCAAAGATGGCAGGCTTCTGGATCAGGTGGTATCCCTCCATAACGGCTTTATGGTTGGCAGAAATGACCTGAATACATTCCAGGGGAAGCAGGTAGGTGGAGTACCTGCCCTGCTGTCCCTTGGCGAGAAGTTTTCTCTGTTGAAATTCCTTCGTGCAGTCAATGCTGATTTTGATGAGAGATAACTTATTCAAACTCTGGCTGATGCATGCAGCGGTTTCCGGAGTAACATCCTTATCCATTTTTCCGGACATAACTCGTGCTACCATTTCCGGAGTGAAACAGTCTGCACCGGCGAGCTGCAGCGTGTAGACGGAATCCATCACGGCGATGTCAAATGCCGTAATTTTGACCCCGGAACCAATGAGCGAAACGTTAAATGCAAAGCTGATCGTGACGCAGATGCCCTTCTTTGGAAGGCTTTCGATCTGGTATGAAGTATTGGATGAAATTGCACCGCAGATAGGTAGGCAGTTGACTACTTTTGTGTTATTCATATAGGCCTTGTCCGACTGCGGAGTTGTTACGGTTGACATTTTCATGAACTATCCCCCAAAACGTAGAACAGACATTCGATTCATTTCACAGAAAATATGTCTGAAAAAATGAAAATGAAACAGGGGATAATGAAGTGTGAAATTTCAGTGGCGGATGTGGCAGAAATTATGCTCAATTTGAGCGATTTCCTTACGGTATAGAAAGTCGTACGGGTCCGTCTGCTGCATCGTACCGGTATATCCGAGCTGAAAGGCCGCTTTCGTAGCAGCCTGATCGATGCGAAGTCCCGTCTGCGGGATGCTTCCGGAGAGTTTAGGCAGATAGTCGGTGCCAAAGCGTTCGTACTGCCAGGTGCCATCAGATATGCGCTGAAAGGAGAGAAAACCTTCCGGGTACTTGTAGACTGCTTGTTCCTGACGTTCAAGTGAGATTCGTTCAAGCGACTGGTCCATGGAATGGATGATTCCATCAGAGGCATCTTTGATGACCTGCAGATTCGTCATGAGCTGCTTTTCATCTCCTGAGGACCATGACGCAACATAGGGGAAGCTGTATTCCGAGGTATCCAGCCCGTAGTGCGAACTTACAATAAAGGCAACGGATTCTGCCTGTATTTCCTTGTCTTCACGGGAAAAAGCTGCCCCTGCTGTTCCGGCAGCGTGGAGCCTTGCATGAACGGTTTCGTGAATCATTGTTTTCAGGCTCTGCAGCTCACTCATTCCTTCCCGGATGCGGACTTCCTGCTCAACAGGAGAATAGTAACCGTTGGCAGGTCCATCGATGGGACCAAATACAACGGAGACAGGGCAAGCCTCGCGGACGGCGGCCTGAAGATCCGGATATTCGTCCACAGAACCGGAAAGCTCCTGCACTGTTTCAGGGAGCGCCTTTCCGCTAGTCTGGGAAATGTCAAAAACATAAGCCACCCGGAATCCGATTCTGGGGGGATCCTGCTCCCTGTGATCTGCATTCCCTTCCTGAGAAGGCGAAGCTTCTGTGGTCGGAGCTGTTTTCGGAAAATCTTCCTTTGTCCGGTAAGGAACCGGAGAGAAAATCCGGATGCCCTTTTCTCCTTTGTTGACTGTTCTCCCGAATGCCTTCCATGTGGTATAGGATGCCACCTGTGTTGCTTTGCCGCCTGTCTGAACGGCAATAAGAATACTGTTGTTCAGACTGTAACGATGGAAGCGTGACATGACTGTCAGAAGCTCCCGGTATGCTTCGGAATTCAGGTAGGCATGTACGCCCTCCCGTAGCTCTTTGGAAAGCTCCTGGACAGAGGCATGGGATCTGCCTGCAGAAGCAGGGAAATCGTTTGTGTTTTCTTTTGTGTTCATGTGAGAAGAGACAGGCATTTCGCCTGTCCCTTCCCCATGATGATCAGGCATTGCTGTCATCTGTTTTCTCCTTTTTGTCAGCGGTGATGTCTTCCTTTGGATGAATTTGCTGCATCCAGATCCGATACCAGAGAAGAACCGAATCTGCTTTCTCGAGATCTGTCATTTTCGTATCCTCCTTTCCATGGAATCTGTGTGACCTTCCGGCTTTTTCTCTTCGTAAAGATTCTGGGGCACTGCCATAGACAACTGTTTCGTCTGGCAATCGTAGTGGTATACATGATCGGACAGAATGTCTTCCGGACGGACCTCGGTCTGGTTCACGCTCCGAACAAGAATTTCCAGCTCCTCCGGCCTGAGAATGGACGAGGGAAGAACAAGCACCTCGTGAATCGAACTTGGAAGAATATACAGATCTCCTCCCAGTGTGTTCGAGGCGTTCTGCAGAGCCTCCCTGTCCAGCAAAGCAGCGGCACCTGAAACAGGGCTGGGCGTGAAAAATACATAAGGCATGACATCCTCGGAGTCCGGAAGAGGAATCCCGAGAAGCTTATTGATGGGAGCAAAACAGATGGGATCTTTCTTCTGATTTGCGGCTGCGGAGGTGAAAAGCTCCCCCTGTGTGCAGCAAAAGCGTTGCATCTCCTTCTGTGTGACATAGGTTCCGTTGACAACTGCTACTTCCAGAAGATCTGTGCCGGGGACCGGCGTGTGCGGGCAGGTACTTGCCAGATCCGGATGCGCTTCCTCGGTGATCAAAGCGGGGCGCACCGAGGTGAAAAAGGCTTCCCTCTCTTCCGGAGAAGGTGCCATCGCGGTGTTGGAAACTTCTTTTTTCGTTGCGTTCATGATGGTTCCTTTCTGCCATGTAAGGCGGTTTGATGTTGGGTGTCTGTCTGGTCATTCATTTCGTGGAGGAATTGGTGTATTTTCCTGAAATGAGGGTCTTTGAACCACTGGAGCTTCCGGATGCTGGAAAAGCCGGTCGGGGTGATGACAATTACTTTTTGCTGCTCGACAAGGCGGGTGAAATCAGAGGGGGAGAAGATATCCTTTTCCTGCCAACTGATGGAACTACTCATCTTCCGAGAGGTCTGTGTACTTGTCTTCCGTTCCATGTACTTTCCGGTCCATGAGACACAGGTTTCCGCAGATTTTTTGTCGGAGACTTCGAGAATGCAGCGTGCTCTGGTGTTGTCCAGAATAATCCGTGAGCCTGCGCCGTTTCCGGATCCGTAGACAGCATCGATCTGGGCCTGTCCCTGAAACGCCAGGACAACGCTGAACCGGTATCCGCGGCAGATGGATAACGTCTTCTCAAGTCCTGGAATTCCGGATGGGCCGCCAATGGCATAGGCTTCATCCACAAGAAGTACAACAGGGCGTATTCCTTTTGGCGGAAGCCGGAGCGTCAGATACTGCATCTCCTGACTGATGATCATGCGGAAAATGGGTGCCATCTGCGTCTCCGTCAACATATGGTCCGGAACGGAAAGAAAGACATTTTTCTTCCGGACAGCATCCGGGCCGATCTGATTGGGATTGTCTCGGAGGAGCCATGCCACCGAATCCAGGGAAAAGCAGCTCAGCTTCGAGGTCAGGGTGGAGCAGATGTCTTCGAAGCCTTCGGATTTCTTTCCCCGGAATTTTCCGAGGAAGAATTCGGTTACAGATCCATAACCGGAAGAGGAGAGCTCTTTTTCAATTTCCGCCGGAATATCACAGGTCAGAATCTTCAGAACCGTATCAACGAGAGATTCTCCATGTTCGTATCCGTAAGAAAGACATCCGCACATCATGGAGGTAGCATTTTCGGAGAAATAGGGCTGGTTCTTGTCTTCCGGGATGAAGCAGCGGGCAATGCCGGTGAATACTTCAATTTTCAGATCATTGGAAGGATTGGATTCCTGATGGAGCCGCCAGTACGGATCCCAGCCGACGGTGTAAGGGCGCTTGTCCGCAGCGGGATCAATCAGAAAGAACGTGGAGGGATCATTGTCTTCGGGAACGGTGCAGGACTTCTGAATGCCGCCAGCCAGATCATGGATTTCTCCCTTGAGGTCGCAGATCATGGCGGTCCATGCCTTATCCGGCCGGTTGATCAGATCCTTCTGAAGCTGCAGGACGGTGCAGCCGATGGGACCCGAAGTCTTGCCGGAGCCGGTGCCACCCCAGATGAGTGCGGACATACAGTCGGTGTCCGGTCCGCCCTCCGGAATGCAGAAGTATCTGTTTCCGCATTTGCCGAGAACGAGACCCTCCGGAGACTTGCGAAGCCATTTGTCCTGGACCGGTGGATGCCTTGCTCTCTGATGCTGGGCGGTCTCGTGATAGCAGGTGAGGACGGTATGCCGCTGGTATTCGGATACGGCATACAGCCCGCCAACTAAAACAAGAGGCCAGAAATCCCGTAAAATCGAAAGGACTTCCTGAAATTTCATGCTTTATGCCTCCGCTTTGCTCCACTTGCCGGACGCTCTCTCTTCTCTGGCCAGCTCAATTAAATGAGACTGACGATCAATGTAACGAAGAGCCAGCTCCCGGACAAACGGATCCTCCAGATCGCGATGTCCACAGACAGAGAACATGTAATGGAAGACCATCAAATCCATATCGATCTGGGAAATGGCAGAAGTGGGATCAACCTGAGCTGCTTTCCAAATCCCATCTGCCTGATACGCACGAAACATATCTGCCTGAGCATCTGCAGTATGATCCAGATCATTCACAATATCGGTATTTTTCATAAAAACACCCCTTTCTGGCGGGTTTACCGCCGTAGGAAACGCAGCACCATTGCTGTCATGAAACGAACATCTGTTTGCCTATAGAAAATATGCCGGATCATGAATGCGGATAAAAATTTTGAGGGGTATTTTTGGGGGAAAATGAGCGAAAACAGAGAAAAAATGAAAAAAACTTGAAAATTACAGAGTAAAGCCCGGTTGAAGATTCCTTTCTATCCTGTCATAGAAATTTATCCCTGCTGTTACCGTGTCATAAAAATTTACCATCGCTGTTATCCTGTCATGGATTTCTTGCAGTCCATATATCGTGTCGCATCGAACAAATCACCCCGGGCACATCAGGCACCATTTCTCTGCCGGCCGGAACAATACCGCTGCCAGCCCAATAGCTTTGTCACCTCAGAATAATCACGTGAATACCGGAGAGTTACAGTAAGGCAAGATTCGCGTGATGGTGCCCCATCACGCAATCTTGCCAGGGCTCTGCCCTTGGAACCCGTAAAAGAGCCTTGGAATTTCCAATCTATAGGTGCGAAAGGACATATTTATCCCGAAGGATGTGAAAAACACCCCGGAAATACACCGGCAATACGAGGAGGGATGGCATGGCAAAACGAAGAAGATTAAGAGAGTGGAAGACAAGACTCACGGAAACTGAATATCAGAAGCTGAAGGAAAAGGTGGAAGAGCTTGGCATCACCTGTCAGGAGTACGGCGAGCGTGCACTGTTTCACACAAT
>Ga0129311_1002768_pt1 | contig 10112 bp, 7 predicted proteins | sample Go1ome_FD_94435 | JGI IMG/M metagenome (GOLD analysis project Ga0129311, IMG submission 94435) | Western lowland gorrila individual fecal microbial communities from Wisconsin, USA - Go1022B metagenome | ecosystem: Host-associated > Mammals > Digestive system > Large intestine > Fecal | place... | reverse complement strand
TACAGGCAGGGACTTCTGAGTCTCAATTTGAAAACCGGGAAATACCGTTTTTACAACACATCGAATTCCAAGCTTTCTTTTAATATCCTGCTATCGCTTCTTATAGTGGACGACGAGTTGTGGATAGGGTCCGACGGTGGAGGTCTGGATGTGCTATCCCTTAAGGATGGAAACATAAAGGCTAAATACATTCCGTCGAACTCCATAAGCTGCCTTTACGAAGACCCCTTCAAGAATATATGGGTAGGTACCATATGCTCGGGACTTTACGGACTTCGTCCTTCGAAGATTCTAAGCTATACGTCGGAAAACAGCGATCTGTCCTATGACGTGATAGACGAGTTCGCCGTTTCCTATGACGGGAATCTGTGGTTGGCCACCGACGGTGGGGGAGTAAACAAATTTATCGTTAAGAATTCTACCGTAATACCATTCCTTAGGACGCGAGGACTCAAGGTGTCGTCTATGGTAGAGCTCTCGAAGGACAAACTCCTGCTTTCGCTGTATAGTGTCGGGCTAAATGTCTACGACTTGAACACCGGAAAACTCACTCCTTTTATCATAAAGGATGCTCAGGCTAACTATAGGGAGTTCTTTTATGGTAATCCGCCGAATCTCTATGCTATGGGAGGTGGTCATTTTCTGATAATGGGCATAGATGTCTATGATTATGACTTTAATCGCGATACCTTTACCAAATTTCTTTCGGTAAGTGGAGGTTCGATGGCAGATATGAGGGTGTGCGGGAGCTACGAAGATGTTCTATATGCTTATAATTCAGAAAGTATTTTCGTTATACAGCCTTCGAACTATAAGGTGAGCCGGATTCCTCTTTCTCAGAATGATCTTACTATAAATACCGCGGCGTTCGGTGAAAATTTGGTATGGATAGGCGCTCAAGATGGTTTGTATTGGCACGATATGAACACCGGAATTACACGGAAATACGAATCGAACCTCTTCGAACGGGTGACTCACCTGCATTTCGACGGAGCCGGGGATCTCTGGATAGCGGCAGACAACACTCTTTTTAAGAAGAGTGAAGGCAGGGTTGAAATTATCGGCGAGAACGAGGGCGTGGGAGCGAACGAGATTAGGTACAGCATAGAGATAAATTCCGGCGACGAGACTTATCTGTTCCTCGGAGGCACTAAAGGAATGTTGCGTATAAGGACCGACGATAGTCAGGTTTTCGGCGAGGAATACGAACATCCTTTAAATCTTAATAACGTAAGTATAGACGGACGCAATGTCGCTCCTGTCCGCGGTACCATCTCGCTTACTTCTAAGTATTCGCAGTTTAGGCTCTCCATAGGTCTTTCCCTTATGGACCCATTCGAGAAGACGGCCTATCGTTACGAAATAAAGGGCAAGTCGGATTATACCATAGAGTCTTACGACGATTACATCTTGCTTCCGGCCCTAAAGGAAGGCACCTATAACATTAGCGTGTCGTATTTCAAGAATAGCGGCATCTGGAGCGAGCCGTCTCGGATTCTTACCTTGAAGGTCCTGCCGCCGTGGTATAGAACGCCTCTTTTCGTGGGACTTATATTGCTTATCTTCATAGCTATGATGAGCTATGGAGTAGTGTGGCTCTATAATCGTCGAGTGGCGACTATGGAACGGGACCTTAGGGCTCGAAACAGCGACTTCGTGGAAAAACTCGACGCCTACATTATGGATAATATGTCGGGCCAGAATCTCGACATCCCGTCCATCGCCATGCATATGGCTATGAGCCGAGCATCCTTGTATTCGAAGTCGAAGAAGGTATTGGGAAAGGGTATAGGTGAATATGTCGACGAGATGCGTATGAAAGAAGCCTGTCGATTGCTTGCCGAGGAGAATCTTTCTATGAGCGAGATAGCGTATAGGGTAGGTTACAACTCGTCGCGTTATTTCAGTACCAGATTCAAGAAGGTGACCGGATTTACCCCACGCGATTATAGAACCAAGCATCGTACGGCGATATAAAGAAAGAGGTCGGCATAACCGACCTCTTAAGGTTGAGGTACCAGGATTCGAACCTGGGCAGGCAGAACCAAAATCTGTAGTGCTACCATTACACCATACCTCAATTCCGAGCTGCAAATATACTTAAACCTCGTCTTATTTGCAAATATTTGATTATTTCACCATAGCGGCGCGAAGGGCCTTTTCCCATCCGCCGACACGCTCTTTTCTAAATTCGTCGTCGCGCTGAGGCTCGAAGACTCTGTCCGAAGTCCAGAGCTCCTTAAGTTCGCCGATGCTCTTCCAGAGTCCCACCTCGAGTCCCGCCATATAAGCTACGCCTAGAGCCGTCGTCTCCTTTTCGCGTGGCTTAAGTACCTTAGTGTTAAGGATATCTGACTGGAATTGGAGTAGAAGCGAATTCTCCGATGCTCCGCCGTCGACTTTCAGTTCGCAGATAGGCACGCTCGCATCCGAACTCATGGCCTTCACCACGTCACGCGCCTGAAGGGCCATTCCCTCTAAGGTAGCGCGTGCTATGTGCGCCTTCGTCGTGGCACGGGTTATTCCTACGATGGTGCCTCTGGCATTGGCATCCCAAAAAGGAGCGGCAAGTCCGGTCAGCGCAGGCACGAAATATACCCCGCCACTGTCCTCGACGCTGCGTGCAAGCTCCTCTACCTCAGAAGACTTGCTGATGATACCCAACCCGTCGCGAAGCCATTGGACCGCAGCCCCGGACACGAATACGCTTCCTTCGAGGGCGTAGGTCACTTCGTCGCCGATTTGCCAAGCGATGGTAGTGAGCAGGTTACAGGTGGAAGATACGGCGCGGCGCCCCGTGTTCATCAGCAGGAATCCGCCTGTTCCGTAGGTGTTCTTTACGGAGCCCGCATCTACGCACATCTGTCCGAAAAGCGCTGCCTGTTGATCTCCGGCCACACCGCATATCGGCACTTTCACTCCGTCCACTTCCGCCTCGCCGTATAGATGCGAACTAGGCAGGACCTGAGGCAGTATGCTCTCTGGTATGTCCAAAAGGCTGAGTAACTCCTTATCCCACTGTAGGGTGTGTATGTTGAAAAGCATAGTGCGCGAAGCGTTCGATACATCAGTCGCGTGTACTTTTCCTCCGGTCAAGTTCCACAGCAGGAAGGTGTCCACGGTGCCGAAGCGTAACTCTCCTCGCTTGGCCCGTTCCCTCGCTCCCGGGACATTGTCCAATATCCATTTTATCTTCGTGCCGCTGAAATACGAATCCAGTCTAAGGCCCGTCTTGCTCTTTATTACTGCTCCGAATCCGCGAGAAGCGAGAAAGTCGCAATACCCCGAAGTCCTGCGATCCTGCCACACTATAGCGTTATAGATGGGCTCTCCCGTCGCGGCGTCCCATACTATGGTGGTCTCTCTCTGGTTCGTGATGCCTATCGCAGCCACATTTTCCACGCCCACCTGTCTCGCTACATCCATGAACACTTCGTATTGCGATGCCCAAATCTGGGCCGGATCGTGCTCTACCCATCCGTCTTGCGGAAAAATCTGCGGAAATTCCTTCGCACGGCACGCGAGCTGGAGTCCGTTACCATCGAAAGCTATCGAGCGCGAACTGCTCGTCCCCTGGTCTAAAGAGATAATTATATTTTTCATATCGTGTAAAATTACTAAATTTGCTTAAATTTCAATCGATATGAATACATTAAAACTCAAATCTAATTTCGATGACCTGTCTTTAGGCGTCGCCTTTCTTCCGGCGCAGGGAACCCCTAAGGCTATTTTCCAGATAGTTCACGGAATGGCGGAGCATAAGGAAAGATACTATCCATTTATGGAATTTCTCTCGGAGCACGGCTATGCCTGTGTGATTCACGACCATAGAGGTCATGGCGAGAGCGTGAAATCCGAGCAGGATTTGGGCTTTATGTACGGCGGCGGTGCGGACGCCATGGTCGAAGACGTGCTGCTGGTGCAGGATTGGGCTAAGAGCCAATTCCCTAACCTCCCTGTCTACCTCTTCGGGCACAGTATGGGCAGTATGGTCGTGCGCGCGTTCACCAGAAAATACGACGACCGCATCGACAAGCTCATCGTCTGCGGCTGCCCGTCGAACAACCCGGGAAAGGGCGTTGGCATCGGATTGGCATCGATAATCGGGGGCCTGTGCGGCTCGAAGCACAGAAGCAGGCTTCTGAACCAATTGGCATTCGGCAGCTACGGGAAGCTCTTCGAAGAGGGGAACCCGCTGGCCTGGCTCTCGGCCAATAAGGCCAATGTGGCCGACTACCATCGCGACCCGCTGTGCGGTTTCACATTCACTGCCAATGGTTTCAAGAACCTCTTCAAGATTATGAATCAGTGCTACGCTGCGAAGGGCTGGAAGATGAGTAAGACATCGCTTCCGATAATGTTCATCTCCGGTGGAGACGACCCTTGTCGCATTAGTAATAAGGACTTTATGGGTGCGGTGAACTTTATGAAGGATAGAGGTTATAAGGACGTTACCTATCAGCTTTATCCGGGACTTAGGCACGAGATTCTTCTGGAAGGGGAGAAACAGGTGTGGGATGACGTGCTGGAGTTTATAGAAAAGTAATTTCGGATGGCGAAACAGGGCATAGATGTGGCGGCTCAGTGTCGGGGCCTTATCGAGGACATCCGAAAGGGAATTTTTAGTCCGGTCTATCTTCTTATGGGAGAAGAGAGCTACTATCCGGACTTGGTCTGTAAGGAGATAATCGATAATTGCATAGACGGGAGCAGTAAGGACTTCAACGAACTCATCTGCTATGGCGCCGACGCTAACGCGGACGCCGTGATAAGTGCTGCCCGTCAGTTTCCTATGATGTCCGACAGGGTGTTGGTGGTGCTGAAGGAGGGTCAGATGCTAAAATCGCTCGAGTCTCTCTCGGTTTACTGCGAATCGCCGCTGGATAGCACCGTGCTCGTGATTCTTATGCACGGAGGCGGAGCGGACAAGCGAAAGGCCCTGTATAAGGCGGTTTCGAAAAACGGTGTGGTGGTGGATAGCCCTCTCGTAAGGGATTACGAGCTTCCTCGCTGGATAGAAGGCTATTACAAGTCTCGCGGACTGGACCTCGAACCCGGAGGAGCGAATCTTATCGCCGAATCCATAGGCTGTAATCTGGGCGCCATCGCGGTAGAGACCGACAAACTCTTGAAGAACTTGGACCCCGGATGTAAGAAGGTCACAGTGTCCGACATAGAGAAGAATATAGGCATAAGCCGTCAATTCAGCATTTTCGAACTCACTAAGGAACTATGCTACAAGCGCAGCGAAAAGGCTCTCAAGATAGCGGGATACATAGGCAATTCGGCCAAGTTTGCCCTGCCTGCGGCAGTTAGCGTCATATATGCCACCTTCTCGAAGGTGCTTCGTCTTCAGGCGATGATGCTTCGAAAGGGAAGTCCATCGCCCTCAGATAAGGCTGCGGCGCTTTCCGGGGTGAATCCATATTTTTATAAGGACTATGAGGCGGCAGCGAGAAACTATCCGATGCATAAGACTATGGCCATCATCTCGCTTCTTTGCGAATACGACTACCTCGGTAAGGGAGGTGACGGCGTGGAGACCGGCGCCGGGGAGCTCCTCGTCGAACTGGTCGCAAAGATACTTTCTTGTTAGGATTGTTTGCATATCGTAAGATTCTTGCTAACTTTGTGGAGTTTTCCACAAAAGATGAATCAAATCGTAACGCATAAGACTAATTGCGTCCTCCTTCGAATTTCAAGGGGGGGGTATAGATTTCATCTATCAGGGTATACCTGCAAGTTTTTCCACAACAAACAATACGATGAAAAAAATTATCCCTTTCGGGGCTTCAGTTTATGAAGCTCCTGCTTGTGATGTTATCTGCATCGCAAGCGAATCAGCCATTTTACAGGCAAGTACAGACAAGTTCTCCATCAATGACTGGAACGAGGAACAACCTGATGATCAATTAACCTTTTAATCTGAAAGCGTTATGAAAAAATTATCATTGTTCCTGGGGATGGCGCTCGCAGCTTCGCTATCTCTGACTAACTGTACCGAGAAAATCGAGGGACCTATCGCCCCTGCTACTCCTGCCGGAATCCCATTCGAGATTTCAGCCGACATCTCTACTAAGACTACTAACGACGGACTTGCTACCAAATGGGCCGAAGGCGATGCCATTAACCTATTCCACGCCGAGGCTGGAAAGACTGTGTATGTATCTGATGGGGAGTTTAAACTCGACGCTACCCGCAAAGGCGTTTTCAAGGGAAATCTTACAAGTGCACTTGACGCATCAAAGAGTTATGACTGGTATGCCTTCTACCCATATAGCGAGTATAATAAGACACCGGCAGGTGTTTCAAAGGAAACCTTTGGGTATACTCACATTGGCGACAAATCGCAGACTCAAGAAGGCAATGACTCAAAGGCTCATCTGTGTGGAGCTGCACTTCCGCTTTATGGCGTAGTGAAAGGCCTCGCTTCAGATGTTAAACCGAAGATAGCGATGAATAATCTCGCATCAGTAGTGGCCGTTAAGGTTAAGAACACTACTACGGAGCCTCTCGTGGTTAAGTCAGTATCCTTCACCTCTACAGAAGACATCGTCGGAACATATTACATAGACTTTACCGGCGAAAATGTAGTTTATACAGGACGCGGTAAGGATTATGTTAGTGCCACAGCCTTCCTCACCGTTAATAACGGAGACGCTATAGCAGCGAATGCTGAAGCCACCTTCTACATTCCTATCAAGCCTCACACAGTAGCATCAGGTTCCATCCTTAAGATTTCCGTAAACGGCTACGAAAAGCCACTTACACTCCATAAGGATGTCACCTTCATCGCCGGCAAAATCAAGACCCTTGCGTTTAATTATGATAAGGTGGTAGTCGACTATGTGACTTTACCTTGGGCAATTGATGGTACTGGAGGAAAAAGTATTTGGACTTTTACGGTAGGCCTTTCCCAAAATGGATTAGGAAGTGACTATGCGTCTAACAATGCTCCTTATTTGACGAAGTTTGATACTAATGGCGATTACGTGCAAGTCAAATTTAATTCTCCAGCCAAGCAGGTGTCATTTAAAGTAAAGATGATTGGAGGACTGAATACATCATATTTTACTCTTCAGGGTTCATCTAATGGCTCGGTATTCACAGATATTGAAGAGTTTACAGTATCTGGCAAGCAGAATTCTGAACTAAGTTTCGTCTCTAGTCATAATATAGATGAGTCATATCGTATTCTGAAGCTGGTTTTCAAAAAGGGGAGCAATGTAGGATTAGGCGCGATGTCAATTTCTGCAAACTCAACGGATCCTGCTATTTATGCAGACGATATTACTTCCGTTTCTGCGCGTGGAGAAAGTGCAGGAGAACTGGTATACACTATGGAAAATCTGGTGGAAGGAACTGTGTTGTCTAGCTCTTGCGATGGTACAGTTGTTACTTCAGTGATAGATAACGGAGATGGCAAGACATTCCTTTATGAAGTATCTAAGAATCTTGGCGTAGCTCGTGAAGGTTGGATTAAACTTATCTATGGCGATGTCGAGAAAACTATAAAGGTTTCTCAAAATGCTCCGGTATTTAAGGTGACTAGGACAGAGGTTGAGCTTGATGGTGCTGCAGATTCTAAAACCACTCTAACGATAACAAGTGATTTCGACTGGATCGCGAAATCGTCGACAGGTGCTGGATTTACTATATCTCCTGAAACTTATACTTGGGCCCCTGATGGAAAGCAAACTGTAACGATAACTGCAACTGCTGCAAATGATTCACAGGATGGCGTTCGAACTTTAGGTACAGTTACGTTCACTGATGCGGAAACATTTGAAGAGATAGTAGTTGCTGTTAAGCAGAAATCGTCGTATATATCAGTCGGTCCATCTTCAATAACGTTTACTCCTGCTAATTTTACAGGAGATGGTATTTCTGGAACCGGAGGCGCGACGACCTCCTTGATTGAAGGGGTAAAAGTATATACAGATAAAGGATTTATAAATGGCGAAAATAGAGTTCACGTTTATAAAAATGGTATTATAACTATTAGTTCAGAAACAAAGACTATAAAAAAGATAGAGTTCACCAGTACAGCGAGTGGGGAATCGGATTATGGGCCTTCTAAATTGTCTTTGCAGGGTAAAGTCGGTGAATCCTCCTATTCTGAAAAAGTTACGACGTGGACAGGATCGTCAAATTCTGTTTCTTATAAAGCAACTGCACAATATCGATTTACAAAAATAGTAGTGACGTACGAATAAAGCTTCATTCACCTTGGCGCTAATCCCATAGCGCCGAGGTGAATAAATTCCAACTACATTATTATGTGGTTGACCGATATGCCGAAAGGCATTTTTACTTGTGAAACCAGTAAAGACTGGTTATGATTTGATCAGGGTCGCGACGTTGTGAAACACCGCGACCTTTTTACGTGCGTTCGTCCCCCTGCGAGCAAAACAAAAAATCCCGCAGAGACTATTATTGTGTCCTGCGGGAATGCTTGTAGTATGGTAGTCTGTGACTACTTTAATTTAATTACTTCTTCTTTAGAAAGCCCTGTGTATTTGCAAATCAGTTCTACCGGAGCGTTGTCTTCCAGCATACTCTTAGCGATTTCGAGGGACCTTTTTGCTTCACCTTCTACAACTCCTTCTGCTTTACCTTTTGCTTCACCTTCGGACAGAGCCTTTTCGGTAGCAGTTTTTACAGCCGCTTCTACGGCCGTCTCTACCGCGTAGTTTATGCAATTCTGATAATCGTAACTCATTTTCTGTTCCTCCGTGTATCTATGGATTTCTTCTGCCGTGAAGTTAGCAATTTTTGCTGTGGTGAACAAATCTTGAAACGGATTCTCGTCAAATTCTTCCGGAATCTCGTTCATTTTACTCAGATTATTAAAGAGATAAGTCCATTTGTCCGATTCGTACGACAGATTCTCCAGCATCTTGTTAAATCAAATTTCAATTTTGAAAGAATAAAAATATGAGTAACTTTGCAATAAAGTAAGAAATAAGGTATTAAGCATCCCCGCAAGGGTTAAACTATAGCATACTAAGAATCATAAATTAACTGTTTAGAATCACGTCATATTGTATAATAACACGTAAAAACTATTGTTATGGAGAATAACGAACTCAATTCGATGATTAGAGGGTATATCGCAGGGAATGTTGTATCCAATAGCCTTAATAATGAAATCCAAAAGCAAATAAATACTATTGAGGAGTGGGAGTCTCATCATCCATATTCAAAAACAATAAATGAATCTTTATCAAAATTTATATTATCTAAAGATTTTGATGGTGGATATAAGTACTTAAATGGATTGGTAATGGATGAGTATGTGCATTATGCACAACATCAAGAAAAATCGCAATTTGCTATTGAAAAGTTAGTTGGGATTGTCAAAACAAAATACGCAGAGTATTATGCACGATTAAATAAAGAGATGCCGAAAGAATTGGCTTCAATTGATGCTCAAAAATTGTGTGAAGCTGTTGGCGTTCCTATCTTAAGGACTGTTGATGCTACAGATTCCGAATTTAAAGAGGAAAGAATAGCACGTGGCGAGGAACGTTCAACAACCAGTATTGTACTGTGTGCCATAGTGATAATCGGATTGATTGTTGCCGCAATAGCTCTTAGTTTTTAAGGTTAATTTCACATTGCGAGTTGAGTTATCCCTGCTGCCATAATGATGACTAGAAGCATAAGAAACCAATTCAATTTATCGGCAGACTGTTTCTCTACGTTTGGGGATTATAGTACAACAATAGGGTGAGCGGTCCGCTCACCCTATTGTTATTTCAATTTAAGAACTTCCTCTTCCGAAAGACCGGTGGCCTCCGTGATCTGCTCTACGGCTAGCCCCATTTCCAGCATCTTCTTCGCGATTTCAAGACGCTCTTCCGTTTTTCCTTCCGCAAGTCCTTCTTCTCTACCTTCCGCAAGTCCTTTCTTCTTCGCGTAATAAAGCTGATTTATGACATCTTGCTCTCTCATAACACTTCTGTTGTATAATGTTCGCTTCGCCGGGCTGAATGCTGCTATCTCACACGCTGCGCTTAACTGCTTTACCTCAGGGATGTCTTTCAGGACCTCTGGGATGCCGTTAACATCATACTTCCATCCGTTCAGAAACCAGTAAAGCAAATAAT
>Ga0129311_1002767_pt1 | contig 10113 bp, 7 predicted proteins | sample Go1ome_FD_94435 | JGI IMG/M metagenome (GOLD analysis project Ga0129311, IMG submission 94435) | Western lowland gorrila individual fecal microbial communities from Wisconsin, USA - Go1022B metagenome | ecosystem: Host-associated > Mammals > Digestive system > Large intestine > Fecal | place... | reverse complement strand
TTTTGCTCATGAAGTAAAGGAAGTTTTTTTTGTTTTTAGCATTACAAAAATAACAATTAATCCTCTGATTACCAAATAATTATGAGGATTCCTTTACTTTCTTTATGAATAATTCAGGTTAGACCCGTTTAGGATTATTCTTCTAAATTGGGGGCAATGTGGAAAAAATTTCGCATTGCCCCCAATTTTTCGTAAATTTGTCAGTTTTATGGACAAACCATATACAGTTGGTAAAAACAGACAATTAGGATATGATTGAGAACGAAGAGATGAAGAAGGCGGAAGAACAGTATTCCGCAAGTAGCATCCAGGTGCTGGAAGGGCTTGAGGCGGTGAGGAAAAGACCTTCGATGTACATCGGTGACATCGGCGAGAGGGGACTCCATCATCTTGTTTATGAGGTTGTTGACAATGGTATCGATGAGGCGATGGCCGGCTATTGCACCGAGATCGGTGTGACCATCCTCCCCGACAATTCCATCAAGGTCACCGACAACGGACGAGGCATCCCTACCGGAATGCATCCGAAGGAGCATCGTTCCGCACTGGAGGTAGTGATGACCGTCCTCCATGCCGGAGGCAAGTTCAACAAGGACAGCTACAAAGTGTCCGGAGGACTCCACGGAGTCGGCGTCTCCTGCGTGAACGCCCTTTCCGACAGCCTCGTGGCGGAGGTCCACCGCGAAGGCCACATCTTTGTGCAGAAATATTCAAAAGGCAAGCCGCTGGGTCCAGTGGAGATTGTCGGCGACTGCGACGACACCGGTACCATCATCACCTTCCATCCGGACGCGACCATATTCTCGCAGACCAATGTCTACAAGTATGACACCCTCGCCGCCAGGATGCGCGAGCTCGCCTACCTGAACAAAGGCATCAGGATCTCCATCACCGATGAGAGGGAGCTGGTCGATGAATATGTCACCGACGAGAACGGCAACTCCAAGCCGACAGGCAGGCAGCAATACCGCAGGGACGTCTTCTATTCGAAGGACGGTCTGAAGGAGTTCATTGAATATCTTGACGCCGGCGCGACGCAGCTCATCCCTGAGCCGGTGTGTGTGCAGAATGACAAGGTGATCCCGATAGACATCGCCCTCTCGTACAACAACGGATTCTCCGAGAAGATATATTCCTACGTCAACAACATCAACACCATAGAGGGTGGTACCCATCTTCAGGGTTTCAAGATGGGGCTTTCGCGCTCGTTGAAGAACTATGCCGAGAAGAACAATCTTCTCGCGAAGTTCAAGGGTGACCTTGCTCCGGAGGATTTCCGTGAGGGTCTGACGGCTGTGGTCTCCGTGAAGATCGCCGAGCCGCAGTTCGAGGGACAGACCAAGACCAAGCTGGGTAACCCGGAGGCCACCTCCGCTGTGTCGCAGGCCACTTCCGCGGCCATGGATCAGTACCTTGAGGAGCATCCGAAGGAGGGTAAGCTGATAATTGAGAAGATCGTGCTTGCCGCCACCGCCCGCAGCGCCGCCCGCAAGGCCCGCGAGATGGTGCAGAGAAAGACCGCGATGACGGGAGCCGGCATGCCGGGCAAGCTGGCCGACTGCTCGGAGAGAAATCCGGAGCAGTGCGAGATCTTCCTTGTCGAGGGAGATTCCGCCGGCGGAACGGCGAAGCAGGGACGCGACAGAAGGATCCAGGCCATCCTTCCGCTTAGAGGAAAGATCCTCAACGTGGAGAAGGCCGCCGGAGACCGCGCTTTCGACAGCGAGGAGATCCGCAACATCTACACCGCCCTCGGAGTGACCGTGGCGCAGGAGGATGAGAACGGCGAGAAACGGATGGATCTGAGCAAGTTGCGTTACCATAAAGTCATCATCATGACCGATGCCGATGTCGATGGAAGCCACATCGCCTGTCTGATCCTGACGTTCTTCTTCCGCTACATGTTCGACCTCATCAAGAACGGCTATGTCTATCTTGCGACACCTCCGCTCTACCTTGTCAAGAAGGGAAAGGAAGAGGTCTATTGCTGGACAGACGAGCAGAGGTTCGAGGCCACGGCCCGTCTCGGTAAGGGATCCGACAAGGGCGTGACCGTCCAGAGGTACAAGGGTCTTGGAGAGATGAGCGAGATGCAGCTTTGGGACACAACGATGGATCCGTCCAAGAGGCGGCTGCGCAAGATCACGATCGACAACGCCGCCGAGGCCGAGAGGACATTCTCGATGCTTATGGGAGACGATGTCCCTCCGAGAAGGCAGTTCATCGAGGAGAACGCCCACTACGCTAATATTGACGCATAAATAATTAAAAACAGAATACAAAATGCTTGACATTTTTGACAGAATCGAAAGGGACTCAGGCGGTCCTATCGGACAGTATTTCAATCAGGGCTTCGGCTATTATATGTATCCGAAACTTGAGGGCGAGCTTGGCCCTCATATGACATTCAACGGGAAAGAGGTCCTGAACTGGAGTCTGAACAACTATCTCGGACTCGCTAACCATCCTGAGGTGCGCAAGGCTGACGCCGAGGGTGCCGCTAAGTGGGGACTGGCCTATCCAATGGGAAGCCGTATGCTTTCCGGCCACACCGCCCTGCACGAGAAACTTGAGAGGATGTTCGCTGATTTCGAGAAGAAGGAGGACGCGTTCCTGTTCAACTTCGGCTATCAGGGAATCGTCTCCGCGATCGACTGCCTTACCGCCCGTCACGATGTGATCGTCTATGACGCTGAGGCTCACGCCTGCCTCCTTGACGGAATCCGTCTCCACATCGGCAGCAAGTACAAGTACCGCCACAACAATATCGTTGACTGTGAGAAGGTTCTGGCGAGAGCCTGCAAAGAGGCCGAGGAAAGCGGCGGAGGTGTCCTTCTCATCACCGAGGGCGTTTTCGGTATGACCGGTGCGATGGGAATCCTCGACCAGATCGTCGAACTCAAGAAGAAGTACAGCTTCCGGATATTCATTGATGACGCGCACGGATTCGGCCTTCTGGGCGAGCACGGACGCGGAACTTCCGAGGAACTGCACTGCATGGACGGCATCGATCTTTACATCGGCGCGTTCGCGAAGTCGATGGCCTCGATCGGAGGCTTCATCGCCGGTCCTCGCAAGATCATCAACTACCTGCGTCTGAATATGCGCTCGCAGATGTATGCCAAGTCACAGCCGATGGCGTTCGTGTACGGCAACATCAAGCGTCTGGAGATCATCATGTCACCGGAAGGCGACGAGCTCCGCAAGAAGTGCTGGCACGTGACCCACACTCTTCAGGAAGGCTTCAAGAAACTCGGGTTCGACATCGGCGAGGCGCAGGCCTGCGTCATTCCTATCCACATCGACGGCGGAGGTGTCGCACAGGCCACCAAGATCGCGATGGATCTCCGTGAGAACTACCGCATCTTCTGCTCCATGGTCATCTATCCGGTGATCCCGAAGGGCATGGTCATCTTCAGAATCGTCTGCACGGCAGCGCACACCAAGGAAGACATCGAGTACACGCTCAACGCTTTCAAGGAGATCAAGCAGAAACTTGACGCCGGTGCCTACGACGGAGATGACATCGCGGTTAAGACTATTATGTAATTGATTGCAGATTAGGTACTTCTATGCGTCCTGAATATTTCAAGGATAAGGTTGTCATCATAACGGGAGCCAGCTCTGGAATAGGGTTGGCTTCCGCCCGTCTTCTCGGTTCGTTCGGTGCGGATGTCGTGATGGCCGCCAGGTCGCTGGACAAGCTTCAGGAACTTGCCCCGTCAGTGAACTCCGATCCGGCCAAGGTCCTCTGCGTGAAGACCGACGTGACGAAGGAGGAGGACTGCCGTAACCTGATTGACCGGACGGTGCAGAAATATGGCAGGATAGACATCCTTGTCAACAATGCCGGCATCTCCATGAGGGCGATGTTCAAGGACTTGGATCTGAGCGTTATCCATTCACTGATGGATGTGAATTTCTGGGGTACGGTGCAATGTACGAAATTCGCCCTGCCTTACCTGCTTCAGAGCAAGGGGCAGGTTGTCGGGGTGATCTCGATCGCGGGATTCTCGGCGCTTCCGGCCAGGACGGGCTATTCAGCATCCAAGTATGCTGTCCGGGGATTCCTTGACACGATCCGCATAGAGCATCTGAAGGATGGCCTGAACGTGCTTGTCTTCGCTCCTGGCTACACGGACTCCAATGTCCGCAAGGCCGCGCTGACAGCCGACGGCAGCCCTCAGGGCGAGACTCCTCTGAAGGAGGAAAAGCTGATGACCGCCGAGAAATGTGCCGAGTACCTTGCCAAGGGCTTGGAGAAAAGGAGGTCTCAGATGATACTCACCGGACTGGGTAAGGTCACTGTGCTGGCTCACAGGCTTTTCCCAAGACTTACAGACAAGTTGACTTACGGCTTTATCGCCAAGGAGGCGGGAAGTCCGTTCAAATAGTTGATGACAATGAAGTTGCCTCACGTCTCCATAAACTACAAGATCCTTGTGCCTCTGGCCGTTCTGTTCGTGATCCTCACGCTTTCCTTTCCAAGGACCGCGAAGTTCAGCTATGACTACAGGAAGGGATCCCCTTGGTCTCACGAGACTCTTATCGCGCAGTTCGATTTCCCTATACTGAAAACGGACGAGCAGATAAGGGAGGAGAAGAGCAAGAACAAGTCTGTGGTGATTCCATACTACAGATTCCGTCAGGATGTCGTGGACAACTGCAGGAAGGCTGCGGACGGGATTGAGATGGGAAAATATTCCTACCTCCGTCCGTCGGTCATCTCTTCGATGGAGGGAATCTACTCCAACGGGGTGGTCCAGGACGAGGGTGTGAGGTTGGAAAGCGGCACTGATCCTTCCGCGTCAGTGCTTTACGTCCAGAAGGACAAAAGAGCCACAAAGAAGCCGGTGAGCGAGGTTTTCAAGGAGTCGGAGGCCAAAAACCGCCTGCTGGCCCTTGTCTCCGCCAAGTACCCGGCGGTCAATGTGGACTCCGTGTTCAGGGCGGTAGGGATCTATGACTTCATTGTCCCGAATCTTGAATATGACCAGAAGACCACGGAACTGGTGAGGTCGGAGTCCTCGAATCAGGTCTCCACGACACAGGGTTTTGTGAGTGCCGGACAGCTGATAGTCTCGGAAGGGGAGATTGTCACGGCGGAGGTGGCGCAGATACTTGATTCCTACAAGGTTGAGTTCGAGAACAGTATGGGCTATGGCGGGCCGAAGATCCTTTTCTGGCTTGGTAACGCTTTCGTGGCCTTTACCCTGGTACTGCTGTTCTTCCTGATGATCTATTTCCTGAACAGGAGGCTTTTCCTGGACTACCGAAGGTTCTGGTACTTGATCTTCATTTTTGTCTCCTCCTCGCTTCTTGCGTTGATCATCAACAAGTTCGCGCCGAAGTGCCTCTACATGGTGCCGTTCACGCTGACCGCTCTTTATCTTGAGGCGTTCTTCAAGAACAAGGTGATCTTCCCGATCTGCTGTGTCTCTTTCCTTCCGTTGCTTCTCTTCTCGGACAACGGAATCGTGCTGTTTGTGCTTTTCCTTACGGCAAGTGTCGTGGCGGTGTTCACGTTCCGCTTCTTCAACCAAGGATGGAAGCAGTTCATTATGGCGGGGATCGTCTTCTGCAGCCAGCTTGTGACCTATTTCGGCTTCCGCATGATTGACATGGTTCATGACGATCCGTACATGGCCGTGCTCTACATGTTCATCGGCTCGCTGCTTATCGTGGCCGGCTATCCGTTGATCTATCTTTTCGAGAGGATGTTCAACCTCCTCTCAAGTTCAAGGCTGAGGGAGCTTTGCGACACGAACAACAGGCTGCTCAGGGAGCTGGAGCACAAGGCTCCGGGAACCTTCCAGCATTCGCTGCAGGTGATGAACATGTGTGACGCGGCTGCCCGCGCCATCGATGCGAACGTCCTGCTGGTCAGGGCCGGAGCACTTTACCACGACATCGGAAAGATGAAGAATCCGCTTTGCTTCATAGAGAATGAGAGCATGTCTCCGGGCGGGATCCACTATCACGAGAACCTTTCCCCGAAGGAAAGTGCCAGAGCGATCATCAGGCACGTCGCCGACGGACTTGATCTGGCTGCTGAATATGGACTGCCGGATGTCATCCGGGAGTTCATCCTTACCCATCACGGAACATCCAACACGAGCTTTTTCTACAATAAGTATCTGAACGAGGGCGGTGATCCGAGCGATGTGGCCGATTTCTTCTACCCGGGGCGCAGGCCTTGGACAAAGGAGCAGACGATACTCATGATCTGCGACACGCTTGAGGCGGCGTCCAGGACATTGAAAGACAATTCCGCGGCCACGTTCTCGGCCTTTGTGGAGAACATTGTCGCCGCGAAGATGAAGATCGGGCAGTTTGACGACTCCGAGATCTCGATCAAGGAACTTAACACCGTGAAGGATACTTTGAAGGCTTATCTTTCCCAGATCTACCACGAAAGGGTGATCTACCCGAACAGAAAGAATAATTAATGATTTATAAATATTAACAAATTATGGAAGTAATTAAGAATCAAATCGATGATCTTAACATCGAACTGACAATCGCCCTGAAGGCGGAGGACTATGCCGAGCAGGAGAGGAAAAGGCTCGCCGCTTACAGAAGGAACGCCGACTTCAAGGGCTTCCGCAAGGGAATGGTTCCTCCTACACTTGTGAAGAAGATCTACGGAGAGCAGGCTCTCTACGAGGCCATCAACGGGGTGGTTTCGGAGCAGCTCGACAAGTTCATCAAGGACAACGACCTTCACATCCTCGGCGAGCCTATCGCCAGTGAGTCCCAGAAGGAGCAGGAGTGGAAGGACGGCAACGATTTCGAGTTCAAGTTCGACCTCGGACTCTCTCCGGCGATCGACATTGATGTTACGAAGGAGGATAAGATTCCGCACTACAAGATAGAGGTGACCGACAAGGCCAAGGCTGCCATGAAGGACAGCATCCTCAGGCAGTACGGACAGCTCGAAGAGGGCGAGGCCGCCGGAGAGGAGGACTATGTTGTGGTTGATTTCAAGCAGGGCGAGAAGACTGTGGAAGGCGTTTATGTCGCCGTTGACAAGGTTGAGGGAGACGCGAGGAAAAACTTCCTCGGAGCCAAGGTAGACGCCAAGTTCGACATCAATGTCAACGAGGCTTTCACCAACGAGACCGACAGGGCTTCCATGCTTAAGATGAAGAAGGAGGAACTTGCCGCCCTTGATCCGGTGTGGAACGTGACGGTGGTGAATGTCAAGACTTTCGTTCCTGCCACCGAGTCTCAGGAGACCTACGACAAGGTCTTCGGCAAGGACGCTGTGAAGACAGCCGAGGAATTCGATGCCAAGATCGCCGAAAGACTTGAGGCCAACTACAAGCAGGAGGCGGACTACAGGCTCTCGCAGGATCTTCGCAAGTACCTTGTGGACAAGGCCGCGGTGAATGTGCCGGAGGCGTTCCTCAAGAGATGGCTCTATGAGAACAACAAGGAGAAGTTCACGAAGGAGCAGATCGAGAAAGAGTTTGACGCTTTCCTCGGAGACTTCCGCTGGCAGCTTGTCAGGGGCTCGCTGATGAAGAAGTTCGACCTCAAGGTTGAGGACAAGGACATGCTTGAGGCTGCCAAGGCTTTCGCCGCCTACCAGTACGCTATGTACGGAATGGGTAACGTTCCTGAGGAACTTCTCACCGATGCTGCCGCCCAGTTGCTCAAGGACGAGAGACAGATCCGCAACATTGAGGAGAACGTCGAGAACGAGAAGGTGATCGCCGCCGTCAAGGAGAAGGTTACCCTTCAGAACAAGAAGATCTCCGAGGAGAAATTCCGCGCGCTTAAGTAATTATGGACAAGGAGTTTCAGAAATATGCGACCAAGGGTCTTGGGCTTAGTTCCATGACCCTTGACCGTTATCGTACGGCCACGGATGCCTACATCAATCCGACCATCATCGAGGAAAGGAAGCTGAATGTGGCCTCCATGGACGTGTTCAGCCGCCTGATGATGGACAGGATAATATTCCTTGGCGTTCCGATCGATGATGATGTCGCCAACATCATCCAGGCCCAGCTGCTCTTCCTTGCCTCTACGGATTCCTCGGCGGACATCTCGCTCTACATCAACACTCCCGGCGGTCAGGTGACTTCTGGTCTGGCGATCTATGACACCATGCTGCTGGTCGAGCCTGATGTGGCTACTATCTGTACCGGCATGGCCGCGTCGATGGGTTCGGTTCTGCTTTGCGCCGGCGAGAAGGGCAAGCGTTCCTGCCTGCCTCATTCCAGGGTGCTGATCCATCAGCCTCTCGGAGGCGCCCAGGGTCAGGCTTCTGACATTATGATCGCGGCCAAGGAGATCGAGAAGACCCGCAAGGAACTCTATGACATCATCTCCCAGCATTCCGGACAGCCTTACGAGAAGGTGTTCGCCGACGCTGACAGGGACTACTGGATGACAGCTCAGGAGGCTCTGGAGTACGGAATGGTGGATGAGATCCTCACAAAGAAATCCAAATAATGCCACAGAAGAAGAATTCAGGCACGGCAAGGCATTGCATGTTCTGCGGCAGGTCGGAGCGTGATGTTCCGTTCCTGCTCCAAGGTATCGACGGCTTCATCTGCAGCGACTGTGTCGAACTCGCCCACAACTACCTTGAGGACGCTCTCGGGGGCGCTTCCAATAAGGAAGGGAAATCCTTGGGGCGGCTCGACTCGCTGAAAAAGCCTGTCGAGATCAAGGAGTTTCTTGATGAATATGTCATCGGTCAGGACCGCGCCAAGAAGATGCTCGCCGTCGCGGTCTACAACCACTACAAGAGGATCAACCACAATCTGGTGGACAAGCCTGACGACGGAGTCGAGCTGGAGAAGTCCAACATCTTGCTTGTGGGTCCGACCGGAACAGGAAAGACCTTGCTGGCCAAGACGATAGCAAAACTGTTGGACGTTCCGTTCACGATTGTGGACGCGACTGTCCTGACCGAGGCCGGCTATGTCGGGGAGGATGTCGAGAGCATCCTCACGAGGCTTCTCCAGGAGGCTGACTTCGATGTGGCTAAGGCCGAGAGGGGAATCGTGTTCATCGATGAGATCGACAAGATCGCCCGCAAGAGCGACAATCCGTCCATCACACGTGATGTTTCCGGTGAGGGAGTCCAGCAGGCTATGCTGAAACTCCTCGAAGGCAATGTCATTAACGTCCCGCCGAAAGGAGGCCGCAAGCATCCTGAGCAGGAGTTCATCCACGTGAACACACAGAACATCCTCTTCATCTGCGGAGGCGCCTTCGAGGGAATCGAGCGCCGCATAGCCCAGAGGCTCAACACCCAGGTCATCGGATTCGGCGCGGCCCAGAAGCAGGCCGTTGACAAGAACAACCTCTTGAAATACGTTGATGCCCAGGATCTTCGCGCCTATGGTCTCATCCCCGAGATCATCGGTCGTCTCCCGGTCATCACCTACCTCGACGCCCTTGACAGGGATGCCCTGCTGAGGATCCTTACCGAGCCGAAGAACGCCATCCTCAAGCAGTATGCGAAACTGTTCGAGATTGACGGAATGACCCTCAGGATTGAGGATGGAGTCAGGGAACTCATAGTTGACACCGCCATCAAGAACAAGCTCGGGGCCCGTGGCCTCCGTTCGATCTGTGAGCAGATTTTCGATGACGCGATGTACGACGCTCCGTCCTCCCGCAAAAAGACATTCACCGTCACCCTCGACTACGCGAAGTCCAAGCTGGAGAACGTGTTGTAGACCTCGTGGATGACACCTGGTTGAAAGTAATCCCCAATGACATGGCCTTCTCCTGTCCGTCACGGGTGGGAGAAGGCTATGTCGATATATTCATTTATAATGAATAGCTCTCAACTCATTCTGGGCAGGACTATTCCTTTCTCTTTCTGTTGGCCTCCCTGGCCATGGTGAACAGCTCCTTGGGGATGTGGCAGTAACCTCCGGGATTTCTGTCGAGGTAGTCCTGATGGTACTCCTCTGCTCTGTGAAAGTTCTCCAGAGGCCCGCACTCCACGGCGATCGGGGCTGTGTGCCGCCAGGAGAGCCTCTCAAGGGAACGGTGTATGACAGGCTCGTCAGCAGGATCGGAGAAATAGATCTCGGTTCTGTACTGTGAGCCTCTGTCGTTGCCTTGACGGTTGACGCTTGTCGG
>Ga0129311_1002765_pt1 | contig 10118 bp, 11 predicted proteins | sample Go1ome_FD_94435 | JGI IMG/M metagenome (GOLD analysis project Ga0129311, IMG submission 94435) | Western lowland gorrila individual fecal microbial communities from Wisconsin, USA - Go1022B metagenome | ecosystem: Host-associated > Mammals > Digestive system > Large intestine > Fecal | place... | reverse complement strand
TTTTCTTTATCAGCTTATTCCAGTGACAGAAGATCAAAATTGTTATTAACCTGTGCCAGTCACAACCAGCAAGTGAAACTATACTAAATATCTCCCAATATGTCAACAACTAATTTCAAAAAAATATTTTTATCATATACATATCTCAGGATTGCACTCTCTTCTATCATATTCATACATCCCAGTGCCCACTTAAAAGCTGAAAATAGTGTAGTTACAATCATACATATCCATATAATAATCAGAGCCTGCGTCAGTCCAAACACAACCCCGCCTGCCTTATCAAGTCCTGATAATATCGGTATGCAAGACAATATTTCAGACAATGACAACGCTATTATCAATATCAGTCCAATTATGATAAGAGTCAATCCAAACGCAATTCCCCGAACTACCATATCCGTCATATAATTGATGATGTATGACACATAATCCCTCGCATACACCGACTCATTTGTTTCATTTGCTGCTATCTTCTTATCATTGCTCCGAATATAATTCTTGACCAGCTCCGGCAGCTGCAGGTGTTCCAGATAATTCTCTTCTTCATATACAGACAGTGTTTTATCATTTTCCGTCAATCCAATTCCCGTCTCAATTCTACTCTTAACCTCCTGTCTGATCCCTGTATGTTGTACTATAAACGTGTTGATATATGGATTTAGAACATTTGCCAGAACAATAGCTCCCAGCAGACCTATTGCACTGACCGCACTTTTTATAAGTCCCCTTTTATACCCTATAAGTGAACACAACAACGCAAGGGCTATGCATGACAATACCAGTAAATTCATACTCTTCTCCTATTCTCACAAATGCAAAACAACTGTGCATCTTATCCGCCATGCACAGTCATTCCTAACATATTACCTTATTAATTATTTTTCAATTTTACAGTCTGAGTCTCATTTTCAAATATAACGACATATTCTTCTTTATTCGAATCCGGAACAACATTTACCAACTTCTTGGTAAATGAATACTGAAATTTCAGACTGCCATTAAATCTGTATATATTACAGTCCATATCTCCAATAACAATTATCTCATCATCCGTGGCATATATTGTGTCGTATGTCGTATTGCAGTCCGTTTCTGCCACAGACTTTCCCGACGTATCATATACATATATTTTGTACTTCGACGCACTTCCAGAATCTGCCAAAGCAATATATCCTATATATGAAGAATTGGAGAATACCCCCTGCATCTCTCTGGACTTCAGATCTATAACTGCTTTTTTCTTCGGTTTTTCAGTCATAGTATAAATTCTTATATCCGCATCGCCAAAGCATGCAATAGTGTCATTATCCACAAATTTTACAATTGGATAGACCGCATCCTGAATATCATAGCTGCCCATCATTCTATCCGCATTTTCATTTTTCCCAACCGAACCAAAATTGTATGTAGCTATACTTGTGGCAGTTTTAGTACCATTTACTTTCATAAAACTTGTTACCAGCTTTTGACCATCGTTTGATATATCTATATCCAGTGGATATCCGCTTTTATCTATAGAAGTCTTAAGCTCGTATATATTGGAACTGTCCTTGTCATATCCCTGTATATAATTACAACCATCACCAACAAGCACGAGACAATACACGCCCTGCTCCGCCACATCCATATTGGCTATGTCATAATTCAAAGTCTGACGGCTTACTTCTCCCGACGTATTAAATACGTATACATCCTTGCCATTCATATCAGCAACAACAGCGTAATCCCCGCAGACCTCCGCCTGAGGCATCTTCATCGCATAGCTGACATCCCACTTGACATTTCCCTTTTCGTCTACGTAAGATGCGCCATCCTTGGTAACCTTCAAAACATTGCCGGCAAATACTACATAATCTGCTATATTATCACCTGTAGTTTTCACAGACGCCACAACATCATATCCCCTGTATGTTTTGATCATATTGTACCTTACCATGGCAGTGATAAGTCCCACAGCAATTATCATTATCGTCAGGGCAACTAATATTTTTCCTTTTCTGCCCATAGTACGTTTAACTTCTATTATATTGTCATCAACATCCGCTTCATCAATATCATCCGTCCTCAGATCTGTCTTCACCTTGCTCTCTGTATTCTTATTATTAATATCTTCATTTTGCCGTTTTTCCGAGTCATGATCTTTATTATTTTTTTTGCTTTTGAATAAACCCATTTCTTTATCCTTATATTAGTGTATATGTTTTATAATTATATCTGCTATAAAAGCACGCTAATTATAGCATTTTTATTCTACATATGGAATAACCAATTTCTCCCCCTCATAAATTGGTGAATCAATGGATATATTGTTTTTCTCTGCAATTGTCTCTGTATATTCCTGCGATCCATACATTTTTATCGATATACTTACCAGTGTATCACCTTCCTCTACCTGATACACGCACATTGCATTCGCCACAGAATTGTCACCGGTGTCTTCTGTTCCCCCAGTTGCAGTCTCCGTGATTTCTCCTATTTTTTCCTCTGTGGCGGTCATTTCCGTCACTACTTTTTCTGTGTTTACGCAATCTTCAGTGCCTGAACTCTGTGCAGCATCTTCTTTTCGATCTATGGCCACGGTCTCAACCGCACCAGAAGTCGACTTACCGTCATTGCTGTTCACAAACACCTGAACATCCTTACCCGTATTTTGCCGTTGCAATCTTCCCGCAAGCTGAGAAAGTGTATCAGGCGAAGCATACCACAAGGCCCCCAGTGAAATTGCAAACGCCGCCACAACAGAGAGTGTCGCCGATGCTTTCTTCCCGCCCTTTGCAGTCTTTTTTTTGCCTTTATCCCGAAAATTTTCCACAACTGTACGGTCCTTTATGATTATATTCTCTGAACCATTCTCGTTGGAATTACACTTTCTGCTTATTATGTAATTCTGCATCCGCTCATTTCTGACATAATAAATATAATATCCTCTCTCGCGTACAAAACTTCCATGGCTATAATAGTAAAATGTTTCTTCGCACTCCAGAGAGTCCATAAGAAACAGAACTTTGCCTTCTCCCGGGAAATTATCCCTGTGAAGTTTCTTCATCTGCTCGTTCAGTGATGTTGAAAATCCCATCCTGGATAGAAACCATCCAACAATCGAGAGATCATCAAAGTATTTGTTTATTTCCGCATACAGGCCGCTCCATATGGAGTCACTGAACCTTATCATTGATATATCAAATTCCAGGTTCTGTGCATCTACCGCCCCACTTATAAACAACACCTTGCCAGAACCATCATCATAAGTTTTCCCCAGAAGTATTGCACCACGGCAATTTATGTTCCCAGGAGCAGCAATCTTTCTAAGATATGTCATGACATAATCTTCTATGTATATTTTATACTCGCCCGGGGCATTGCCAACCTGTCTGATATTCCTGGGGAGGTCATACCTGATTCTCCCTGCACCATTATTTTGCTCTCTCTCATCATCACAAATTATTTCTATCATAATCGCCCTCCCTTAATATATTACCAATATCTGGAATATTATCATTGTCCATATATATTTTTTGGGAAAAGGTGTCACCATCAACCAGCAATTACCACTTATTATCTACATGTTATTGCATTTTTTGAACAACATTTGTTGTGTAAACTTTATCTCAAATGGAAATAATCTATATTATAAATAAAACAGTATTTGGAAATTATCGCATGAATTTATTACAAAGAAAAATAAAGAAAACTGAATATTTTGATCCAGCAGACAAAACATCCGGTTCAATGTTCTGCAAAAGAATTAATGACCTTATAAAAAGCTGTTCCAGCTCAGGCCCCAAAGTCATTGTATGCATCGGAACAGACCGTGCAACGGGCGATGCGCTCGGCCCCATCATCGGCAGCATAATAAGTGATAAAGATTCCGGTTATCATGTATATGGAACCCTTAAATCACCTGTACATGCGCTGAACATCAGAGATTGTATCAACACCATATACAGTCGATATGACAATCCTGTGGTGATTGCAATAGACGCATCCCTTGGGCATTCAAATGATGTGGGTATGGTAACTCTGTGCAATTCCCCACTTCTCCCCGGTATCGGTGTAAATAAAAAACTCCCGGCAATTGGAGATATCTCCATCACCGGGATAGTTAATATTTCAGGCAGACCTGGTATCAATCTTCTTCAGAGTACGAGGCTGTACACAGTAAAAAATATGGCCGATTATATCGCAGACAGTCTCATCCTCGCAGACACCACATATTAATAATACACACAATACGTCAAAGCCAAACTATAAAAGTACTAGCTCTCCTCCTTGTAAATCTCTATTGCACCTGAAACTGTACTTGCCTGTCCTTCCACCATTATATTGATGAGATCAGATAATTTCTCTTCTGTGCACAGATCACGGCCAAGGAAAGTCACGTATCCGTCCGTCAGATGTGTCTGCATATCAGACAGATCGCTCTCCATAGAGTTAATCTTCTCATCCAACACTCTGAGTTCAGCTTTGAGTTCATCAATCTTTGGCTGTCTTCTGCTGGTTATCTCATTAGTTATAACCTGTTTGGTATCATTTTCAAACACCTTTACAGCCTCCATCTTTCGATTGCTGATCTCTTCTCTCTCTGCTTCAAGTTCCTTTATCTTCTCATCATACTTGCCCAGATTATATACACTTTCATCCTTATCTCTTGTTATGGAATTTCTTATTACCTTAATCTGTTTGTTGTTTGCCCTCACCTTGTTGCGCAATTTTCTTCCTTCTTTTATCACATCAAGATATTTAACTTTGGTGGCATTAAACAGAATAAAATATATCACAAACTCAACTACGATGATCGACAGTGCTATAACCACATATGCAAGGATATGAACCCCCGTGCTATACAATGTATAGGACAATACTGCGCAAACCAGAGCCGGCAGGCACCCGCAAAATGCGATAATCAGCAATAAAAGATTAAATACCTCACCTGCTCCGCTCGGACAGAACATACAATAAAAAAATCCCGTATTGCAGAATCCCGGCACATGATTCTGTTTATAAAGTTCTTTGGCCTGCAGTCTCAATTGTCTGTTGCTCTCATTGAGATCCGCAGTTTCGCTTTCTATTCTGCTGCCCATTCGTTCATTTTTCTTTTTATCTTTGCGCGACACCAGTTGTCGTATCTTGGCGCCATTAGCAGTCAGCTGTTCATCATATCCATCTTCTATCTCATTTTTTCTATTCTTTAATGTTGAGTTTATCTCCTCTGACAGATTTTTTTCTTCCTGGGCGATACTTCTGGTAGTTTTCTTCTGCGATACCCTTGCCTGATCCAGGTTGTCCTGCATATCATCGATTGCCGTAACCAGTTCTTTCGCCTTTATAAGATACTCCTGATTCTCCTGGAAAACATTTTCCGATCCCATACAGACCTCCTTTTGTTCCTTTTGCTTATGCATTTGATTTTATAATATCAAATGACATATTATTTAACAACAGCTTTTTACAAATTCGGACATATTCTAACACTTTTTAGTCAATTTCTGAAAAATTATTGTCCAACAGGCAAATACCAATTCACAATTTATTCATTTGAACTAAAGATAATAATATCCTATAATTAAGTATGGTAAAGATGTTGCCTTATACCTTTATTATTTACAGAGTGGGGCTGTAAAACCAATATTTTTTTGTACAAGGAGATATTATCATATGAACATTTTATTTTTTTTGACTCCCAAGAGCGAGGTTGCATATATTGAAGATACATATTCACTCAGACAGATCCTTGAGAAAATGGAGATTCACAGATATTCTGCCATCCCGATATTGTCAAACACAGGCGAATATGTCGGAACTATCACCGAAGGTGATATACTCTGGTATTGTAAACGCAATTCCATGAATGCCCTTAAGACTGCAGAGAATATCTTTCTCAACGACATCCCTAAAAAATTCGAATATGCATCCGTGTCTATTAACTCCAATATGGAAGATCTGATAGCCCGCGCCATGGCTCAGAATTTTGTACCGGTCGTAGATGACGAGAACAGATTTATAGGCATAGTCACAAGAAAAGATATCATCGGATATTGCTACAAGAAACTGCGCGATACCACCAAATAAAACTGCGGCGGCAGATAAAGAGTTCATTTTCTCCTATCTGCCGCCGCCTTATTATGTTAAATTCTTCCTGTTCTGTTTACCGCACTTACAAGGGCATATACAGATGCATCAATTATATCATCCTTTATTCCTGCCCCCCATGTAACTTTTCCTTCTGTATCTTCTACACCCACATAAGCAACAGCCTGCGAGTTAGATCCTGTCTGAAGAGAATGTTCCTCATAGCAGATCACCTTAAACTGAATGCCAAAATGTTTCTTTATTGCATTGCTGACTGCATCCAGTCTTCCATTTCCCTTGCCATGATATACCTTTTTCTCTCCATTCTTGAGAATTGTTATCTCTGTAGATATTCCATCACCCTGAGTAAAATGATTCTCCAGCATCTTTATAGGTCCATCTATATTGACATATGTGCGCTGGAAAATGTCCAAAACTTCCTTCGGACTGAGCTCCTTATGCGCCTTATCTGACACATCCTTAACAGTATATCCAAGATCCTCTCTGAATTTTGCAGGAAGATCAAATCCATATTTCGTCTGAAGCAGGAAACCGATTCCGCCTTTTCCTGACTGACTGTTGATTCTTATTACATCTCCATCATACTTTCTTCCTATATCTTCCGGATTAAGTGGCAGATATGGACAGGTCCACATTCCATCTCCCTGCTCTTTTCTGAACTTCATGCCCTTGGCAATTGCATCCTGATGAGATCCAGAGAATGCGGCAAATACGAGTTTACCTGTATACGGTGAACGATCATAAACCTTCATTCCTGTAACTCTCTCATACATCTCTGTCAAGCGTGGTATATCGCTGAAGTCAAGTTCCGGATCAACTCCATGTGTATACATGTTCATAGAAAGAGTGATTATATCTACGTTTCCTGTTCTCTCTCCATTTCCAAACAGTGTACCCTCTATTCTATCTGCGCCCGCAAGGATTCCCAATTCAGCATCTGCCACACCACAACCACGGTCATTGTGAGGATGAAGTGACAGTACTACATTCTCTCTGTCATGAAGATTTTTGCTCATATATTCTATCTGACTTGCATATACGTGAGGAAGGGACATCTCAACAGTTGCCGGAAGATTGATTATAACTTTCCTGTCCGGAGTTGGTTTCCATATATCTATAACTGCATTACACACTTCCAATGCGTATTCAACCTCTGTTCCAGTGAAACTCTCCGGTGAATACTCAAACTGATATGGGACCCCATACTCATCCGCCATCTTATTAAGAAGTTCTGCACCATCCACAGCTATTTTCAGTATCTCTTCTTTGGATTTTCTGAACACCTGCTGTCTCTGTGCAAATGATGTCGAATTGTACAAATGCACGATTGCATTCTTTGATCCCTCTATAGCCTTGAAGGTTTTCTCTATAATATGCGGTCTGGCCTGTGTCAGAACCTGAATTGTAACATCGTCAGGTATAAGATTCTTCTCTATCAATGTTCTGCAAAATTCGTATTCAGTCTCTGATGCAGCAGGGAATCCTATTTCAATTTCCTTAAATCCAATTCTTACGAGTTCCTGGAAAAACTCCAATTTCTCATCCAGACTCATTGGAACTATAAGAGCCTGGTTGCCATCTCTAAGATCCACACTGCACCATGCAGGAGCCTTATCTATATACTCCTTATTTACCCACTCTGTAGACTTCACCGGCGGCATAAAATATCCACGCTTGTAATTCTGATAATTCTTCATTGATAAAACCTCCTATTTCAGTTCGCTAAGCAAAAAAAAACTCACATCTCCTATCATATAGAGACGTAAGTTACGCGGTACCACTCTATTTCATACATAAAGTATGCTCTCTTTACAGATACAGACTACTAATCTTATATCCTCCTGCAGTAACGGTCAGGCTCCGTCCCATCCTACCAACAATATCCAAATGGCACTGTATTCAGTGGGCTGCTCCAAGGCGAGTTCAAATTCCTTCAACCACTGTCTCACACCAAACGACAGCTCTCTGAAAATCTCCAGAACTCTACTGCTCCTCTTCATCACATTATCTAGGTTGACTCTACCATAATCCTACACTATATGTCAACCCCATTTTCATGCTATATCATCTATATCAATCTAGCTACCACACGATGAATCTCTTATTCTTAAGTGAGCTTCCTCCTGCTGTAAGCATCAATATTCCAACAACAAGGCCAGTCACTATCGTAATTACTCCAAGTGCTATATTGAGTGCTCCAACTTTCTTCATTGTATTATATGCCTTCTCCATACTCTACGTTCCTTTCAAAATATCTATTTTTGCTTCTCAATTATGCTAAGTATATCATGTCCAATTCTTTCTTACAACTCCAATCTGGAAACTTAACCGTTTGTTTTACATTGTCCTCCCACTATGCTAATATATATGTGTGTTTTAATTTCAAAGGAGGATAGATATGCCTGCTATAACAAATGACTGGGCTGAATACTTAAGGCCCGAATATAAAAAAGACTACTATAGAAAACTATTTGATTTTGTGGGGAATGCATATGAAACCCAAACTGTGTACCCACCCGCCGATGATATATTCAATGCTTTTCACAATACACCACTCTCAACGGTGAAATGTGTTATCATAGGCCAGGATCCATATCATGAACCTGGTCAGGCTCACGGCCTCAGTTTCAGCGTAAAACCGGGCGTGGCGATCCCGCCTTCTCTTGTAAATATTTATCAGGAGCTGCACGACGACCTGGGATGCAAGATTCCTAACAACGGCTATCTGGAAAAATGGGCAGACCAGGGTGTTCTCATGCTGAACTCCGTTCTCACTGTTCAGGCTCACAGAGCCAATTCTCATCAGGGCAAGGGATGGGAACAGTTCACCGATGCAGCCATCCGCATACTGAACGGCCAGGACAGACCTATCGTTTTCATTCTCTGGGGCTCATATGCACAGCGAAAGGCTGCTTTTCTGAATAACCCAAATCATCTTATACTGAAATCCGCACATCCAAGTCCGCTTTCAGTATACAGAGGATTCTGGGGAAGCAAGCCCTTCAGCAAAACCAACGATTTTCTCGCTGCCCACGGAGTTGAACCTATAGACTGGCAGATCGAGGATATCTAATATACCAATATCACAACCGGAGATGCTATATTATGGAAATATATATCGTACGCCACGGGGAAACCGTGTGGAATGAAAAGAAATTATTACAGGGAAGAACTGATATCGAACTCAACGAAAAAGGTCGTGAACTGGCCCGCATAACAGGTGAAAACCTTAAAAGCACTGATTTCGACCTCATTTACTCAAGTCCACTAAAAAGAGCATACGAAACTGCCCAGCTAATAGTTGGCGAGCGCAATATCCCTATCATAAAAAATGACCTGATAATGGAAATGTGTTTTGGGGACTGGGAGGGAAAGAATATGTCTGAACTCCTTAAGGATGACAGTCAGGATTTTCATTTCTTCTTCAAGCAGCCTCAGTTGTACCATCCGATCGGCAATGGCGAGTCATTTGAGGAACTGTGCTCAAGGGCATCCAAATTTATGACTGACTATGTAGAGCCACTAGCCACCCGTTACTCAAGAATCATGGTCGTGGCACATGGCGCGATTAACAAAGCGATGATGATGCATGTCAAAAAGCACCAGATGAAGGATTTCTGGTCAGGCGGCCTGCAGCAGAACTGCAATGTGATAATGCTGGATTATTCCGCCGGAACATACAACATAATAGATGAAACCAGAATATTTTATTAGGCCATGAAAAAGGCGCAGCAAAATCCAATTTGCTGCGCCTTTTCTATCTATCTTTCTTTCTATGAATGACTGAGGTTCAGAGTCCTCTGAACCTCCAATATCTGATCTTCTATCTTGTCTGCTAATATATTGATCACATCGTTATATCTTCCATCTATTCTCTTAAGAGTATCAGGCAAAGGATTAAGTATGTCAGTGTATGACTGATTCACCTTTTTCTGTATCCACCTTTTATCAGGCATATACACTATGGTACGCAGATTATGAAGTCGATCCGCAAGCTTTACCAGAACCCCCTTGTATGAACACTG
>Ga0129311_1002764_pt1 | contig 10119 bp, 9 predicted proteins | sample Go1ome_FD_94435 | JGI IMG/M metagenome (GOLD analysis project Ga0129311, IMG submission 94435) | Western lowland gorrila individual fecal microbial communities from Wisconsin, USA - Go1022B metagenome | ecosystem: Host-associated > Mammals > Digestive system > Large intestine > Fecal | place... | reverse complement strand
GATCATGCCCAGCCACGCGAACAGGATATTGAAAAAGCCCAGTGCAAAATAGATGATGGCATAGGCCCATAGATAATCATACCAGTGTTTTTTCTTCATGCCTCCTCCCCCACTTTCACCTCAATGCAGTCGACGGGACAGAGCTTTGCGCACTTCCCGCAGCCTACGCAGCGTTCCGCTTCCACGGCGGCGTAGCAGCCGCGGTGCACCTTGACGGCCCCCAGTGGACAGGTATTTTCACACACGCCGCAGGCGACGCACCGCGTTTTATCTACTGCAGCCAGTTTCTTTGACAGCATAACGTTCCTCCCTTAATCCTGTAAGGATTTGTAATAGAGCATACAGTGGCAGAATCTCTCGGAGTCCGGGTCTGCAATTTGCTCCTTGAACTCCTGACACATACACTTGGTCGCCTCTGTGCGCTCTCTGCGGCAGGGACAGTATCCACCGGTGCGTTTGAGTCCCTCTTTGATGGTCTTGACCATCACTTGATTGGGATTGAGTTTAATTTTCATGCTTACCACCTCTTGCTTGATTGTGGCTTTATCATACCACATGACAAAACACTTTTCTGTGACGAAGTCACATTGATAAAGAAAAAAATCGGTGCTGAAAAAGCACCGGTTTTAAATAGTTCTATTTATTCTAGGCGATAGAGTCCGTCTGTATTCCGCAGCGTGATTGCACCGCGTTTCAGTTCCACCAGACCGTCCTTTTTATTTTGCATTATCGTTCCTCACGAATCGCTTTCACCATACGGGCAAGACCTGTTTCGATGATGCTGCGGGGCATGGCCAGATTCAAGCGAATGTATCCGGCGGCGTTGCCCACAAATAGTGCGTTGCCGCCCTCCAGCAGCTTGACAACATTTTCATTCAGCATGATAAGTTCCTCCTTGTATTTTGAGCTTTATAGCTCGTTTGTTGTATTCATTATAGGGCAGATACCAAGAGAGGGAAAGATATTGGTCAGTTTATGAGGGACTATTAAATTTATGAGCGACACTTAATGGCAGCTATGCTTACCGCCGTCGTGTTCACCACAGGTGTGACCAGCTTCGTCGTGCGCATGGTCATGGTGGTCACAGTGAATATTGGGATCGTAGCCCAAGCTTCCGATGAGCAATGCGCTCACCGCTGTGTCAGCGTCTCCACTGACACCGCCATAAAGCTTGATGCCCGTCTCGACGAGTGCTGCCTGCGCACTACCGCCGATGCCTCTGCAGATTAAAGTGTCCACTGTTATGGGTATAGTATAGGCATTATGATCGAGAAAAGGGAAAAAACAAGTGAAAGTTCCCATTTTCTCAGGTTTTGAACAAAAAGATGTAATGTTGCGGCTGTGTCTCTTTCTTTTCACATGCCTTGTTTGGATTAAATGGATGGAGTTTCCATGCTACGCCTCCCAAAAGTGATCGGATACAAGCATTTAAACAAAGGTTTGTTTTTTTGCACAAAAAAGAAAAGGGGTATTCCTTATATTTCCAGAGGCAGCGAAGGAAAAATCTAATGCGTTACATCTTTGGGCACTTTTTGACCCCAAAAGCGGCGCTCACGCGTGAACGCCATGAAAATTCCCTGCTTCGTAATGCATCGTTGATGACCTTAAAAGCGGCGCTCATGGGTGAGCGCCATGTGCGCATAGAAATCTCTGATTTCGTTAGTGGAATATAACAGAAAATTCTGAAAATTTAACGAGAAAATGAAATTCGCTGATGGTAATCTCCTTGAAACTGTGTTAGAATAGTGTTTGCCTGTGTTTGCGCCATAGGCGCAGGACATCAGGAAAGATACAAAAGATATCTGGGAGAAGAGGAGAATTTTAACATGGGGAAACAACATACAGACAGGTCCAAAAGCTTTGGCAGCAGGTGGGGCTTCATTTTGGCGTCGGTGGGCTCTGCTGTCGGCATGGCAAACGTTTGGGGATTTCCAAACAAGCTGGGGAGCAACGGCGGCGGCGCCTTCCTGTTAGTGTATTTATTCTTTGTTATCGTATTCAGCTATGTCGGACTTCCGGCGGAATTCGCGATCGGGCGCCGCGCGGGAACCGGTACCCTGGGCGCTTATCAGTACGCTTGGGCGACGCGCGGTGAAAAGGCCGGAAAAGCGGGAGGTCTGCTCGCGTGGCTGCCGCTCGCAGGTTCCCTGTGTATTGCCATCGGCTACGCCATCATCATCGCGTATATCCTGAAAGCCTTCGCGGACTCGCTTTTCGGCAATCTGATGACGGTGGATACCGCGGCATGGTTTGAAAGCTTTTCGATGACCTCGTATTCGGTCATACCGTATCACATCATCGTCGTAGTCGGCACGCTGCTGACGCTGTTTCTCGGCGCGCGCAGCATCGAAAAGACGAATAAGATCATGATGCCGCTGTTTTTTATCATTTTTTTGATTTTGGCAGCGCGTGTCGCGATGATGCCGGGCGCATGGGAAGGCTATAAGTTTATTTTCACTCCAAAGTGGGAGGAACTGATCGACCCGATGACATGGATCTGGGCGATGGGACAGGCGTTTTTCTCCCTTTCGGTGACAGGCAGCGGGATGATTGTCTATGGCGCGTATTTATCGAAGGACGAAAACGTCATCAGCGTATCGCAGCATACGGCGTTCTTTGATACCATCGCGGCGGTCGTGGCGGCAATCGTCATCATTCCTGCCTGCTTCGCCTATGGTACGGATGTCGGAGCCGGCCCGAGCCTGCTGTTCGTAACCCTGCCGGCCATCCTACAGGATGTGCCGATGGGACAACTGTTCGCGGTGATTCTTTACGCGGCGATGATCTTCGCGGGAGTCAGCTCCCTGCAGAATATGTTTGAAGCTGTGGCGGAATCCCTGCTGCATAAATTCCCGAAACTGAGCAGGGGCGCTGTGCTGATTCTGCTCTGCGTGCTGTGTCTGGGCTTCGGTATCGGCATGGAAGCGATTCCAAAATGGGGCACCTGGATGGACTGGGTATCCATCTACATCATTCCGATCGGCGCGACCTTCGGCGCGATCTCGTGGTTCTATGTCATGAAAAAAGACGAAATCATGGACGCGGTCGGTACCAAGAGCAAATTCTGGTACGCGGTCGGACGCTATCTCTATGTGCCTGCGGCGCTGATTCTGTGTCTGGTGGCGCTGTTTATGAAGGTAGCATTCTAGCATTCCGCAGAAAATGTTTGCGCGGCAGTTCATCTGGCGCAATGAAAAAGATCTCTCTGCGCGCATCGGCTTTTGCAGATGCCAAGGGGGATCTTTTTTGTGTTGATCAATGGCGTGTTTCGGTGAAAAACAGATGAAAACAGCATCGGAACGCTTGACATCCCGCTTCAGTCGTGCTAACATTTGACGGTGACAAAAGATAACACTGTTAAATAATAACCATGTGGCGGAATTAGCCAAAAAATAAGGAAGCTAAATTCTCCGGAGCAAACTCACCGCGCCTTGGCGTGAGGGAAGCGAAGCGCGTGGCGAAGATCCGGAGGAAGCACGAAGGAGAAAAAATGGAAGATTTGTATATGGAGCTGTTCAAGACCATGAACCAGTTCCGCAAGCTGCATATCGCCGATATGATGCCGGATCAGCTGAATCAAGGCGATTTTTTTACGCTGAATCATATCATGGATGCCGAGGACGGCAAGATCACGATTTCCAAGCTTGCGAGCAAGACCAAGGTCCTGCCGTCGGCAATCTCACGCACGCTGCGCGGACTGGAGGCACTGCATTATGTGGAACGGACGGTGGATCAGGGAGATCGGCGCAATACCTATGTGACGCTGACCGAGACGGGTCGCGCGGTCACGCTGGAGTGTCGGCAGATCATGCATGATTTCGGCATGGCTGTCATGAGCCGTCTCGACGCAAACGACATGAAGCAGCTAATTGGCTATCTGAGCGAAATTTACAACATCTCAAGGACTGAGATCGAAGCGAGAAAGCTCAGCAATAGCGGAAAGGGGAAAACGGATGAGTAAAATATTCAAAAACATGGCGCCGTATTGGAAGACTGTCTTTGTGATTCTGGCGCTGCTTTTGATTCAGGCCATGTGCGATCTGGCACTGCCGTCCTATACGTCGGACATCATCGATGTCGGCATTCAAAAAAGCGGTGTGGAGCATGTCGTGCCGCAGGCTGTGACAGCAGAGGAATTCGAGAACGCACAGCTGACGATGACGGAGGATGAGGGTCGCCTTTGGCGGAATCTCTACGAAAAGGAAGGCGAGGTTTACAAGCTGACGGAGAGCGCACAAAAACGCTGGGATGAAATGGATGAAAAACTGGTGCTGCCGCTGATTCTAAACTATCAGATGAGCGCCATGGAGGAGTCCGCGTTTAAGTCCTACGCAGCGGCACAGAGCGGTGTGGACAAGGCAAAGATTGACGCGATGAGCGTGGAAGAACTCGGCAGGATGCTGGGCGTTTCCCTGACACCGTTCGAACAGCAAAAAGAGGATGAGGACGGCAATTCCTACACCGCGGTCTGCGTGGATGTCCGTCCGGTATTCGCGGCAATGCGCGATGCAGGCAGGATGCAGGAGGACGCGATTCTTTCGATGCGGCAAAACCTGCAAAAGACCATCGACACGATGGGAAGCTCCATGGTCAGATCCATGGGCGTCGCCTACGCAGTTGCCTGCGATCAGGCAGCCGGGCTGGATGTCAATGCGATACAGACCTCTTACTTGTGGAGAGCCGGTCTGAAGATGCTCGGCATGGCATTGATCATGGGAATCGCGACTGTTCTGGTCAGCTTCTTTGCTTCTCGCGTCGGCGCAGGGATCGGCAAAAACCTCCGAGACGGCGTCTTCAAGCGGGTCGTTGGATTTTCCAACGCGGAGATGGACAAATTCTCTACTGCCTCGCTGATCACCAGAAGCACCAACGATATTCAGCAGATTCAGATGGTATCGGCTATGCTGCTGCGGATGGTCGCGTACGCGCCGATCATGGGCATCGGTGGTGTCATCAAAGCGATGCAGACCGGAGCAGGGATGGGCTGGATCATCGCGCTGGCGCTGCTCGTCATTTTAGGCTATGTCATGGTGCTGATGTCAGCATCCATGCCGAAGTTTAAACTCATGCAAAAACTTGTTGACAGACTGAATCTGGTTTCCCGGGAAATCCTTACCGGACTTTCGGTCATCCGCGCGTTCAAGCGTGAGGACAAAGAAGAAGAACGTTTCGATGAGGCAAATCGCGCGTTAACCAAGACCATGCTCTTTACCAATCGCGTGATGACCTTCATGATGCCCGGCATGATGCTGATTATGAACGTGTTGACCGTTGCAATTGTCTGGTTCGGAGCGCATCAGATCGACGCGGGGAACATGCAGGTCGGCGCGATGACTGCTTTTATCACCTACGCGATGATGATCGTCATGTCTTTCCTGATGCTGACCATGATGTCCATCATGCTGCCGAGAGCGGCCGTCGCGGCAGAACGTATTGATGAAGTACTGCAGACGGAATCTTCTATCAAAGATCCGCAAACGCCGGAGCACCTTACAACCTGTGAGGGCGTGCTGCGTTTCCATCACGTCTGCTTCCGCTATCCGAACGCGGAGGAGGATGTGCTGCACGACATTGATTTTACCGCGACGCCTGGTACTACCACAGCGATTATCGGCAGTACCGGATGCGGTAAATCCACACTGGTCAATCTGATCCCGCGTCTGTATGATGTGACGGCGGGCAGTGTTGAAATTGACGGCAAGGATATTCGTAAGCTGTCGATGGAAGAACTGCGCGGGAAGATCGGTTTCGTGCCGCAAAAGGGCGTGTTGTTTTCGGGAACCATTGCCTCAAATCTCCGTTTTGGCAACGACAACGCGACTGATGAAGAAATCCGCTGTGCGGCTAAGATCGCGCAGGCAGAGAATTTTATCGAAGAAAAAGAAGAAAAATACAACAGTCCGATCGCGCAGGGCGGCAGCAATGTTTCGGGTGGTCAGAAGCAGCGCCTGGCAATTGCCAGAGCGATTGCCAAGAATCCGAAGATTTTTATTTTTGACGACAGTTTTTCAGCCCTGGATATGAAAACCGACGCGGCGCTGCGCAAGGCGCTCGCCGAGAACGTCAAGGACAGTACGGTCATCATTGTGGCACAGCGGATCAGCACGATCCTGCACGCGGAGCAGATTTTGGTGCTGGATGAAGGCCGCATCGTCGGCAGAGGTACGCATGAGGAACTTTTAACAAACTGCGAGGTCTACAGGCAGATCGCAAAATCACAGCTTTCGGCGAAAGAACTGGGGCTGCCGGAGGCGGCAGGAAGCAAAGCGGATGAACCTGCGGACAGCATGGCTGCTGCGGCAGACGAACCCGCGGACGGCGCGGCGGCCATGCAGCAGCGGGAACAAAACGAAAAGGAGGTGCGTGAAGATGCGTAAGCAAACACAATTTTTCCAGCCGGAGCAGGCACGTATGAACCGCGCACCGAGAAGACGGGGACCGGGCGGCCCGCTGGGCGGACCGGGCATGATGCCGGGTGAAAAACCGAAGAACTTTAAAAAATCTATCGGAACGCTGCTGCGCTATATGGGACGTTATCGTTTTGGAATCTTTGCTGTGATGATTTTCGCTGCTTGCTCGACGGTATTCAGTGTCGCAGGCCCAAAGATTCTGGGTAAGGCGACCACCGAGCTGTACACCGGCCTGATGGCTAAGATTCAGGGCACCGGCGTGATTGATTTTGACAGGATCGGACAAATTCTGCTCTTCGTATTGGGCTTGTATTTGTGCAGTGCTTTGCTCAGCTTCCTGCAGGGATGGATCATGACCGGAATCACGCAAAAGGTATGCTATCGCCTGCGCAAAGAGATTTCTCAAAAAATTAACCGCATGCCGATGCAGTATTTTGAAAGCAGAACCTACGGCGAGGTGCTTTCTCGGATCACCAATGATGTCGATACGCTGGGGCAGGGCTTGAACCAGAGCATTACGACCATCATTACCGCGACAGCAACCATGATCGGGGTATTGATTATGATGCTGAGCATTTCACCGCTGATGACGCTGATCGCAATCATCATTCTGCCGGTTTCGATGACGCTGCTCGGCTTGGTGACAAAAAAATCCCAAAAGTTTTTCCGCGCGCAGCAGGAATATCTGGGGCACATCAATGGGCAGGTCGAGGAGGTCTACGGCGGGCACATGGTCATCAAAGCATTTAACCGCGAAAAAGATACCATCGAGGAGTTTGAAAAAACAAACGAGATTCTCTATGATTCCGCGTGGAAGTCGCAGTTTTTGTCCGGCATGATGCACCCGATCATGATGTTTGTCGGCAATCTCGGCTATGCCTGCGTAGCACTGTCCGGCGGGCTGCTGGCGATTCGCGGCGTGATTACAGTCGGTGATATTCAGGCTTTCATTCAGTATGTAAAAAACTTTACACAGCCGATCCAGCAGATCGCGCAGGTCATCAATCTGGTGCAGTCGATGTCGGCGGCATCCGAGCGTGTCTTTGAATTTTTGGATGAAGCGGAAGAACAGCAGGTTTTGGAACACCCGGCAGACATTACGAAGATTACCGGAGAAGTTACGTTTCGTCACGTGCGCTTCGGTTATGATCCGGATCAGGTCATCATCAAGGACTTCAGCGCGCACGTGGAGCCGGGTCAAAAGATCGCGATTGTCGGGCCGACCGGAGCCGGCAAGACTACCATGGTCAAGCTGCTGATGCGCTTCTATGATGTGAACAGCGGAGAAATTCTGCTGGATCATACGAATATCAAGGACTTTAACCGCAGAGATCTGCGTGACGCGTTCGGCATGGTTCTGCAGGATACTTGGCTGTTTAAGGGAAGTATTATGGAAAACATTCGATACGGCAGATTGGATGCCAGCGACGAGGAAGTCATCGAGGCAGCTAAAGCGGCGCGCGCGGATCATTTCATCAAGACTCTGCCGGGCGGCTATCAGATGGAGTTGAATGAGGACGCAAGCAACGTTTCTCAGGGGCAGAAACAGCTTTTGACGATTGCCCGCGCGATTTTGGCGGACAATAAGATTTTGATTTTAGATGAAGCGACCTCCTCTGTCGATACCAGAACGGAAGTCGAGATTCAAAAGGCGATGGATCGTCTGATGCAGGGCAGAACCAGCTTCATCATCGCGCATCGGCTTTCTACGATTCGAAACGCCGATCTGATTTTGGTCATGAAGGACGGGGACATCATTGAGCAGGGTACCCACGAGCAGCTCCTGGCCAGGGGCGGCTTCTACGCCAACCTGTATAACTCGCAGTTTGAAGACGTGGAGTAGAAGCCGCGCGCTTTTGCGCGGGAACCCGCGGCTTCATTCCCCCGCGGGGCGCGCCATCGCGTCTTCCAAATAGATTCGTCTTACATACAGCTGGCACGCGAAGGCGTTGCAGGCGTTCCAAAGAAGCAGGCGCGGGTCGCCTGCTTTTGTGTCTCTTTCCATGGTAGTCTGATGAAAGGCATGGCTAACGGCAGCCTCCGCGCAGTCGCAAAAATCATCGTAGGCGGCCTTCGGATCGGAATGCCCCAAAGAGAGCCGGATCAGATAACCGATTTCCTCAATGGTATATACGGGTTTCAGCACCGCGATCACAAACAGCGAGGCTACGGTCAGCCGATCATATTTGCGGCGGATGGGCGGCTGGACAAAATGCAGTTTTACGTAATTGTTGATCATCGTCTTTGTCAGAATGGTTCCGTCCTCTTTTCCCAAATAGGGGCCCAGCCATTCTTCCAAAAGCGCCAGCACCTGTTCGAGGTACAGCGGCATGGACGGCAGCTGCTGCCAACGTGGAAGATGAAAATCCGCCAGACTTTTCACTTTGTTCATTTTTTGTCTCCTTTTCTCTGTCTCTGCTGCTTTGTTAGCTTCATTCTACACGATTTGATTCGTTTTCACAACAAGAAATTGTAGTTATGATAAAATATTTTATAGTTTTTATAACTACAACTCGTCGTATGGTCTTGACTTTTGCTCACACTTGCGCTAATATGGTTATCGAAACTATGTAACAAATAGTCAATAACCAAAGCTACTCGTTTTGAAATTTGCTTTCCTTTCGCTATGAAACGCGAACCGAAGGAAACTGACAAGAAAAGTGATACAAAGGAGACTTGATATTTTGATGAAAATCGGAGAATTAAAAAAAGTTTTTTCGGCGGTACGCCACGAAAACCTGCGCGCGCTGCTGCGCTACAGCGCCGAGACCTTTGGGAAGGAGGACGCGTTCGTCATCAAGAAAAAAACCGGAAAGGATGTCAGCTACGAGCATATTTCCTTCGCGGATTTTTATGAAAGAGTCTGTTTGCTCGGCACAGGCATGATGCTGCGCGGCATGCAGGGAAAACGCGTCGCTGTCATAGGAAAAAACCGGGAAGAGTGGCTGGAAGGCTATTTCGCTGTTTTGGGCGGCCTGGGCATCTGCGTGCCGTTGGATAAGGGACTGCCCTACGAGGAACTGGAGACTTCTCTGGCAAGAAGCGCGGCGGAGGTTTTGATTTTCGATCCGGCGCATCAGGAGCAGGTTGAAAGGCTGCGGGCCGCGCAAACGACAAAGGTCAGCGAGTTTATCTGTATGGATGAGTCAGAGGACTATGTGAGCGTGGCGCAGCTGCGAAACGAAGGAAGGCAGGCGGGCGCGGAGGCGATTGCGCGATATCAGACCTTGCCCATCGACGCGAAAGAATTATCTCTCATTCTTTTTACATCCGGCACCACCTCGATGGCAAAGGCAGTCATGCTGTCACAGTACAATATTGTCGAAAATGTTTACGCGCTGCAGCTTTGCGAGGATATCCGCAGAGGCGACATCAACATGGCTTTTTTGCCTTATCACCACACCTTCGGGGCTACCGGACAGCTTGTCATGCTGGCGGCGGGCGCGGCGACAGCCTACTGCGACGGTTTGAAGTATCTGCAAAAAAACATCGTGGAATATCGGATTTCTGTCTTTTTCTGCGTGCCGCTGCTCATCGAAGCCATCTATAAACGAATCATGCTGACGGTCAAAAAGGAAGGGCTTGAACGCAAGGTGCGCTTCGGACTGAAGCTTTCCGGGCTGCTCTTGAAGTGCGGGATCGACGTGCGCCGCAAAATTTTCAAGCAGATTCTAGATCAGCTTGGCGGCAGCCTGCGGCTGGTCATCAG
>Ga0129311_1002763_pt1 | contig 10119 bp, 6 predicted proteins | sample Go1ome_FD_94435 | JGI IMG/M metagenome (GOLD analysis project Ga0129311, IMG submission 94435) | Western lowland gorrila individual fecal microbial communities from Wisconsin, USA - Go1022B metagenome | ecosystem: Host-associated > Mammals > Digestive system > Large intestine > Fecal | place... | reverse complement strand
CACAATCCGGGGCAACCCCATTGCTGTTGTTCGCATTGTTGTTGTTCAGATTACCGTCCGTATTCACGTTGCGAACGTTGTTACCGTTCCCGGCGTTCGGGGTAAACACATATCTTACAATCGTCAACCTTATATCATCTACTTGTATCTATTTTCATCAGACCTCTTCCAGTTCCGAAGAAGGTTCTGGACATTGACTACAAGTCCTGTCCAGTGATCCATCTTAGAACCTTCGATTCCGAAAGTACGGTAAGCAATATCCATCATGGTCAGCAAGGAATATGTCTGTGCCAAAGCCTGAACTTGATATCCTCTCCGTAATTCCCAGTCGGCTTTCCAGTGTTCAGACTCCGAGTTCACATACACGGAGTTTGCCATGTTGACAAGCCTGCTGATTTCTACCGCAGCATCTACGATCTTTGCCGTGATGCACCAACGGTATCTCTTCGGGAAGCAATTCTCATTGCTGCAAATATGGATGGTATGTGTAGCCAACTCATTTGCCTTTGTAATTACTTCCAGTTTGGGTGTACCTCTCTTCGACTTCGGTACTGACATTTTCCTCACTCCTTTCCCACCCCTAACGGGGTGGATTTCTGATCTTAGATTACGTTACAAGCCGGGGCAAGCCCACCGCTGCTGCCCGCATAGTAGTTGCCCAGAATACCGTCCGTATTCACGAAGCGAACGTAGCCACCGTTCCCGGCGTTCGGGGTACGAAGCCACCACCACTGCGGGCTACCTCCACGGTATTTGATACGGTTCTTATCTGCTCCTGCGTTCGCACTTGCATAATCAGAATAGTTAGCATAGAACGGATAAGGTTCACCCTCCTTCACATTACCAACTTCATCACCTGCAAATACTTCACGTCTGGAAAGCAGGAAGAACTTATCTTTCGTAGTATCAGAACCGCCACCATCGGTAACAGTATTACGGCAAGTTACCTTTGTGGTCTTTCCGATAACTGCCAGAAAGTCTGAATCCAAACCATTCATGAAACCTGCTGTACCTGCGTTCCAAGACGGCGGTCTGTCAAACTTAGTCTGAGGTGTCCATACAGACCCGGCAGCTTTATCACTGTTAAGGTACTGTCTCATTGCAGACTCAACCCAGTTATTAGAACCGTATCTGATTCTGTGAGTGTGATTCATATTTGTGGTCTTACCATCCGCAGTACCAAGGCTTGTACCACCCGTACCTTCGGTAACGGCTACAGTCTCAATAGCAGCGGTGTCAGTTCTACTCTTGTAAGTAGAAACCTTTGTAGTGGAAGCCTGAGTATTCCAGTTCCAAGGGAAAGTAATCTGACCGCCTGCGGGTACTTCCTTTGTAAGAGTGAACTGGTAAGTCTTACCACCGCCATAAATAGTGTCATATCCCGCAAGCAGTGTAAAATTATAAGTTCCTGCCGCAAGTGCAGTCTCACAATAAAACAGTGCTTCCGGTGCATCATACTGAGTACCCGGTAAACAGTCATGAAGCTGTAAGGTCATGCTGTGAGTGAACTGCTTGTCTGCCGGGGTATCAATGTCAAAACCGATGATGTCCCACACCAGAGTTGTGCTACCTCTCTGGCAGGTCAACTGATCTCCTACAGCAAATACCTTGCTTGCCAGTCCCTTACGGACAAGTGCCTGTACATCACTCCAAGATGTAGGTTTCAGGCTACCACCCTGTCCGGTTGCAATCGCAGCAAGGAACTGGTTCATAGTGTCCATCTTCTCTGCGAACGTATCGTCAGAGAGAAAACCAAACTGATTGCTCATTGTCTTATCCTCCTTTATCCTGTAACAACTTCGTCATACTCAAATACGGGCTTACCTTCAATCACTTTGATTGCACCCTGATAAGTTTTCCCTGTATCATTGTTGACGATCATCATAGTAGCTGCCGCTTTCAGTGCGGATTCAGTAGCCGTGTTGCAATCTGTGATTGCCTTTGAAGTGTCCTCCTGACGCTTTGTCTCTGCCTGAACTCTTGCGTTCTCAGCAGTTACCCTCTTAGACTCTGCATCGGCTCTGCCCTTCTCTGCGGTAACTCTTTTGCTCTCAACATCCACTCTGGAATTTTCAGCAGATACCCTTGCTTTCTCAGCGTTCACCCTTGCGGTTTCCGCATTGACACGGGCTGTCTCTGCATTGACTCTGGATGTTTCCGCAGAAACACGATTCTTCTCTGCCGTAACTCTACCGTTTTCAGCAGTGACACGTTTCGCTTCTGCATCCTTGATAGCCTGCATATCTGCAATAAGCTGAATCAAAATACCATAATCGTCATCCTTCTCAATCTCAGAGTCATCCGGTGCTGCCGCTTCCTGAACTTCCAGTTCAAAGAGCGTGGTACTCAGTACCGTCTTGTTTGCCGTGATGATGGAAATATCACACTTCACAGTACCGTCAAGCTGCAACATCCAGTAAGTCAGCGGAACAGTTACCGTACCATCTGCATTGACTGTACCCTCAAAGGTTTTCGCAGCTTCATCCTCACGTCTTGCGTTGATGACTGCGGTAGATGCAGATTCAATCGTGATACGCTCACCACTGTCCAGAAGAGTTACCTTCAAGAAACGGGACTGCTTATCGTACTGCTTTGCCACAATCGCAGCAAAACGGTTAAGTTGAGACACATCTACCTCAATCTCTTTAATGATCGTTGCCATTATCCTTCACCTCCTTAAAATCCCAACTTCTCCAATACCTCCCTCATGGAAACCTGCGTACCGTCCTTCTTCACAATCGTTACATCCTCACGGAACAGTGCTTTGAAAGCACAGTCCAGAGTGTTATCCATCGTTGCTTTCTGTCCGAACGCTACACCTCGTCCTCCATGTAGGAAGTGCATCAGATAAATTGCTGTAGAAACATAATCTATGTAAGTAACCGTACTGAAAGCATCTTTCAGGACGTACCTCACATCATAAGAAAACTCCGTGTCCAATGCCCCACCCAGAACATTGTTTCCGGGCTTGATGGTCTTTTTATCTACCCATTCTGAGGTATCGGTTTTCTTGTACTCTGCTGTGATCGTAATGCTGTTCAGTCCGGTACAGGAGGAATACTCCACGGCACTCTGACTGAGGAAGTAAGTCCCGTCATTATCCATCTCACCAGATTTATCACATCTGTCACTCTCAATCAGAGTAAACTTCGGAATATCATACGGAAGGACGTTTACTGTACAAGTCTTACTGCAAGTTCGTCCACGGCTATCAGTGATTATGACCTCACATTCCAGAGAACCACTGTTTGTAATCTTGTTGATCTGCGGTAGGCTTGATGCACTGTAAGTCTGTTCCACATACTGCGTGTCCAATCTCAGCTTGATACGTTTGACCGTAGCACCCTGACTGGCAGCACAAGTAATTGCTGATACCCTGATACCACTCTGATTCTGAACAAACACTTTATTCCACTTTGCAGGAACAGGGGTGTTTGTTTTATCAGCCAAGGTAACACTGCTGATTGTCGGCAAGAACGTGTCCGAAACAATACAGGTGAATGTTGTAGATATCGTTTTATACACCTTACTTCCATAGCTGATAGCAACTGTAACCTTACCTCCTGCGTATACCTGAGAAGCATCACTGATTGCATCCAACCACGAAGCCGGGATCACATAACTTGCGTTATAGACATTCTTTACAGTTTTGCTGTAGCTGTGACTGCCAAGACTCCATGTAACTTTCAGTGATCCATCCACGGATTTTGTACCAAGGTAGTTACTGAACTCTGCTATAGAAGAAGCACTACCATCAATCGTAATAGCATCAGCACTTACACTTGTCGGTGCATTTTCAATGTCATACATCGAAAAATCACCTTCTTTCCATAAATTTCCGTTATAAAATGAAAGTTTGAAGAATGGTTTGCTAACTGTAAATGTTGAGGAAGTTGCTTTAGTCACTTTAACCTCGGTTATAGCATTATCTGTTTTATTCTTTGTCCAAGACAGGCTTATTTCAGAACCGTCTATTTTTACTTTAAAAGGACACGCTCTACCGTTTACCCAACTTGACCACACAAAAGAACCTGATTCCGAACCCTGACCTGCTTCCCAAATGAAATATATCTTTGTAGTATCTCCACTCACAGAACCTTTCGCTACTAAATAGCATCCTGTCCCATTCCAAAACGTTTTACTGGTTGCACTCATTCTTCACTCACCTCCATCTGAAATATATTGTTGTCATCAACCACGGGAACATATCTGCTTGCCCTTCGTGGAATCTTCATTACACTTACGATACTGGCATTATCTGTCTTTTCCACGGCTCTCCACTTCACACCCATTCCGTACTCAGTAGAAATAAAATCGAAGTAACCTCCGTCTGCCGCAGCACCCACAGATAACCTATCCATAGCTTCTACAGCGTTGATATGCAGTTTGTTGTACTGAATAAATGCAACCTCAGAACCATCCTGCAAGAAACCCATCTTCTCATTATCAATGTTGATCGAATACTGCTGATTCTCACCGTTGATCTTCTTACCAATCTGTAAGCCGTCATCTCCGAAATCAAAATAGGTTTCCAACTCTTCCCGATAGCTGTTGACTTCACTACCCTGCTCAGTCACCCGGTCAGAAAGACTGTTTATAGATAGGTTAAAATTCTTAGAAGTCTGATCCAGTTTCGTACCGTATTCAGTCGTAATCTCTTGATGTACCTGATCGGTATAGTCCTTTGCCTGTGCCAGATTGTCAGCCATCGTATCTGTGATAGTAGTAGTAGTTTCCGCAACCTCCGTTCGGATCGTGTTACCATTACTCTCAATCAGCGTCTTTGTCTCTTCGGTAGTGCTGTAGTCAGTCAGCTTACCGTCAATGGTTTCTGTCATCTGATTAGTTACGCTCTGCTTATATTCAGCAGATAACTTCTCAGCCGTCACGCAACCCGCTTCCAGATATTCAGTAGTGATCTTGTAAGCTGCCAACATATTGTAAATAGCGTTACCATCCTTACTGAAACCATATTTCCATACCGGGTTGCCATCGTTCCAGTCCTTAGCCCAAGCAAAGCCGTTTGCCTTGAAAGTGTAGATGATGTTACTGCTTTCAAGAGTCTCACCATCACAGAAGTAATAAATCTGTGTTCCATCATCCTGCGGAATCGTTACGATGTTCAGACCCAAGCTGTTGCTCAAAAGTCTGTTCAATTCAAGCTGTGCCTGCTCCTTCGCAGTCATAGCCTTGTCCAGATTTTCTCTCAGCTTTTCCAGAATGGTTGCCTGCTGTTTGGTAAGCCCTCCACTCTGAGAATACTTCTGCTTCTGAGTTGTCTCACCCTTACCTGCGATACTGGTACTGAGATTCATTCCGAACGTCACATTCGTAATGATCGTGTCATGTACCTCACCCTTTGCATCTTCGTAATGAATCATGTCCATAGGGTAGATATACGGTGCGGACTTGATAGTTGCTGTATATGGTCTATAGGAAAATCCCTTCAAGGAAACATACAGGGTATCAAGTACCACCTGCACATTGTCCTGTAGCAAACCGTTACTGGATAAATCCAAGCAATAATCATCCGTCCCGGCAATATACTCTGTATTTGCAGCATCCTTGAAGTAGACACCTGTAATGGCTACATCGTTCTCCTGCATATCACTGTTGTATCTTTCGGAAGGACTGATTGTAAGGTCAGTCTGCTCATACCATTTCAATTCCAGATTGCCGTCATAGTTCATGAAAGCACACGTTCCGGTTAATGCCGCACACCACTGTAGTAATGTTCGATAGGTCAAGTCCTGACCTTCTGGGTACGCTGTGATCTGATAATCTTTGTTCGGCAACCGGGCAATATCCGTTGCCAAGGTCACACCAGAAATGGTGCAAATCTTATTCAGCAGATCAGCTACCGTCATAGGGAATGACAGCTTGCTTGTGTCTACTGTCTTATCAAACAGGATCATCCTGTCCAGTGCTGAAATTGTGATAGTGGACAATGCCCGTGGCGGTTCATCAATCGTGAAATAGCCACATGGAATCCAGTGGATCACTGCATTTTCCCATCGGTGTGCATCCCATTTCTTGATACCGATTTTCACAAATACCTCTGCACCTTCAAAAACAGTATTATCGTACTTACCGTCATCATTTTTCAATTTGAGTGTGAGTTCCGCAGCTACCGCAGAACCCACCTCAATTTTTGAGTTCGACACACTGTAGCGGTCTATACTCAAACTTCCTTGAACGATCTCATTCTCAGCAACCGAAAAGGACTCATTCACACCGTTTACGGTAATGTCAGCAACCTGTATGTAGTTTTTGTTGAAGAGGTTCTTGACCTCCTGTGATACCTTATACATTAGTGCTTACCTGACCTTTCTATCGCATTGAATGAAACACTGCTCCATATTCCCTTGCGGGAGTTGTAAAGCTGTGCAGGCTTATCACCTGTGTAAAATTCGCTTGTCCGGTACTTGCCAAGTTTGGCATCCAGATAGCAAATCTTCACATACTCAGGATCAAACGCCTGAATGATAGCGGCAGCATCTTCAATCGAAACATTCTGCCATTCCATCTCCAACTTCACACACTGACCGATTCGTTTCTTATCCATGTTCGTATCTTCTGTTCGTCCTGCATCACTGGCTGAAATATCATTCAGTGAATATTTATAACCGGAAGGGCATTTGACAGCCTTACCGTCCACGGATCGTATTGGATTGTAGTCAGCCATAATACCCCTCCTTTACGTTGTTACCGGGATGATGGTTTTACCATCCCTTTGATTCTTACGGTTCATAGCTTTTGTGAAAGAGTCTGTAGTGATCTCAGCGGTAAAATCCTTACTTGCGATCTGCCGTAACAGTTCGTTTTGCTCTTTCAAAAGTTCATTCTGACGGGCAGTAGCGTCATACATACCCTCACGAACTCCATCGGCAATAGAATCCTGACTTCCACCTGTAAGCCCTGCTCTCACCTTGTAAGCCAGAGTGTCCATCCACTCTGTATGATTCTCCAAAGGAAGAACTGCTTCACGTCCTGCTTCACCGCCGCCTAGCATGGTGTTACCCATCATGCCAAACAACTGTGCCCCCTCCAAGATACCTCCGGTCTTATACCAAGATACGGAGAAGTGAGGTGTAGACGGTGGGTTCAGACTGAAATGCCCTGTAATACCGAAGTGCGGAAGTTTGATAGAAGGTAAACTCCAATGGAAATTGAAGAAAGACTTCATCCGGTCAATACCGTCCTTGACGGCATTTTTCGCACCCGTGATTTTATCGGAAATCGTAGTCTTAATATTCTGGAAGCTACTGCTTGCATTGCTTTTCAAGGTACTCCAAGAACTTCTCAGGTTGCTGTTCAGCGTACTCCATGTGGAACTTGTATTACTCTTAATCTCACTCCACTTCGTAGAGATCGTAGATTTCAGAGTAGACCAAGTGGAACTTGCCGTACTCTTCACACCAGACCATGTAGTACCTAGACTCGACTTGATACCAGACCATACAGTAGAGGTGTTCGTTTTCACGTTGCCCCAAGCTGTAGAAATCGTGGATTTCAAATTTGTCCAAGTAGTTCCTGCGGTAGTTTTCACGTTCGTCCAAGTGGTACTCAGGTTGGACTTGATGTTGCTCCAAACTGTAGAAGTATTGGACTTCACGTTAGACCATGCAGTGCTGATAGACGTTTTGATGTTCGTCCAAGTGGTACTTGCCGTGGTCTTGACATTCTGCCAAGTATTCCCCAGAGTGGTCTTGATGTTCTCCCAAGTCTGACTTGTGTTTGTCTTGATCTCACTCCATTTCTGAGAAATGGTAGTTTTCAATCCCGACCAAGTTTCAGAAGCTTTAGTCTTAATACCGCCCCAGATTCCAGAGATTGTAGAGGAAATTTTACCCCCAACATCCCCGGCAGTGGTTTTGATATTCTCCCAAGCACCAGAGAGAACGGACTTGATCTGACCCCATTTTTCAGAAGCCGTAGACTTGATCTTGTCCCAAGCATCAGAAATCTTATCTTTGATTCCGGTAAGGAAATCTCCGATAAAGGAAAGAACATTTCCAATGCCATCCTTGATACCCTTTAGTAAGCCCTCTACGATATATCTACCCTGTTCAGCCATAACGGTTGAAGGACTGTGAATACCAAACGCAGACTTGAAGCCATCAATGAACGGCTTGAATACATTGTCATAAATCCAAGTGCCAATACTCTTGACACCTTCAACGATACCTTTACAGATACCCTTTACCCAGTCGATACCCGTTTTCTTCGTACCGTCATCATTCGTGAGGTACTTCTGGAAATATCCGGTGATCTCCTTCCAGATATCAGATACGATGGTAGCAATGAAACTTACCGCTGCACCCATAGCAGTACCAAGTAGTTTGAAGAAAGACTGTGCCAGAGAAGCAAAGTCAATACCTGCAATACAATCCTTAGTGTTCTGCCACAGTGCGTGTGCTGCACCACTCCAATCGATCCCGGCAATCCATTCCTGCATTTCATCGAAAGCACCCCTAAAGGCATCTCCGACACTCTTACCAACCAGTTTCCAGTTCAGACCGCCAAGTGCCCCTCTCAGGAAATCCAGACATGCTGTGAATCCCCGGACAAGCAATCGTCCGACAAAGGTAAAATCTATCTCACTTAATGCGGAGTTAAGGAACTCAGCTACATGATTACCCAGATTTTTAAAGTCAGCCGTTTTCAAGAACCAGTACGCTGTCTGCACAGCACCGTTGATTCCATATCCAACCTTCTTACCGAAGCCCGCCCAGTCAATGCTATCCACGATCTCATTGAATTTATTTCCAAGGATCGTACCAAGTTCTTTCCAGTCACCTGCTTCAAATGCTTCTTTCAGCTTGTCGGCAAATTCGCTGATAGAGTTGTCAATCGGAAGTTCCTCAAACATCGAACCGTAGTCCGGTGTAGAAGCACCGCCCCCGCTACCGGAACTGTCCTTATTCTTGTCACCAAGAATGTTCAGTTCATCGAAACCAAGGGTGTATCTCTTGATTTCATCAGCGGCTTTCTTTGCTGCCTTAGAAGCTGTGCCTGCGGCATCCTTCGCTGCACCACCGTAGGTAGCTGCAACTTTCTTTGCTGCTGTGTAGGTCTTAGAACCTGTAAGCCTTGCAAACAACTGATTCAGAAGGTTGAACAGTGTCACAACCTTACCGATTACAAAATCAATCGCAGGTGCAAGAGCGTTAATCAGAGGTGCTGCCATAGCACCCATGCTGTTCTTCAAATACTGTGCGTTCGTAGCAAGGGAGTTCATGCTATTCGCAAATGTTCCTCCCATCAAAGCACTGTAGTTGTACAGGTTATTGATACCGTCCTTAAAGCACTGCGTAAGCTGAGACATTGCAAAACGGATCATTCTGTACAGTGCAATACGCTTAATGGAAGAAAGGAAACTTCCCAAAGCACTTGTCGCATTGTGTACCTTAGAGGTAAAGGCGTTCCCAAGGGAAGAAGTAACTTGCTTCATTCCTGCCGCCAGTTTAGAACCAAGGTTTGTTGCAACCGCTTTGATGGTTCTTCCGAAAGCACCCAGAATACCGCCAGACTTCTTGAACTCTGAATACATCGTCCTGAGACTTCCAAGTGCCTGTCCAATCTTGTGAGGTAGGCTTCCAATCTGCTGTCCCACATAAGAGATACCTGTCAGACCACCAATCTCACCGATGACCTTCTTGACACCAGACAGTGCCGTTCGTGCCATACCTGCGGATCGTGTCACTTCCTGTAGCTGACTGTCAGCATGACTCATGCCATTATCAGCACCGCCAGTATTGCTCACGTCCTCAGTCTGTGTACCGCTATGGGACGTTGATCTTCCAGACGAAGCAGGCTCAGTGTTAATGTCTGCCGGGTTCGGTGTTCCCGATCCTGTACCGCCTGTGTTCACCTGCGGAACACGGACATTCTGTAGACCCTGCATACCCTGTAAGGCTCTGCTCATGCTTTCCATACGATCAATGTCGGACTGACTGATACTCTTCATTGCATTTCCGATTTCAGAGATTCTCTTCGGTACAGATGCAGGAATCTTGATATTACCTGCTTTGTTAAGAGATTCCATTGCTTTACCAAGGCTTTCCAGTTTGTCTGTATGCAGTCCACTCAACGCCTGATTCAGTTTTTCAAGCTGCT
>Ga0129311_1002762_pt1 | contig 10121 bp, 9 predicted proteins | sample Go1ome_FD_94435 | JGI IMG/M metagenome (GOLD analysis project Ga0129311, IMG submission 94435) | Western lowland gorrila individual fecal microbial communities from Wisconsin, USA - Go1022B metagenome | ecosystem: Host-associated > Mammals > Digestive system > Large intestine > Fecal | place... | reverse complement strand
GAGGAAGGCTTCCGTCAGAAAACCGTTCAGATGGAACTACGAACTCAAACCGGTGAAGTTGATAGCGATTCTCAACTTCAGTATGGAGCATGAGGAAGGAAGATGGGAAAGAGGGAAGTATCACTCCTCATACAGCCTCAGGGAGGACACTACGGGAGAGCTGATGAGCGACCGCCTGCAGCTGATATTCCTTGAACTGGGGAGGTTCAACAAGAAAGAGGATGAACTGGAGAACTGGTATGACAAATGGATGTACCTGTTCAAAAACATGGCAAGGCTTACGAGCAGACCGGAAACTTTCAGCGAGCGGGAGTTCGACAGGTTGTTTGATATGGCAAAAATTGCTAACTTGGCGCCTGACGAATTCAAACGATACCAAAAATCAGAGGATATGGACTACAGCTACCAGAATGCAATAGACTTCGCCGAGGAAAAAGGCTTGAATAAAGGGATGGCAATAGGAATCGAACAAGGCTCCCGCCAGAAAGCCCTGCAGATTGCCGAGGCGTTTCTTAAAAACGGCACTCCGATAGAAACTGTTTCAAAGTGTACCGGACTTTCTGTTGAAGAATTGCGATCGTTATGACAGTCGGGGCAAAAACACATATAACATAGTACAAAAGGAGCACGACAACTGCTCCTTTTACATTTTCACGCCTCACACCCGCTCACATAGCCGATAGAAGAAAGTGATTTCTTCGTATTAGTAAATTGAAACATTGTCGAAAATCGTGCCGATTGTGGAAGTTCGCAGGATTTCGTATCTTTGCAAATTGCGAAAATGCGACAAGACACTATGCACGATTATAAGGTTATCGAGGTAAGTTCGGGAAAGGAGCTCAGAAAATTCATCTCTTTCCCGGACAAACTGTACAAGAACTGCCCTCAATACGTCCCGGCCCTGCATTCCGACCAGGTCAAATCCCTGACCAAGGTATCGACTCTCAGCTACTGCAGCCGAAAAATGTGGTTGGTAATGGACGGGAAAGAGGTTGTCGGACGCATCTGCGGAATGATAAATCCCCGCTACAACGAGCGTTACAACACAAAGCGCGCCCGTTTCGGCTGGTTCGACACTATCGACGACATAGAAGTAGCGCGCCTGCTCGTAGGCTCTGCCGAAAAATGGGCCAAGTCGCAGGGAATGGTGGAAATCCACGGGCCTCTGTACTACAACACCCTCGGAAAACAGGGTATGCTCGTGGAAGGCTTCGAGAACATCCCCCCGTTCAACTGCATCTACAACTACTCATACTACCCCAAACTCGTGGAAGAGCTCGGATTCGTAAAGGAATGCGACTGGGTGCAGTACGACATCAAGGCTAACAATCCTATCCCCGAAAAGGCGGAAAGACTCTGCAAACTGCTCTCGGAGAGGTACAACCTGCATTTCGGAAGCCTTGAAAAGCTCAAAAAGGACAAGGCCAAGGTCCGCGAATTCTTCAAGGTCTATAACGAGAGCTTCTCCTCCGCCGTATATAACTTCATCCCGTTCACCGATGAAGAAATAGATGAGGAGGCGAAGCAGAGCATCCCTTTCATAAACGACAAGAGCAGCTGCGTCCTTTTCGACGAGAACGACAATATCGTAGCGTTCGGCATCTCTTTCCCTTCGATTTCCAAGGCCCTGCAAAAGGCGAAAGGTCATCTGTTCCCCTTCGGCTGGATTCACCTGCTCCGCGCAATGCGCAACTACGAGACCACGGACCTGATGCTGAACGGAGCCGTCCCCGAGTGGCAGAACAAGGGCATATCCGCAATCTACTACAAGAGGATGAGTGAACAGGCAGCCGTCCTGAACAACATACACGCAATCACCAACCCCCAGATAGAAACCAACAGCGCAGTGAACATCTGGCGCAGCTATGAACACACTCCGTTCATGCGCCGCCGCTGCTACATCAAAAAGATAGACTGACACTATGGCAGACAGCAACACACTTCTCGAAAAGGTACTTTCCCTTCAAGACAAATACGCACAGCTACAGGAGCAGCTCGCCTCGCCCGAGGTGGTTGCCGATATGAAGAAGTTCGTGCAGCTCAACAAGGACTACAAACAGCTTGAGCCTATCATCAAGGCAGGTCTGGAATACAAACGGATGGCCGAGGAACTCGCCCAGGCGAAGGACATTCTCGTTAACGAGAAAGACCCCGACTTGAAAGAGATGGCCCGCGAGGAGGTTAACGAAATCGAGCCGCAGCTCCCCGCAATGGAGGAGAATATCAAGCTGCTGCTCATTCCTGCAGACCCTGACGACAGCAAGAACGCTATGGTGGAAATCCGCGGCGGCACCGGCGGAGACGAGGCTGCAATCTTCGCTGGAGACCTCTTCCGCATGTACCAGCACTTCGCCGAGAAGAGGGGCTGGAAGCTCGAAGTCACGGACCAGACTCCCGGTTCGTCAGGAGGGTTCAAGCAGGTTGTCTTCAAACTGTCTTCCAGCACCGAGGGGGTTTACGGAGTTATGAAGTACGAGTCCGGCGTGCACCGCGTGCAGAGGGTCCCGCAGACCGAGGCGCAGGGCAGAATCCAGACTTCCGCAGCTTCCGTCGCAGTTTTCCCCGAAGCCGGCGAATTCGACGTGGACCTCAAATGGGACGATATCCGGCTCGATCTTTTCTGCTCGTCCGGCCCGGGCGGACAGGGCGTCAACACGACCTATTCCGCAGTGCGTCTGACCCACCTGCCTACGGGTCTCGTGGTCCAGTGCCAGGAGGAGCGCTCGCAGCTCAAGAACAAGGACCGCGCGTTCGAGGAACTGCGTACACGTCTGTATAACCTCGAGCATCAGAAGTATCTCGACGAAATCGGTGCGAAGCGCAAGACCATGGTTTCGACAGGAGACCGTTCCGCCAAGATCCGCACCTACAACTACCCTCAGGGGCGTGTCACGGATCATCGCATCAACTGGAGCATGTACAACCTGCCGGTCTTTATGGACGGAGATATCCAGGAGTGCATCGACCAGCTGCAGATTGCCGAGAACGCCGAGCGCCTCAAAGAGGCCGGGGATTAGTCGTAAAAATAATCCCTATGGGGAATTTTCGCTGAGTAGCGACGGTGTAGGTCGGAGAGGAGGGCCTTGGTGTTGCGGGCGAAGCGCGGGCCTTTCCAGGTGCTGGTGTTGGAGATGAGAATCCAGCACTCCCCGTCGGGGAAATAATAGACCAGCGCACTCGTACCCGAGAACGTTCCGGTGCGGGTCCAGCCCTTGTCCGGGCGCGTGTCGTTCCAGCCGAGGGCGTAGGTCGAATCGTCGTAATAGCGGGTCATCTCATCCACACTCCTCTTCGTCAGAATATCCGGAACCTGCGGACGGCCGTCGATTGACGCCACGAGCAGTGCCAGTTCTGGCACTGACGCAACCCAGGCACCGGCGCCGGAAAGCGCGTGAATGTCGTTGCCGCCGTAGCAGCGGATCACTTCGCGGTCGCTGCCGTTATACTCCGGGACGGGAGTGTCGTTGGACTGCATATAGTAGCGGGTCTCACCCTTGTGGCGCTGCCTGTAATAGTTGTTCGCGATGTGGAAATCCCTGCAGCCCGCCGGTTTGAGCACATTGTTCTGCATCCACTCCTCGTAATCCTTGCCCGTAACTTTCTCGATAATCATAGAAAGCAGCAGATAGCCGAGGTTGGAGTATTCAGTAGTCGAACCGGGGACGTGCCTCAGGGGACTGGTAAGCAGGTTCCTTACGAGAGTTTCACTGTCCGGCGGCGAGTCAAGAGAGTAGCGGCGCATGATGTTCCTTGTCGAAAACATCGGGTCTCCCCCACGCACCGAAAATCCGGCCTCGTGCCGCAAAAGATTCTCCACGGTTATCCTGTAATACTTCTTGTCCTTGATTGCAGCGGTAAAGCACTCGTCGCAGAGTATGCCTTCCGGTCCGAAAACCTTGTCCTGCAAGTCAATAAGTCCCCTTTCACAAAGCACCATAATGCCTACGGCCGTGACCAGTTTGGAAACCGAAGCCATACGCAGAAGCGTCCCTGGCTGCATCTCGACGCCTTTCTCCTCATCGGCCCAGCCGTAACCTTTCGCGTATGCTAGAGAATCGTTACGCATAACGGCAAGCGACACCCCTTTAAGATACCAGCGCTGCATGAACAGCTTGATTTCCTTGTCCATAGGATGCAGGCAGGAAGTATCCGACAACTCGTTTGTCAGTACCTCGTTCAACCGGTTAAGACGCGGCTTGTCCTTTTGCTTGCAGGAGAAAAGCAGAATTCCGCAAAGAACTACACTCAGAATACAGGCAGAACGTCTCATCCTATAAGTCCCGCCTGTTTTCCGAAATCAATTATCATCCGGGCAGTGCCCTCCACGCCTAAAAGCGAAGAATTGACGCAGAGATGGTAGTTCGCCGCCTCTCCCCAGTTACGGAACGAGTAATAATTATAGAAATTCGCACGCTGGCGGTCGGCGCGGGCTATGAGCTTCGCCGCAGTCTCGGCGTCAACCCCTTCCTGCTCGCAGGTCCTCTTGATTCTGGTCTCATCGGGAGAAGAGACAAACACATTCAGACAGCGCATATCCCTCAGCACATAGTCCGCTGCCCTGCCGACGAATATCGCAGAACCGCTTTCCGCAATCCTGCGGATGACGCCGCACTGGATATTGAACAGTTCAGAGTCGTTGATGCCGCTGCCGATGGAACTCTGCGAATAGCGGTTGGCTCCGAAAATGTTGCCCAGATTCAGCACCCTGCGCGTTTCGTCGCTGCGCTTGAAAAGTTCGTGGCTGAGTCCGCTCTCCACTGCAGCCTGGGACAGGAGTTCGTAGTCATAGACAGGAATTTCAAGGATGTTTCCTATTGCAGTCGCGACGGCCTTGCCGCCGGCCATATACTGTCTTCCGACGTTTATGATAGTGTTTGCCATTATAGTTGGGAACCGAGGATTGACGGGTCTGCGCCCGCTTCTATAAGTCTGAATTTCTTGAAAAGCTGCGCGAGCATCACCGCGGCCATAGCCGTTGAGATGACGTCCGCAACGGCGAAGCTGATCCACACGCCCGTCTGCTCGAAGAACAGCGGAAGTATGTAAAGCAAGGGCACAAGGAAGATGAGCTGCCTGCTCAAGGACAGGAAAATGCTCTTCTTCACCATTCCGAGACACTGGAAGAAGTTGCCCGTCACCATGGCGAAACCAACCGGCGCGACCATACAGTTCATGATGCGGAGTCCGTGGACCGCCAATGAACGCAGCTCTTCGTCGGAAGTGAATATGCTCACGACGGCCGAAGGGCACAGTTCGGAAATGAGGAACGAAACCGTCGAAACAACCAAGGCGCAGCGGGCGGTCAGGGTGAATACCTGCCGCACCCTCGCAAACTGACGCGCGCCGTAGTTATAACCCGCAATGGGCTGCATACCGTGGTTCAGGCCCATAACTATCATTATGAACAGGAAGTTGATGCGGTTGATGATGCCGTACGCCCCGATCGCGAGGTCTCCGCCGTAATGCCCGAGCTGCTGGTTGATGAACATCGTCACGATGCAGGACGCGGCGTTCATTAGGAACGGCCCCATACCTACGGCCATCGACTCCTTCGCTATACGCCAGTCGAGTGCGAAAACTCCTTTCGGGAAATGCAGGAAGTTCTTCTTGTCAAGGAAGAACACCATCGTGTACACAAGGGCTACAGCCTGGCAGAGGACTGTCGCGATTGCAGCGCCCTTGATTCCAAGCCCGAGAACGTATATGAATATCGGGTCGAGTATTGCATTGGACGTGACCGTGAAAATAGTCAGTCCCATCGCGAGTTTCGGCTTTCCGGATGCCCTCAGCAGGGAATTCAGTCCGAAGTACAGATGCGTTATGACGTTGCCTATGAGGATAATCGTCATATAGTCCCGCGCAAAGGGCAGCGTGACGTCAGACGCGCCGAAGAAACGCAGTATCGGATCGAGGAAGCACAGCGACAGGACCGAGAAAATAACGCCGATTATAGTATTAAGGCTCAATACATTGGCCAGGACTTTCGATGCCGTGGAATAGTTCTTCTGCCCGAGATACACCGAAATCATCGTAGCCGCTCCGACGCCGACAAGGGTGCCTAGCGCGGAGGACAGGTTCATCAGCGGGAAAGTGATTGCAAGTCCGCTGATAGCCATAGGACCGTCTCCCGGGATGTGCCCGATGAAGATGCTGTCCACCATATTATACAAAGAAGACGCCGTCGATGCTATGATACTCGGTACGGCGTATTCTTTAAGCAGAGTTCCGATTTTTTTTGTCCCCAACTCTAAGGGAGCTCCTCCCGCTGCTGCCATTCTCTACCTTTTATTGTTCGTCAACAAGTTCAATTTCAAAAATCAGGGGCGACCAGGCAGGTATGGAGGAACCGGAGCCGTTGTATTTGTATCCGAGTCCTGACCAGAAGATCGCGCGTCCCTTTTCGTAGGGCTTCATCAGGGAGAGCATGTATGAGAATCCGTCCACGACCGAATCGTTGGAAGTTCCCATGGTAATGTCTTCCGCCTCGCTCGCCCAGTTTATGCGGACCGGCTTGTAGCTCCTGCTCGAAGAATAGATGTCATTGTCCTTGGCCACTCTTTCGATCGTCGTATCGAACACCTGTCCGTTCAGCAGACGGCCGGTGTAGTTGATATAGACGGTCGTGTCCGACGGCATGTCCTCGGTAGTCGAAGGCGCCTTCTCCTGAATGTAGTAGAAGCCGTACTTCACGGTGTCGGCAGGACTCAGGCCCTCTTTCTCGGCGACATAGCGGTTGAGTGAATCTATCTCCCATTTCTCTATGTCCTCGATGACTTCTACCACCTTGAATTCGTAGATAGTGTTCGTTCCGGTAACGTTGTCGATGTACTTCTGAGCCGAGGAATAGCGCTTAGCAGTCATCAGCCATCCGGGGATCAGGGCTTTCATATAGCCGCCAACCCTCATTTCCTTGAACAGATCCTCGACACCCGCATAGAGATTGTTCATGGCGCGTATGGAAATCGTCGGACCGTAGTAGTAGGACGGGCTGTATGTGTTCAGCTTCTTTGCAAGCTCCGCGCTTGTGGTATTCTGGACATTGCCCTCGAGATCGTATGTCGTAAGGTCGTAGCGGATGTACGGGAAGTCGTCGCCGTCCCCTATCTCCGAGCCGGTCCCCGGAGTCTCCGCAAGAATCCAGCAGCCGAGCGAACTCTGCCGCCACACATATTCAGGATGTTGCTCTTTCTGGACGGTGACCCAGGAATCAAGATACAGCTTTGCAAATTCGTTTTTACCGACAGTGCCTTCTTTCGCACAGGCGCACAGCAGCAATGCCGCAGCGGCGCAGATAGCTATTGTTGTTTTTTTCATTTCAGTCCTTCTTTTGCAGTAATCGTGCCTTTGTTGAGAAAAGCCGAAACCGCGTTCTCAATGTATTCGGAAGCATCCTCCCTGCGGGCTATGTCCTCAGGGAAAAAAAGCTTGCCGCCGGAAGCCTGCTCGTGCCCGCCGCCGTGGAAGAACGCCTTTGCGAGCAGGTTCGCCGAGGTGCCCCTTTTCGAACGTATGGACACCCGGAACTTGCCGTCATCCTCCCTAAGGAACAGGCTAAGAGAGACTTTTTCTATCGCCAGCGGTTCATTCACGAGGCCCTCGAGTTCTCCCTCCCTGATGTCGAAACGGAGCTTTTCCTCCTCCGACATGACCATGTACGCGTAGCCTTCAGGCCGTACCACGAGCTTGTCCTTGAGCATATAGGCGCAGGCCCGGAGGCGGTTCTCGCGGCAGGAACGGTAAAGCCGGTCGAGTATGAAGTCCCTGTCCACTCCGGCCTCAAGCAGTTCGGACGCCATCGAAAGAGTCGAGGGCCATACGGAGTTCGCAAAGTTGTTGGTATCGGTGGTCATGCCTGTCATAAGTGCATACTTCGCCTTTTCCGGCAATTTTCCGGCATCGCCTCCAAGCTGGGGAGTAGCCTTCAGCAGGTTGAACATCAGTTCGCTGGCGGAAGAAATCCCGGTCGTGCTGAACACGAGCGAAAACTCCTCCTCTGCAGGAGCAAGGTGATGATCCACAAGGATACGGGAAGCGGCGCCCGCACGGGCCGCCTGCTCAAGGCTGCCGCAACGGTCCAGTCCGCTTATGTCGGTACAGATGAGCAGATCCGCCGCCGCAACCGCCGCCGCGGCTTTCTCCGGCTTCGTCCCTGCCACGACATACTCCTCGCCCTGAAGCAGGAAGTCCAGAAAAGCGGGAGCCGGGCTGTCGTACACGAGGGAAAGTTTCTTCCCCGGGAAAAACTCGCGGATGAAGTGAAAAGCCGCAAGACTGCTCCCGACCGCATCCCCGTCAGGATGCGTGTGGGTCAGAAACGTTATTGCAGACGCTTCAGACAACAGTTCTTGCAGCCGCGCAAGTTTTCCTTCAGCAAGGATCTCCATAGTACCTTTTTACAGATTGCAAATTTAGGCAAAATATTGCATTTGATAAATCAAATTCATAACTTTGTCAAGATTTGACACATACACGGAAAATAGTAAAAATCAGTATAAAATGAACAAGACAGTCAAGATTCTCGTCGAATTAGTGCTCCTCGTAGCATGCGTGGGCCTTGTGTACCTCATTCACAGCAGCATCATGCAGCCTGTAAACTTCAACAAGCAGAAGGATTACCGCTCAACGGTCGCCATCCAGCGCCTCAAAGACATCAGGACCCTCCAGGTTGCCTACAAGAGCGTCAACGGACGTTTCGTCTCCACGGCTGACTCCCTGAAAGACTTCTACGAGAACGGCAAGATGTCCATCATCATGCAGGTCGGTTCCTCCGACGACTCCCTCGCAATGGCGCACACCGAGAAAATCCGCCGCGCGAACCGCAAGATCACCGGAGAGCAGCTCTACAAGATGTACCAAAACGGAGACAAGAATCTTGTATTCTCCGTAGAGACCAAGATTCCCGTCAAGGACACCCTCTTCAAGAGCCGCACCGATTTCTGCATCGACTCCCTGGCCTACATTCCCTTCTCCGGCGGCGAGCCCGTCCAGATGGAGGCAACCATGAGGATGGTTTCCGGTGTTCCTGTTCCTCTGTTCGAGGCGCGCATGCCTTACAAGCTCCTCCTCAAGGGCCTTGACAACCAGCTGAGAATCAACCTCGACGCCGAGCGCAGGGACCAGAACAAGTACGAAGGTCTGCAGGTAGGTTCCGTTACCGCTCCTAACAACAACGCCGGTAACTGGGAGTAAAGCATGGAAATCGCCCTACTGACTTCCAAGTGCACGCTGGTACCTTCCCAATTTTTCGAGCGGTCCGCCGAAAGGGAAGCCCTCTCAGAAGTGACACGCCTGCAGGAGTCGGACACGGTTTCATCGGTTGAAATTTCCCAGTACGGAGCAGTACTTGTCTATTGCGACAGGACTGACGATTCCGTACCAAAAGCAATAAACGAAAACGACAATTCAGCCGGGCAGACCATTGCCCGGCCGGATTTGTTTTATGTACTCCAGGCCCTGCCCAGGTGCCAGGAATACAACAAGATTCTATGCTCGTGGCGGGAGGGAATTCTCTCTCTCGGCATAGCCCAGGGCAAGAGCCTGCTGCTTGCTAACGTCTATGAGGCAGCGGACTTCACGACCGCCGAATACTTCATTTTCCTGGCGATGAAGTCATTGCAGCTCAATCCGGAAGTATCGACCGTGTGCTGGCTCTCCCCTATCGGACCGGAAGAGGAGATGTCCCTGTACAGGTATTTCAAATCCGTGGAGATCCTCTGATATGCGTATAATCGGAGGCAGACTGAAAGGCCGCATAATCGACCCGCCCGCAGGCTACAAGGCCAGGCCTACCACGGATTTCGCCCGCGAGGCCCTGTTCAATATACTAAATAACGAATACGAGTTCGAGGGGCTACGCGTGCTGGATCTCTTCGGAGGCACAGGAGCTGTCGGATTCGAGTTCGCCTCCCGCGGGGCTGAAAGGGTCTACACAGTGGAAATGGCGCGGGAAAACGCATCATTCATCAAGCGAGAAGCGCAGAGGTTGGGACTGAACAACGTAACTATGGTCCGGGACAATGTATTCGATTTTCTCGACGTCTGCCACGAGAAGTTCGATATAGTCTTTGCCGATCCTCCGTACGCTCTCGATGGATTGGAGGGAATTCCCGACAAGGTATTTG